>Ga0310696_10005959_pt1 | contig 14575 bp, 12 predicted proteins | sample AusTroGonzalo_MG_4_FD_203885 | JGI IMG/M metagenome (GOLD analysis project Ga0310696, IMG submission 203885) | Bovine rumen microbial communities from tropical cattle in Woodstock, Queensland, Australia - Gonzalo_02 (v2) (version 2) | ecosystem: Host-associated > Mammals > Digestive system >...
TCACGGGGCAGCCCCAGTTGATGTCGATGAAGTCCGGTTTCTGCGCCGCGGCAAACTGCGCCGCTGACACCAGCGCCTCCTCATGGCTGCCGAAAATCTGCACCCCGAAAGGCCGCTCATCCTCCAAAAACTCCATTTTCCGGATGCTCCTCTCCACCTCGCGCGACAACGCGTCCGAAGAGATAAACTCCGAAATCACCACATCAGCCCCGTATTCCTTGCAAATACAACGGAATCCCCGGTCTGTCACCCCTTCCATCGGGGCCAAATAGACCGGGAAATCGAATCGCTGCAGTATCTCGTGAATCTTCGTCATTTTTAGAGCGGCAAAAATAAATTTTTTATCTTTGCAGCCTCTTTCGAAACGAGTATAATTTTTAAAAAACAATAGCAATTATGATGAAAAAAATCTTAGTTTTAGTGGCTTTTGCAAGCGTATTTTGCTCATTATCAGCACAAAAAGTCAGCGAAACCGTGGTTCTTTACGGCAAAGAACAGATTAAAGGCTTCACCATCAACATCTATGACAACTCTCCTGAGATTGTAGAAGGAGCCATAGCTGACAAGTTCGAAACTCAATACAGACTGAAAGGTTCCAAGAAAAAAGGCTACCATGTGTACGAGAACCAGACATGCGACGCATTCGGAGATGCCCGCTACGACATCTATTTCACCACTACGGAAGTAGGCAAGAAGAAAGACAAAACCACCCAAGTGGTTCTTGTGGTATCCACGGGCAACCTCAACTGCATCACCTTCTCCAATGATCCGCGTTCTTCACGCAACATCGTCGCTTTCTTAGAGAATCTGAATAAAGACATTGAAGCCTACAAAATCAAATTGCGTATCGAGGAACTGAGAAACAACCTCAACAACCTCAACAAAGATCGCCAATCTATGCTCAAAGATCAAACCAAACTGCAAGAAAAACGTAATGTCACCGACGAAGAGGTCAAAAGACTTACCGAACAAATTGAGCAAACTTCCAATGTAGAGGAAAAAGAATCCCTCCAGAAAAACCTCAAATCGGCACAAAAATCTCTGCAAAGCCTGGATGAAAAACTCTACAAGCTTGGCGTCAAATTAGAGACAAACCAAAAAGACACAGACTCCGCTCAAAAAGAGCTGGATTCTCTTACAAAGTAAGTCATTCACCTAATCGTCATTGAGATTATGGCTACCATCATCGACGGCAAAATGATTTCCGACACCATCAAAACGGAAATCGCAACATCTGTTAAAGATTTGTTGGACAAAGGCTTACGCGCACCGCATTTGGCTGCGATCATCGCAGGCGACGACGGGGCCGCGCTCAGCTACGTTAGCAGCATCGAAAAACAGTGCAAAGGGGTCGGCTTCATGTCGTCAGTTTACCACCTGTCAGCCAATATCCCTGAAGAGGAGTTTCTCGGCACCATCGACTTCCTCAATCAAGACGAGGAGATCGACGGCTACATCATACAGATGCCGCTGCCAAAGCATATTTCCATCGACAAGGTGACCGCGCATGTGAATCCCGAAAAGGATATGGACTGCTTCCATCCCGAAAATATGGGCAACCTGCTGTTGGGCAAGGATTGCTACCTGCCCGCCACCCCGCATGGAGTGATGGAGCTAATTCAGCGCAGCAACATCGAGACAAAAGGCAAAAATTGCGTGATTGTGGGTCGCAGCAATATCGTTGGTAAACCGCTGGCTATGTTGATGTTACAGAAGAGCATCAACGCCACAGTCACCGTGTGCCACAGCCACACCCAGAACCTGCCGCAGGTGTGCCGCCGCGCTGACATCCTCATCGTAGCCATCGGTCAACCCGAGATGATCACTGCTGAGTATGTGAAAGAGGGCGCCACCGTCATCGACGTCGGCATTCACCGCCTCGACGCGCCCGACCAACCCAAGGGCTACCGCCTTTGCGGCGACGTGCTCTTCGACGAGGTCTCCAAAGTTTGCGGGGCCATCACCCCCACGCCTGGCGGCACCGGGGCCATGACCACCGCATGCCTTCTGCAGAACACGCTCAAGGCACGAATGAAAAAACTGTAAACGAACAATATCGCGTTATATCGTAGTGGCGTATCGCATACGCCCCTTATTTTATATCCGATTTTCTGTAGCAGTTTGCCGACCACATATATGAAGGAAATCGCACATCCTGCATTTATCTTCGTCATCTGTCTGCGTGAAATCAGCATCCTGGTCGAAAATCTCGCAAAAGAGCAGATTCAGCCTTTCCGATAATAACTCTTTGTAAGTCAAGACATCAGAGTCTCCGAAAAGCGTGCCGTCGAGGATATAATCGGCATGGTTCATGTTGATTTCGCGGGTGCTGACAATTCCCACCTGTACCGATACGGGCTTCTCCTTGGCCCAATAATCGTACATCAACGCATAAACGGCCAGTTGGAAGAGCTTGTCATATTTGCTGTCAGTGAAGATTTTGTCAATAGCCTCTCGCATCACCTCTTCTTTCCCCGCATCCTCCTTTTTAACGGTCACTTTCAGATTTACCGCCTCCACCTTGCCAGTCTTGTAGTCCAAAATCTTCACTTCACGGCCGTTGTTCTGCACCCGGTCCAAACTGCCCGTCATTTGCACCGACCATTCTCGCTGACCATCAGGACTTTGAACTGGAAATTTCGGAATATCAACCTTCAATTCGTTTGCACAGATCCTCCACGGTAAAATGTCCATCAACTCTTTCTTGGCCTTCTCCAAATAGTTGTTTACCGTCTCCCGAACAATCTGCCGGTTGATGAGCCAGTGACCCTGTTCCAAATCGCTCTGCGTCAACGATTCACGACCTTTCAATTTCTTGATTTCATCGCAAATGGCAGCATCAGAGGAGTCGATATGTTTTTGTAAAATCTGTTCGAAATGTGCAGAGTCGGATGCCTCTTTCACTTCGTCGAGCGCCGATTTGAAGAGCGCATGGATCACTGTGCCCAACTCATAGGGTTCCAGATGATCAGTCAGCGGACGATCTTCTCGCACTTTCATCAGATGCTGGAAATAGAACTTCAATGGGCAGGCGATGTAAGTTTGCAACGATGAAGCAGAGAAAACATAACGGTTGAGCCGCTCCATCACCTCCTGGGTTTTGGGCATAGAAAGCGGCTTCCGCACGGGCAGCGACAGGTTGAAATCAAGCTGCTGATGCTGGATGCGAATCACCTCTTCAAGATGCTGTGACTTCACCTCATACTCCAACTGATTGATGAAACGGCTCTTCTCCGCCATACTGACATCCGAAGCGTTGTTATATATAAGCATTACATTTTCAGCGCGTTGCAAAAGTCTGAAAAAATGGTAGGCATAGACTTGGTCCTGATAAAGATAGTTGGGCAACGCCTCCTGACCATCGAATCTGAACTTGAAATCGAACGGCAGCAGCGAGTTGTAGGTGATGCCCTTGGGCAAGGTTCCCTCATTCACGGAGAGCATAATCACGTTCTTGAAATCCATCATACGGGTCTCTAGAAGACCCATCACCTGCAATCCGGTGTCGGGGTCACCCTGCATGGAGATGGCCACATCTCCCATCCTCTTGGTGATGGCAAACTTGGCAAATGCAAAATCTATAATCTGTTCATTATCAGCAAAAACGGTGTCAAAAAGGGTTTGCAACTCTTCCAATCGGCGATTCACCTCTTGCCATAACTGCTGGTATGCCTCCTCCGTGGTCAGCGATGCGGCATAGGTGCAGAAGCGGAGCAGCACTGAAGGCAACCGACGGGACAACTCAGTCTTCGGGCAATTCTCAAATATCTGTTTATCAGTTAATTGACCGTATCTTATCACCGTCGGGAAATAGCTCTTCTCTTTGGGTTGCAAGAGTTCGTGTTTCCACAGCTGTTCCATCAGTTCGCCGCTGAAAAGCAACTCCTTATCGTCATTGGCAGTCAAGGCGAACACCGACTCATAGACCGCCAGCAGCTGCTGAAACAGGGAATAGACCGGAGTGGCCTCGAACGGGAAGCCCATAGTCGCGTTAACGGTCACATTATCAGATTTATAAGAGAGCAGAAAGGGCAATAGAAGGTTTTCGTCAGCCAACACCACAGCTGTGTCGGACATATCCACCACCCCACCATTCTGGCATAATTTGGGGTTTACCTCCAATTTTTGCCGTTTGATGCGTTCCACCTCTCGAATGGCGGCATAAATCTGCCGCATGTTTTTGGAAGTAGAGACCACATTCACCGTCTTCTCAATGGTGGCGAAGTTGTTTTCGTTGAAAAACAGATTCTTGGAATCGAGGTTCAACTTGTCGCAATTACGCTGGATGAAAAACGAGGTTTCCCTCTGGGCATAAGGTTTTCCGGAATGTTGGGCATCCTCCTCCAAATGACAATAAAACGGATCGATGTCGAAATATATATCTGTGTGGAAGTGCTCTTTCGCTGACTCCTTCAGATAACGGATAATGGTCAGTTCCGAAGGCGAAAGAGCATAGAATCCGGCAAAAATTAGACGTTTGAAGGGCAGTTTCAGGGCATATTCAGCGATGTTTTCGGCACAATCCCTATAGATCATCCCTTCGTATGCTTCCGAAGAGGCCGATAACGCGGACTTGTATTGCACATACAGACCTGCCAATTGATTGTAGAATTCCAGTTTTTCACGATCCTCGGAAGAGATCTCCTCTTTTCCGAAAGGGACCTCGAAATGAGCCGCCTCAGCGAACTCCTTGAAAATGGCCGGTACCTCCTGCATCTGCATGTCCATGTCGCTGATATCCTTCAAGAAGGCGTTGCCCCACGAGAGCAAGTTGTGCATCTCGAAATAGCTGCCGGAGCATTCACGGGTCAGTGTGTAGAGCCGCATGAGCTGTGTGACGGGATCCAGCACGCGGAGCGGGGAGAGCCACGCCACGAACTCCTCCATCGGGAAGATCTGCGGCGCAAACATCGGCTGCCGCCCGTTGGCCTCGTGCAACCCCTGCAACAAAAGCCTGCGCGCACGACGGTTCGGCAAAATAACCGCAACATCGTGCAACGGAACGGATTTGTCCGCAAGGATTATATCAATTATTTTCTTCAGAAACGGCGTCATAACTGCCAATTAATCGGGCTCTTTCCCATTGACATCAAAATCTCATTCGCCTTGGAGAAATGGCGGCAACCGAAGAAGCCGCGGGAGGCGGAGAGGGGCGACGGGTGAGGGGCAGTGAGGACGTAATGCTTACTCGTGTCGATAAGCCGCTGTTTCTCGATGGCATAATTACCCCAAAGCAGGAAGACAAGTCCTTCACGCTGTTCCGAGAGCCGCTGGATGGCGCAATCAGTGAAGGTCTCCCAGCCGTGACGCTGGTGCGAGCCCGCCTGATGCGCACGCACAGTGAGGGTTGCGTTGAGCAGCAGCACCCCCTGGTTCGCCCACGATTGCAAGTTGCCGCTCACCGGAATCCGGAATCCGACATCCGTGCTCAGCTCCTTGAAGATGTTCTGCAGCGACTTGGGAATCGGCACACCGTCCTGCACCGAGAAGCAGAGGCCGTGCGCCTGCCCCTCGCCGTGGTACGGGTCCTGCCCGATAATCACCACTTTCACTTGGTCGAACGGCGTGGAGTTGAACGCGTTGAAGATATTCGGTCCGGGGGGAAACACCAGATAGTGTTTCTTCTCCTCCACCAAAAACGCCTTCAACTCCGCGAAATACGGTGCTTGAAACTGATCCCAAAGCACCTTTTTCCAAGACTCTTCGATATTGGGGTTAATCGCCATGGTTTAGTGCTTAAAGTGGCGAACTCCCGTGAAGACCATCGAAATCCCGAACTCATTGCAGGCCTTAATAGAATCCTCATCGCGGACACTGCCGCCAGGTTGGATGATGGCGGTCACACCGTACTCTTTGGCCATTTTCACCACGTCGTCGAAAGGGAAGAAGGCATCGCTAGCGAGACAGAGATTGGCGGTAAGGCCTTTCTCCTTGGCTTCTTCCAGTGCGATGTGAGCGGCACCCACGCGGTTCATCTGTCCGGCACCGATGCCGGCGATGCGTCCGTCGCAAGCCACCGTGATGGCATTTGAACGCACATGCTTGCAAATGGTCATCGCGAGCTTCAGATTCTCCATCTCCTCTGCAGTGGGCGCTTTCTCAGTCACCACCTTGATTTCGTAGTCCTCAAAGCGTTTACGATCGAGCGACTGGCAGAGCAAACCGCCGGCCACGCTTACGAACATCTTCTCGTCGGCGTTGGATTTGTCTGTGCTGAAGGTCATCAAACGGATGTTCTTTTTCGTGGAGAGATGATCGAAGGCCTCCTGCGTGAACGAAGGCGCAAGGATGATTTCGAGGAAGACGGGCTTCATCGCCTCGGCGGTCGGCAGGTCGATTTCGCGGTTCGAGGCCACGATGCCACCGAAGATGGAGACGCTGTCGGCCTCGTATGCACGGGTCCAAGCCTCCAAAGCGCTCTCGCCAATACCCACACCGCAAGGGTTCTTGTGCTTCACGGCCACCATCGTCGGGCAGTCGAACTCTCGCAAGATCTGCAATGCGGCATCCGCATCTTGTATATTGTTGTATGACAACTCTTTACCATGTAATTGTTCTGCCCAAGCCATCGAGAAGCCCTGTTTCTTGCCAGCATAGAAGGCAGCCTCCTGATGCGGATTCTCACCATAGCGCAAAGATTGCTTCTTGGTGAATGTAAGCGTCAGATTCTCAGGCTCTTTCTCACCCACTTTTTCGGTCAGATAGGTGGAGATATAGGTGTCGTAAGCGGCAGTGTGACGGAACACCTTTGCAGCCAAACGGCGGCGGGTTTCAATGGTAGTGTCACCATGGGCCTTGAGCTCTTCGAGAACGGTGGCGTAGTCGGCATTATCGACCACCACAGTCACGAAAGCGTGGTTTTTGGCCGCACTGCGCAACATAGAAGGACCGCCGATGTCGATATTCTCGATGGCATCCTCAAATGTAGTTCCCTCTTTTTCAATGGTTTGTTTGAACGGATAGAGGTTCACCACCACCATGTCAATAGGGAAAATGCTGTTGGTCTCCATCTCCTTCACGTGCTCCGGATTAGTGCGCACGGAGAGCAGACCACCGTGCACCTTCGGGTGCAATGTCTTCACACGACCGTCCATGATTTCCGGGAAGCCAGTCACATCGCTGATACCGATGGTTTTCACGCCCGCAGCCTCCAAAGCCTTACGGGTGCCACCCGTGGAGATAATTTCAAAACCCAATTTGGTAAGTTCCTGAGCAAAAGGCACTACGCCCTCTTTGTTGCTCACACTGATAATCGCTCTTTTCATATTTCAAAATCTTTTAAATTGCATTCAAACAAAAGCGCAAAAATACAAAAATCAATGCAGAACCGTTGACAAAATCTCCAGCGAATCAATCTTCCGGATCTGCTCGTTATGCATTTGGAAATAGGCGACCAAACTCTTCAAGAGAGCCGTGCGAACTCCACGCGACACCTGCACAGACTCCTCTTGATTCAACAATTGATGCAGATACTGGCTCTGCTGCTCTGACAAAAAGCCCGCATCCTCCATAAAGTAAGGCTGAAAACGGCACTCTTGCAACGAAAAAAATGGATTTTCTTCGGAAAAATTGTCTTCGGGATAGTATCCCATCACCATACTGAGGCGCAGCAGAAACCTCAACGGTAGCTCCGCCATATTATCCTTGGCATCGTGCACCTTGGTGATTTCCTCCTGCAAAAAGCTAAACAATACCTCATCCTCGCCCGCATCCATCAGCAATTTGTACAATAGCTCATTGTAAAACAGTAGGATAGAACTCTTCGCAGGGTCATAATAGAGGGTGGCGGAACGACGTGGGGCAATATCTTTCAAATACTTCAGTGAACTTTTGCTGTGATCGTCGTAGGAGATGTCCATCTCAGCCAACGGGGAGAAGTAGGAGGCAGCGAATCGATTGTTTTTCCGGAAGGCATTCTTGATGATAAACGACTGGTTGCCTTGCTGTTGCGTGAAAATCTTCACAATCAGCGAGGTATCGCCATATTTCGTGGCATGCATCACAATTCCCGGTGTCGAAACAATCATACGGCAGACGATTAGTGAATGAAGACGAATTTGGTGACAATTTTCTCCTTACCCGTCTCGTCGGAAGCCATGACATAATAGACGCCCGTGGCCGGACGGTTGCCGTAATGGTCTTTGCAATACCACACCAGCTGACCTCCGTCGCTGTAACCTTGCCAAACCAATTTGCCGGAGCTGTCGGTAATCTTACACAACGAGTTGTATTTCAGTCCGTTGACGGCCACCGCACCCGTATAGTCGTGAGGCACAGGATTTGGATAAACGGGCAAATCCTCGTAGGTGTCGAAAGCGCCTGTGGCCGTGCCTTTGTAGCTGACAAGACCTTTTTCGGTGGCAAAAAAGACCTCGCCGGTGAACTGGTTCACGCAGATATCCACAATCTGGTTGGAGAAAAGCGGATGGTCTTCCGCTGTGAAATGGAGCAGCTGCTCCTGTCCGTTCTCGCTCATAAGGAAAACGCCGGCTTTGTTGGTGCCGATCCATTTTCGGTTGGATCCATCCACCGCAATCGCCGTGACCTCTTCATACTCAAATAATACCGATACATAACCATCCTGCTCCAAAAGGATATTACGTGGATAGGCATTGCCGTCGAACACCTTGCTGGGGTAGTAAATCACCTTCACCCCCTTGTCGGTACCAATCCAAATCTCGCCGTCCAAATCCTCCGCCATACAGTAGACCGTGGAGGAGCTGACTTCCGCCGCCGCATTCATGTCGATGCGCGCCAGCTTGTCGTCACCATAATTGTCGTAAGTACCATTGTCGGTGAAAGCTATCAAATGGTAATTAGAGGCACTGCGTGGAAAATTCACCCACTTGTAGCCTCGTGAATCGATAAGCAGATTTTCCGCCACCACCTCTTTCAAATCAGAGGCACCGATGGATGAGGTAATGTTGTAAGAATACCACGTTCCGTCGGTGGCCAGCATCTTCAGCATCGTGTTGCAGTAGCTGTTGGTCATCCAGAGATTGCCCTTTTTGTCGTACTGCAACCCCGACACAAAAGTCATACTCCCTGTGCTGTCAAGCGGGGAGTTGGAGGCGTTGTAATGCTCTATGACCCGCTGGTTTTTGCACTTGAAAACTCCATTGGTCCAAGAGGCCACGGCCCACTCATCTTCATGTTTGGGATTGATGGCCACACGGGTCAAGTCCGTGGTAACATGTGTCGTATCCCAGTTTACGAAATCGGTTGCATTACACTGCCACTCCTGGTTCTCAAACCAGCTGAGTGCCGGATAGCGATAGGCAGGCGCATATGCAGTGGACCCCCTGCGGGAACCGTGCACCGCCGCCACCACGCCGTTGCGGGAATCGAGATGCTCCACATAGTCAGTGTATGGACCCGGTGCCGTATAAAAAAGATACGAATAATAGGACATACTGTAAAACACCAATCCATACGCCATATCGGCCACCCAAATAAAATCCCCATCGAGCACACCCTCGCGTATGTCGGGATAGCGACCGTCAATATACCAGTAAGCTATACGAAATTGCTCTAAATCAGGGTTACACAACTCGACATAATTCCAGTTGAAGATCATCATCGTGTCGTGCTGCACCGACATGTCGCGCACCGATTGATATGTTCGGTCGGTTGCCATCCATTCATTCCCAAACGAGACGCACAAGGTGTCCATACTCCCCTCCCCTTCACTAGCACGAATCGCAAAGATCCGGTCGGAGAAACCCGCCAAAAACGAGACATTCCAGTTGTTTTCCTCAGCCCACTGCGAAAAGTCCGGAATCAAAGGGGAATTCATCGAAATACTGAACACACCCTGAGTGGTAGAGATATAGTATTTCTGATTGCAAACCGCCACATCCGTCGGTGTCAGCTGCTCACTACCGCGCTTTGTGAACCATGTATCGGAGATAATCATATTCTCCAAATCAAATAGCACCACCCCAAAAGGGTAGACCAAAAAGGCATGGTTGCCGATAATCCGGCAATTCTGCAAACGCTTCGAACCCGTGATGTTCTTGTCCTTCACATCGCGGAAATTCATCAGCTGGTCATTGCGAATTATGTCAATATTACCATTTTCATAGCAGATTATCAACACGTTATAGCTTTTTTCATAGTGAATTCGGATAATGTCGATGTCCGACAACCCATCCACTTTCGACCAAGAGGTGAGTTCCGGTTGACTCTCCGACAAAGAACTCTTATCCAACAGCATCAAACCATTTTCCGTTGCTGCATAGACAGTGTTGTCATCTGCAGCCACTGAAAAAAAGCGATTCAGGGAAATATGGGAACGGAAATGCCCGATAGGGGTCTGCCCCACCCCTGTAAAGAGGCATAACACCATGCTTATTAAGGCGATATATTGTTTCATAATGCAGTATTTCGATATAGGGCGGATTTTTTAAGGTTATAAGCCGGAATCAATGACGTTAACAAGCTGATTAACAGTATGGTTACCATCACCATAAGCAAATCGGCAATCTGAATCTGCACTGGGTAGTAAGGGATGATATAATGGGCGCCGCCTCCACCCAACTTCACGATGTGGAAGGTTTGCTGCAGGAAACAGACGAATGCCCCTAACAGCGTGCCCGCCAAACCACCCAAGGCGGAAACCAGCATACCCTCATAGACAAATACTCTTTGTATCAATGATTTAGAAGCACCCAAACTGAAGAGCACCGCAGTATCCATCTTCTTCTCCAGAATCAGCATACCCAAAGCTCCGATGATGTTGAATGCCGCCAAAATCAGGATAAACGCTAAAATCAGGTAAATCATGAATTTTTCCGACTTCATGGTTTTATACAAAGAATCCTCCTGCTCCTGCTGATCCTTGATGATGTACTTATCACCCACAACACCAGCAATTTGCGAACGGGCGCGGGATATATTTGCCCCCTCATTTAACTCTACTTCCACCGATGTCACCTCTCCATCATAGTTCATCAGCTCACGCACAAACTCAATTGGACAAAAGATGTAATTCTCGTCGTAATTGGTGTTGGTACTAAGCACTCCAGACGGCATAAGATACTGGGTATTAAATGCATCGGCAGGATTGGCAAAGTTCTTTTTCGTCCGTTTGGGGTAATAGACCTTCATCAGCTCATAACTCAGCAAGTTGACTTCCAACCTGCCAGCGACGCCCGAACCCATCACAGCACACGGTTGATCCATCTTGTACATGGTCGTGTCGCCGTCAATGATCATCTGGTCGAAATGATTATTCCGAAAATAGCTGGCAGGCACGCCTTTTAAATAGAGAAGCTCCTGACGGTCGTCGTAATTAGCCAAAGCCATATCACACACAATCTCGTTGACAGTCCGCACTTCAGGAAGCTGCCGCAGCTGAGCCATCGGGAAGCTGTCGGTGGAAAAGGACTTGCCCTCGCGAAGGGTAATTTCGTAGTCGGCGTGCAGCGCATTGAACCAGCCCCCGATAATGTTGGACATGCCGTTGAAAACGGAGAGCACCACGACGAGCGCGGCAGTGCTCACCATGATGCCAATCATGGAGATTCCGGAGATGACGTTGATGATATTGTGCTCTTTTTTAGAGAAAAGATAACGCCACGCCAGGAAAAAAGCCGTTTTATGCGCTTCTCGGAACACTATTTTTTCAAAAGTTCGTCAATATGTTCCAAATAATCCAGTGTGTCATCCAGGAAAAATTCCAGTGTGGGAACCACACGCATCTGATTACGGATTTGCTGTCCGAGGCGATAGCGAATATCCTTGGTATTCTCTTTTATCAAACTGATAATGACCCCTTTGTCTTGTGTATTGTAAATACTTAGATAGGCTCGCGCAATGGACAAATCGGAGGTGATGGTCACCTTCGTCACCGTAATCATGCATTTATAGATATTTCGGCTGTCCTGCAGGAAGATATTCGCCAGTTCGCGTTGCAGCATGGCTGCGATTTTCTGTTGTCTAGTCGTATTCATCGTCTCAAATTTGAAACGGCAAAGGTACACAAAATTCAAATACGCTAAGACAATATTCTATGTAGAGATGCAATTAATCGCATCCCTTCTACGAAACGTTGTCGCGGATGTGTACGTCCATCTGGTTGAACGGAATTTCCAAACCCTCAGCGCGGAAGGCGTTGTAAATGCCCTCGTTCAACGAGTAGAGCGTGGTCCAGTAGTTCTCCGGCAGGGTCCAGGCATAGAGCCGCATGTTCAGCGAACTATCGCCGAAGTTCTCCAACGTAGCAAACGGGGCTTTCGGCTCGTGCAACACTAACGGATTCTCCGCCGCCACACGCAACATTACCTCCTTAGCCTTCTCCACCGACATGCCGTAGGCTAACCCCACGTCGATGGCCACACGCCGCTGCGGCAGGTTGAAGTGGTTCACCAACGATTTGGTGGCCAATTCCGTGTTTGGCACAATGATCTTGCGGGCATCATAGGTACGCAAGGTAGTGTTAAAAATCTGGATGCTCTCTACAAAACCGGCATACGGTCCCTGTTCAATGTAATCACCCACCTTGAACGGCCTGAGCAACAGGATGATAACCCCACCTGCAAAGTTTTGCAACGTGCCTTGCAACCCCATGCCGATGGCCACACCCGCAGCACCCAAAATGGCGATGAAGGAGGTCATCTGGATACCCATGATGCCCATGGCCGTGATCACCAACAACACCTTCAGAATGATGTCGATCAGTGAATGCAGGAACTCTTGCAATGACGGGTCAACATTGTGCCGGTCGTAGGCCCGCTTCATCACCTTGTTCAGCAGCTTGATGAGCTTCCAGCCTACAAAGAGCACAATACACGCCACGATGAGCTTCGGCACATACTGGAACACAACATCGTTCAAAAACTGCTTCGCACCCACGGCGAAGGAATCCCAAGTGGTCTCTTCCGTTCTTTCCATATTCTATGACTTTGAAGTTGCAAAAATAAAAATTTTGCGTTTTCGGTCCCCTTTTTCGTTTTCGTAAAAAAAGTTTTCAACTCTTTCAATAAATTCCGTATTTTTGCCGTTTGATTAAAAACGTAAAAAAAATGAAAAAGATCATTGCTTTAGTCGTCCTGTTTTTAGGCTCTGTTTTGGTATTCTCCGCTTGTGACACGCAAAAACGCTGTGCTGCTTACGGCCATTATACCTACTTCGCTCCGGCTGAAAATCCGAGCAACGCTGACTAACACGCCTGCTCATGCCATCCCGGGGCGCAACACAGAGACACCTACACAAAGCGCTGCTAACCATGCTGTTGGCGGCTGCTTTTGTTATGTCTAACGCCCAGAATGTCGGCGAATATCACCATGACGTGACCACCAAGGAGTGGGACTTCCAAATTTTCGCACACACGGAAGGTTTGGGTATCGGGTTCCAGCATGGCCGCACCCCCGACCTCTACAACAAGCACTTCTGGGAGATGCAGTTCATGATCAACAAGCATCCCAAATCGGTGCGCTCCATCAACGCACTTTACGAAAACGTGCGGCCGATCCGCTACGGACAGCTCTACACGCTGTTCTTCCTGCAGGGTGGCTACGGTTACCAACGCACCCTGCATCTAAAGCCCTATTGGGGCGGCGTACAGATCAACTACACTTTGTCGGCCGGACCGCTACTCGGCTTCGGGATCCCCAACTACATAGAGGTACTCAACTATAACACAGGCTTTTCCGAAATTGTGCGCTACGATCCCGAGAAGCATAACCTCAATAACATCTTAGGAGGCGCCAGATGGTACACCGGTATCTCTGAGACCATTGTCCGACCCGGCTTTTATGCCAAAACCGGACTCACCTTCGACTTCGCAAAGAGCGACTACAAGCTCCGCGCGCTCGAGATCGGGCTGCAAATCCAGATGGTGTTCCCCTTCATCCAACAAATGGCCTTCAACCCCGCCAAAAAGTTCTACCTCACCGGCTACCTCAGCTTCAATTTCGGCAAAAAAGTCGGCCGGCTGCATTAATTTCAACATTGAATTATGAAAAATAGACTCATACTGATTCTTTGTATTGCGTTTTTCGGGCTTTCCACCCGCGTTTCCGCCCAAAACGACTTTGAAATCGTCAAAAACGTGGACATCTTCATCAGCGTGCTTAACGAGCTGAACGACAAATACGCCGATGAAATCTCGCCCGGAGAGCTCACCCAAACCGCTATCAAGGCTATGCTCCAAAGCCTCGACCCCTACACCGTCTATTTCAACGAAGGTGAAATAGAGACCTACCGCATGCAGAACGCCGGCGAATCGGGTGACATCGATATCACGCTGAAGTCCATTGACAAACAGCTGGTTATCATCGACATGGTGAAAGACGGTCCTTCCGCAAAGGCCGGTTTGCGCGTGGGCGACCGCATCCTCAGCGTCAACGGACAGTCATCGGAGAGCCGCGGCATCGACGCCATCTACCTGGCCATGCGCGGTCAACCCGGCAGCACCTACAATGTGGAGGTTTTCCGTCCTACCGATAGCAAAAACCTGAGTTTCAAGGTAAAACGGGAAAAGGTGAAGCAGCCCAACATCCCCTACTCCGGCATCCTCGGCGACAAAGTGGGCTACATCAAGCTGAACCAGTTCCTCGAAAAGGCCGGCAGC
>Ga0310696_10005960_pt1 | contig 14575 bp, 7 predicted proteins | sample AusTroGonzalo_MG_4_FD_203885 | JGI IMG/M metagenome (GOLD analysis project Ga0310696, IMG submission 203885) | Bovine rumen microbial communities from tropical cattle in Woodstock, Queensland, Australia - Gonzalo_02 (v2) (version 2) | ecosystem: Host-associated > Mammals > Digestive system >...
ACAGAAGATATGCCCATGATGTATGACATGTCAGCATTGTCTGCTGATGGCGAGATAATAATCAAGCGGTTCAAAGATAATGCCCATGTACCGTATCGTGTGGATACTATGTATATAGATTCACGTTCCGGAAAAATAAGATAAATCTTAGGATTATTTACGCAGTAATAGCAATAAGCAAGCCAACGTAAATATATGAAGATCTTTTTTCTTCGCTTAATCACAAATGTAACGAAGATACTGGCTCTTTGTTTACCGCATGAATAAAATTGTTGCGATACAAAAAGGAGGATGTAAATAGATTACCTATACCCATCAATCAGGAAGTAGAAGAATCAGTCAAAAATTACTATATATGAAACGCTTTGTGTTATGTTTAAGCATTTTGTCTTGCACATTATTAGGTCAATGTATATATGGTGCTCGTAAGAATGTGTGGTTTAGTAAGATGGGGCATGATATCTCTGTCGCTCCCCAGCCTGAAGTGTGGCTCTGTTCTGATACATTAGCCGTACGCACCCATGTGTACACGATAGAGCCGACAGACCACTATACCGTTTATGCCGTGGTGCGCAATCCGGAACCGAGCAGCGCGCAATGGTTGTGGTGCTTTGCGGAGAGTGATACGTTAGTGGAAGCGGTTCATACAAACGGCGTGTTTACGCGTGAAGCGGGTGTGTTGTTCAGTAATACGCATCGCGACTTTTCCCGATGGAGTATCTACCGGTATTATAGCGGATGCCATAGCGACAGCAGCAAAGTGCGCCGTCTGTCGCTATGCTCCCTTGGCGCGTTTGTGGCAGATAGTGCGGTCACGGATACCGTTCACTCACGGATGGAAATGAAAGAGGCAGCTTACTTCTCGGGCAGTATAACACGGACAGCAAGCGACATGTTTCTGACCTGTCTTGCCGTCAAGTACGGCATCACGCTGGATTATGCCCCGTACATATCATGCGGAGGGGACACCTTGTGGCACCCTGATTATGATGCGGCATACTATCACCGTATAATCGGCATAGGCAACGACACCGCGTGTATGTGGTATGCACAGGAATCTTTCACATTGGATACGGCTGTATGGACGCTTATGACGGATACGCTATATCCGGGCGAATATGTACTGATGGGCGACAACGACGGCACACTCTATCCGTCCGTTCAGGCGGACGGCAGCTACCGCATAAATCGCGAGTGGCTGCTCCGTGCGCATGTGCAGCGACCTATGCCCATACGATTGGAACTTTCGCTGAACACCTTACCGGAAATCTCATTCGACTCGCTATGGCTGACGGTGACGGATACGGACGGGATGCCACGATATACCCTACTAGCGGAAAGTACCGGTTCTGACAGCCTCTGTCGGTTTGCAATACCTGTGGTGGATAATACCCCTCTGCTGTTGTCGTTACATGGTACAGCCCAAAAACCGGCGCAGCAGCGCAAGCAGCATGAAAGGACGCAGGCCGGCACAAATATGTGGTACAATGCCCAGGAGGGTGTGATAGAAGTGACAGAGAGTCTGCAGGGCAGGATGTGTACCGCCATGCTGTATGACAGTTCCGGCAAACTGATAGGCAGTATCCGCACGCAAATGCCGCTATCCGTCCGTGCTCTTCCCGGCAATGCCTACCACATAGAGATAGTGACCGACGGGTCGATAGTCGGCAGTATCACCTTACCGTTCAACATATAATACATTCTTGCTATGAAAAGCCAACATATCTTTCCGCTATTGTTTCTGTCGGTCATTCTTTTTCCTGTATCTGCAGATGCGCTCGCTTCTCCTGACGAATCAGGGGATGTGCACGAAGGTGTCGTCTCGTCCATGTTACCGGCTAATGCCGAGTATGAGTGCAAGGAAGGTAAACCGATTGATATATCGTTTCTGGGACTTCGACTGTCGGCGGATTCCGGCAGTCTGCTGCATGACATGACCTTGCATGCCGAAGCTTTGCCTATGCAGAGCGGGTATGCGATGCGGAGCAACATGACGAACGTATCTGCGGAAGGTGATGGTGTTCGCTTATTTCCCAATGGCGTACATTTTGCGGAAGAGCTACCCGCACGCATCACACTTGCCTACAATCCGCAACGGATACCGGCAGGTCATACGGCAGCAGAGATATATACCTATTGCTGCGAATCGTCAGGTGCGCCGTGGTATCGTTTAGAGCGTGTGGCGGTAGATACTGTAGAACATACCATAACATCGCTTACGACGCATTTCACTGACTTTGCAAACGCTATTATTTCTTTACCAGAGTTGCCGGAGAGCAGCGCGTATGTGCCAACAACGCTGACAGACATGCCGGACCCTGACCCCTTGCAGGGCATACCGATGGTGCAGGTAAACGGCTTGGGCAGTTTCGGCAGTCCTACGGGCGACAACAGCGGCAGTGCCAGCCTGACCTATCCGATAGTCATACCCGCAGGGCGTCACGGCTTGCAGCCGGATGTGAGCCTGTATTACAACAGCGCCAACGGCAACGGTCCGTTGGGTGTTGGCTGGAGTCTACCTATGCCTGCGGTGACGATAGACACGCGCTGGGGTGTACCGAGGTATGACCCTTATCTTGAAACAGAAGCGTATCTGGTGAACGGGGAGCAGATAGTACGCCATGGCATTCATGATGAAGCCCTGCCCTTGCCTCATCAAGAGTCGGCTTTCCAGATGCGCAGCCATCAGACCGAACGATTCTGGTTTCGTGATACCCGGAATGCGACAAGGGTTATCCGTCACGGGCGATACCCGAACGAGTATTGGTGGGAAGTGACATCAACTGATGGTATTACGTACTACTATGGCCGTGTGTTTGACCCTGAACAGCCCCTTAATGACAATATAGACGAAAACAGTGTCCTGCGTGATGGGACAGGAAATATAGGCTATTGGGCATTGACCGCTGTTGTGGATTTATACGGGAACTATGTTAAATATGTGTATCGGATTTCGACTTCTTGCATGAGTGCAGCTCCCTGTTCATCTAATGCCGGTATTAACATCTGTCCTGATTCCATTTATTATACAGGCAATTACGTCACAGGCGAAGCCCCATCATACAATATTGAGTTTGTATGGAAAAACAGGACAGATACTATATCAGACGGACGTTTAGGACTATTACGGGTATCAACCGAATTGTTGTGTGGGATAGGTCTGTCTGTTGCAGACACCGTATTATGCCGCTATTATATGAATTACGAGTGTTCGGCTCATAGTTTATGGAAGAACCGGCTGATTTCCATTGACAAAGCGGACGAACCTGCTACCAACAATGCCTGTAATTACCTAGATGATAATTTACACCATTACACCGACTATCCCGGCAGTCACACATCCTTTAAATATCATGATGCTCCGCAAGCAGTTTTCAACCAAATGCAATTATTAGACACATTAGACAAATATGTCAGCACAAGTATATCCGGAGGATTCAATGTAGGAGGTACTGCAACCGCAGGATTGGGGTTTGCTGCATACCAGACAAGTTTAAGTGCAGGGGGAGTCTTCAATTTCGGTATGGATTTCAGCAAGATGAAAAGCATGCTCCTCGATATAAATGGAGACGGGTTATCGGATTTGGTGTATGAAGACGGACATCAGGTCAAGTATCGCCAAAACCTCAACGGGACAGGTTTTGCACAGGAAAGAGTTATTCCAGGCTTGACACGTTTGTCCCGTGATATAAGTACAACTTTCACATGGGGACTACAATTGTCTTTCTTGGCGCATCTTCACTATTGCAATCCCATATCTCACTCATATACTGATTACTATTTTTCCGACATAAATGCTGACGGTTTGCCGGATATGGTTACACCAGATGGCGTTTTGTTCAACCGGTTGGATACAAACGGACATCCGACATTTTCGCTTTACAACGGGGCAATTGTTGTTGGACAAAACAACAGCAGTTGTCCGGATGATGGTATTCACTATACCGGACAAATTGATGAACGTTTGGAATGTGAAGTAAGAGAAATAGAGATTGACGACATACCAATTGATAGCTATCAAGATCATGGCTGGGTGGAACCGAATGATTTTCATTCAGAACCCTTTGATGAGAACAGCACTTCATCATCAATCGGATGGTATCCATTGCCTACGGATAACGGGGACAGGAATGATGATGCAGGTTTGAGGATGCAAGAGCATTTCTCGGAGCAACCGATGCAATCGGGTGAGGGTGTATCATCAGCAACATCGGTTTTTGCAAAGACGAGTATTCCTGTTTCTGACTCAAATACGAAAATACCATACATCAACAATAGAGGGGATTTCTATGAAGACGGCTATATTTATCGCATTGTAGGCGGACGTATTGTCAAATATGACCTCATTACTATATGTCATCCCGATAATCCGGATCCAATGATCGAAACTGTACGCGTATGGGTGGCAGAAGAATCCGGTACTATACATGCAATCAATAGTCTTGCTACTTTGTTACAGGACACCTCTGTTTCACGCAAACAATCACGCCAAGTGGATGGTGTTCAATGTATAATCCAATGTAATCGCAACAACCAGACAGATGGTACGCATTTCACCTCGACTCAGGCAACGATTATTCATGCAGATACGATAGCAGCAGACGACTATAATCCAAAGTCGTTTACCTCTTCTGGTTTTTCTGTGTCGGCTGGTGACATTATTCTTTTCCGACTATGTTCGGGAGATCACGCAATGTTCGATAAGGTTGATTGGAATGTATCCATCACTTTTGAGAAATCCGGTAATACTATTGTATGCAACTCCGAAAATGATTATATCTGTACAGGTCAACGCCCGTTCCTGGCTCCGGATAGTGGAACAGCAATTATCCGATATAAAATGGAAAATGAGGATAACTACCCGTTCTCTCTGTCATTTTACGGTTCAAGTCACTCACCTGTTTCTATTCCATCCCATGGCTCTACAAGTGGAACGTACGTAGTGTTTGACACGCTCAAGAACTTGCATAAAGGCGATACAATCCGACCGATTGTCAGTAGTGCAAACAGCACAGATGCCATATGGAGCAATGTACACATTTATCCGGAGATTGAGTTTCACTGGAGACATCCTAATGGGGATTCGACTGTGTATAAACAAGATACTCTGTTGTTTTATCCTGATGTGGATTACCCATGTTCGGAAATAATGCCTAACAGTGTCTATTCTTCTTTATTCGGCAAGTTACATAAGGGTTGGGGACGTTTTGCCTATCGCCCACATGACAGTTCTAATATCCTTAATCTGTGTTCGCTGATCAACACAGAGCAAGAAATGCAAATGAGAACGCCTCAGGATAGCAGTGCATGGAAGGCTATGGTGCTGCCTCAGGATAGTATCGAATTGTCTGCTTTAGGGACAAATAGCATGGATAGTATCTTTACTTCGCAACAGTTATATAGTCCATTGGCGGACAGCAGCACATGGATACCTATGTGGCCAGACAGCCGAACTGAAAGATGGATTCCATATGGAAATATGGGATATGTCAGTTCTACAGGTCAATCGAATAGCCGTGATGTGGATGCCATGAAAAGTTCAAATAGGGCAATCCAACAACTTGAAGCATATTCTGATGATATGGATGAAGATATGCCATTCTACGACAGTGCAATACCAGTTGCAGACAATCAACCCGGAGGAAAAGAGAAAACATTGCGCAAAAAGACCAAGTCCGTTTCGCACAATTTATCAGGTGGCATCTTCATAATGAATGCCAGTCGAGGCTGGGGTACGTATAATGTTGAGACAGACTATATTGATATGAATGGTGATGGCTTTCCTGACGGTATAGGCCCTTACGCCATTCAATATTCGCAACCGTGGGGCGGCATAGGGCAATTACTGCCTATAGATATTGGCATGCATGAAAGTAGCACCTCAAATACAGGAGCATCTTTTGCCGCTACTGTTGAATTAGTAAAAAAACTTACAGGTAATAGTGTTACGAAAGAGGGTTTCACTTTGGACGGAAGTGGCGGTAGCGCAGGGTACAGCCATAGTGAAAATAGTACAGACCGTTCGTTTGTGGACATGAACGGTGATGGTTTGCCGGATTGGGTATCAGTTACCGACCATACCGTTCGATATAATCTCGGCTATAACTTTACGGCTCCTGTGCCATTGCCATCGATTCATCCAATGCAAATAAATGCAGGGGACAGTCGTAGCGCTTCTACAGGCGGCTCTATAGCTCCTCTGATGAATTGTCCGTTACCCGATGCAATTAATGAAGCTATAACAACTGGCAATATGTTGAATGATAAATTTGCTCTTGAACAATACAGCATTAGCGCAGGTGTAGACATAGGAATCTTTGAGAACAATACGCCCATTCAACTCTGTGACATGAATGGTGACGGGCTGCCCGATGTGGTGCAGAAAGGGGCCAACAATCTGTTGGTAGCATACAACAAAGGCAATACCTTTGCCAATTATGTGAGTGTTCCGCTTTCCACCACATATAATAGTATAGCCGTAAAAGCAGGTTTAGACATTGCAGGAACTATTGGCATAACTAACGGATTTTTCAAACTATGTTTCGGACTAAACGTTGGCGGATATGCCAACTGGGTGTTTACTCATTCGGATTTTGCGGATATGGACGGGGACGGACTCTTGGATTATGTAAAATACACAGCTAATGGATTACAGGTTTGTTACAATCAAACAGGCAAAGCCAATCTTCTTGACACAGTATATAATGCTACCGGGCAAAAGATACATCTTGAATACCAACTTTCCGCTCCATCCCAACATCACAGACAACGCCAATGGAAGTTATCTGAAGTTTATGATATCGAAGATACTTCTCCATGGACAGAACGTCAGGAAATCAGGACACAGAAAGAATATGCCGGTGCCTATTACGACAATCATGAACGAACAGACTACGGCTATTCAAAAGTGCTAACAGACGAAGCGCATGTTCGATATATAGAAGAAAAGTTTGAAAATACGATCTACAAGCAGCGGGGACAAAAGACTGAAGACCTGGTTTTTGCCAAAAACGGCAACGGTGACACTATCAAATATATGGGGCATCATTACGGATACGGCTATCACGCGCTTGACGGGCAAGCCACCTCACCTGCTTGTGATGATGCAAATGTATTTGCAGACGAAGACACTATAGATACTTATTTTTATGAGAGCGAGCCTTCTCCACAGATTACCACACGTGTGAGAATGCGTTACGACAACAACTATAATATGACAGAATATTATGACGATGGAGATATAGCTATAGGGAATGACGATTGGCTGCGGAAGGTGACTTATCTACCATCCACTTATAAGAATCTTGTATCATTGCCCATCGCAGACACCGTACAAGCTTCAGGCGGAAATTTATTGCGCATTCGCCATGCATCCTGGTATAATACGGGCAAACTACATCAGATGCTTGCATTGGAGCCATACACGCATCAGGAGGCTATGACCACGATATTTTATGATAGTTATGGAAATATCGCCGCATATACTCTTCCTGAGAATGATAATGGCGAACGTGTGCATTATGTTATATATTATGACCCTGTTTTTAATGCACTGCCATCTGTCGTAAAAAACCAGTTTGGAGAGATACAGTTTTATTCGTATGAACCCCATTGGGGGAAAATGATTTCTTCTATAGATCCGGATGGAGCGGAAATAACATATACATATGATTATCTGGGCAGGCTCACGCATGTACTCGCCCCTCAGGAGAAGCACGCTACCATCCATGACAATTGGCTTCCTGATGACAGCAATGTACCGTATACAATACAATACACATACAATAATATCCGCCACAACCTCGCAGATTTCGGGAACGACACACTCACTCACACATATGTTCTCAAGCAAATGGTTACCTGTAACGAGCATGCTCCTCTTTGCGAAGCGGCGATATATAGCGCACGGGGTGAGTTGCTGCAAAAGAAAAAGAAGGAAGAAGTTAATGGATTGGCAGACAGAATACTTACTGACGGCGTGCACAAAACGGATGCGCTCGGCAGGATGTATTACTCGCGCTACCCGAGTCTTTCCAACACTCCATTGTGGGTATATGACGGTATATCCAACAGTACAGGAGGTGATGCCACCCTAATAATCTATGACGTGCTTGACAGAGATACCTTGACAATCCTTCCGGATGGTGAAGAGGTTCACAAAACCTATGGGTTCGGGAGCGATTGTAACAATGTTGTCCGCTTGAGGGAGATTCTTACAGATCCTTTGGATAATACCGCAACGACGTATACTTCTCCGCAAGGGTGGAAAACAAGTACGGTTGCAGCAGACGGCAGCAACACCTGCTATGATTACAACTGTATCGGCGAACTGGTGCAGGTGACGGATGCAGACGGGTACAGTACATCCTACCTGTACAACGGTTTCGGGCAGCAGACGGAGCGCAATCACCCTGATGCAGGCATCACCACTACACGTTATGACGCAGCAGGAAATATCGTCTGCACGCGTACTCAGAATCAAATTAATCTCAACGATTCGACAACCTACCGGTACTGTTTCAATCGGCTGATGGCGGTTCACCACGAATTAAGGCGGTGGGAAGATGTGACATTCAACTATGACTATGCCGGCCGCCTCGCCTACCGGGAAGACCGCACAGGCAGCGAGCGGTTGTGGTATGACGCACTCGGCAATGTAAGAAAAACACTCCGCCGCATTATCGTTCCGGGGGAGACGGTTGCTTTCCAATTCAGGACTGACTATAAATACGATTCCTTCGGGCGTATTTGGCAGATAACATATCCAGATGGAGAGAATGTCTATTATACATATTACACAGGAGCGGGGAGTTTATATAGCGTAACAGGTTCTGCCATAATCGAAAAAAACATCAGTCATGATGAATTGGGACATGTGACATATAAAGATTATTATAATGGTTGTTACACAGAATATTATTACGATGTAAACCGTCAATGGTTAAACCGTATTGTTACAACGTCGAGCAACGACGGTAATACAACTTTCCAAGACCTGCAATACTCATTTGACCCTGTAGGAAATATCACATTGGTCCAACAAGGATATAGTCCATGGCATAGTATGGGCGGAGCTTACAGCGATGAATATTTTTATGACAGCCGCTACCGTTTGGCACAAAATTTGCATACTGACGGATATACCGGCAACACTATTTACCAAATGGCATATTCCCCCACAACCCGCATAGGAACAAAGTTTAGCGACCATCCCGCTCTTGGTCAACCGAATTTGATTTACGGGTATGACAACAGCGGGCTAACCCATCAACCGAGAGTTATACATGATTACTCAAGTCATCAACATTTGCAGTTGTATTGGGATGCCAACGGTAATTTACGGCAGATTCAGCCGTATAAAGGATATACCCGTTTCCATCTATGGGATGATAACAATCAGTTGCTGATGTCTGTCGGGCCAACCACCTGCGGCTATTATGGCAACGCCTCGGACGGCAAACGGGCATACAAATTGGACGGGATATTCAGCCAAATATCCATGAATGGGGGGGTGATTGATGGATATGCGTTGTTTGACAACACCACCTTATACCCTAACCCATACATGACGCTCACGCCGGAAGGTTATACCAAACATTATTTCGCAGGTGCGGAGCGGATTGGAACAACCTTGGGCGGAGGAAACCACGGCAATTGGCTGGTCAATCCATTAGATAACCTCACGCAAGCGGAACAAGCCTGCTTGAGTGAATTAAGTGACGCTTTTATCTATCAAAAGAATTATTACGAATATTACGACTATCCGCACCATAACAGCCAGGCGGAGAACACAGACTATACCGGTACGGTCACATCACAGGACAATACGTATCCTGATTACCAATACAAAGAAGCCGAGACATTTTTAGGTGAGCTCTCCATTTGCTTCAAATCGATGCTGTCTGAGCACGTGGAAGAGTATTATCTCCAAGACGAAGGAGATGAGCCTTTTTATTACCACTCCGACCACTTGGGCAGTGCGGCGTGGGTAACTGACAAGTATGGTTTGCCTGTGCAGTATATCATGTATGCGCCGTATGGCGAGCTATTGCTTAATCAGCAGGCAGGCACGTATGACGAGCGGTTCAAATTTACGGGCAAGGAGAGAGATGCAGAAACAGGCTATGACTATTTTGGCGCAAGATACTACCTTCCTATAATATCCATCTTTGGCTCTATTGATCCGTTAGCGAATAAGTACATCTATAACTCTCCATACGTCTATTGTGACGGTAATCCGATAAAGTTTGTTGATCCTGACGGAAGAAGTTTCTCTGATTTTGACGAGGAAGGAAATTATTTGGGGACTACACACAATAACTGGTGGCATAATACATTTGTGGGCCAAAAAGGAAGAGTGCTTGATTCTAACGGTAAAGTAAAAAGCACATTTTGCTTTGCAGATCCGAGTCATGATGTAGCCGACTTAGAGTTTGGAAAATTAAATAAAATACAATTTGTTCAAGAATCAGATATTGTTGACCTACTAAAGGATGCGGGAGCATTTGATGCTTCTAACAGAGGATTGTTTTCTAGGTATATATATGCATGGAATGAAGGGCAAGGATTAGGTAAATTAGACTTTGCAAAAAAGCCAGACGACGGAATCATAACAAAATATATGTATGATGCATACAAATCCTTGTATTTGGTAGGAGGGGTTGCTCATAATCCGGAGAATTTTGGGAACTTCCTTTTTGGGGCGGCAGGAGTGTCGTTGGGTATTCATCCATCTCTTTTGTTAGTAGGAGGCCACGTGAATAGTCTTATTAAACCAGATAAAAATGGTTACCCATCTCAATTGGATAGTTTTGATGATCAACTCTCTATATTTTTAGGGACACTTCATGCATATTTACATTTTTATTTTTTTAAAAGTAAGTAAAATGAAACAGATTAAATATATCATAGCAGCAATAACGGTATTAATTGCATTTATTTGTACTTTGTATAATTCATGCATAGATTCATGTGATTTAGACAAAACTAAGGAATTTGTAAATAAGCATGGCGGAGAAGATTTTTCTATATTTGTCGGAGTCAACCCTATGTTTTATCGGGGGCAACAAGATAGTTTATATTTATTAGGGGGCATTATTCCCGGACAACAAGGAGAAATTAAAAGTTGGGCAGCAACTGGTATTTACTACAATATCAATGATTCTACGATTGTCAAGATTGGGAGATCGCGTGAAGGATGGTCAGATAGTACGTATGCAAGTATTGATAGTACATATATTAACAACTTAACTCGAAGATTTGTAGAATTAGACATTTACGAGATTTTTATGGATACAGATAGAACAATTAGAATTCAGATTGATGAGCATCCTGAAAGTTATGTGGTTCGTTTTGACAATGATAGTATCAAGTACGAATGGAGTAAGGAGTATAAATGGAAAAAAATTTCAGGTCGTTGGTATGTTCCAAAGTTTTAAATATACAAACGAAAAACAGAGCAAACGATGTCCGGCATGAAACAAACGTCAGATGTGACCGTTGAGCCGATCCAACTGGGTGGTAGCTCGCTGCATATCGTTTGCCATTCAGTATCGAAACAGGGGATGGACGGTGAAGTAGTTCAGACCATGACGGTAGAAGAAGATTATACAGCTGTCAAGCTGTAACGATCTGCTCGCCCATAACCGGAAAAAATAAAGCTGCGCTTTTTTTCGTAACGTCGGCACTCCCCTTTATTCTATTCTATGTGCCGCGCTTTCCCTCAATGTGGGGACATTTCGGGCGCTCTTGTCTCGGTCGGTTTGGTCTCCCCGACCCCTCCCTGAAAGGAGGGGAGGATGGCTAAAAGACGCCCACGGATGGAACGGATTGAACGGATGGCGGAAGGACAGAATAGAGTGGAGTAAACAAAAAAAAACGGACACCGAAGTGTCCGCTAAATGAATTTTATTATGTCATCCCTGTTTACGTCTAAAATCTGACGGCCCACGTATATTATCCTAGCGGGTGGAGGAATACGCTATACATCTGTTCCTATTTCATAGAGATATTCCGGTGCAAAACCTATCTCATTTGACCAATCTACCGTAAACGGGTCTAACGTAAAGTTGCGGAAATAATTTAAATCCTGCAATTTAACGCAAATGCCATTTTGAGCTAAAGGCCAAAAATCCACAACCTTATCTACACCATCACTAAACGTAAGGCGCAGCATGTGATTGCGAACATAATCTGCATGTGTTACTTTTAGTATAGGATTCATAATTAGAATTATCGCTAATATTAGTCTGTATGTATTATAATTATCGAGGAATAGGGCTATTTAACATCCATTTCCAGCACGGAACGATGTCTATTTCTCCATGCTCGTCATGTATCGTATCAGTTGAATCATACGTAATAATGGTGCGACGTCGGCAAGGCAGCACGTTGGCAATCTTTTGTAAGCCCTCTTTTTCTCGTTTGAGCGTTTGCTCGTCTTCAATAGAATAACTTACTTGAATAGCCCATTCTTCAGAGGGTATATAAAAGTCAACTTCTACTCCGCTATGGAAGAAATATATGGTGTCGTTTTCTAAATCATGCCCATAGCGCCGGAAAAGTTCGAGTGCCACTTGATTCTCCAACAAAGCCGTTTCTCCATCAAATAAAAAGAGGTTGAGGAAACCGTTATCCACAAAATAATACTTGCAGACGCTTTCTTTATCTTTAACATTTGCGGCTATATTGCGGAGTCGCAGTAGTAGCCACGCATCTTCTACGGCGGAGATATAACTCTGTATGGTAGGAACTGAAATCTTGCCGTTAATGGTGGAAACGATATTACTCAACCGATTGTAAGAGATAGGTTGCATAAGGCTGTCTGCCACTTTTTTTACCAATAATCGCAGAGCCGGCAAGTTGCTTATCTTGTTTCGTGCCGCAATATCGTTGAGATAGATTTTCTGGTAAACACTGCTTAGATATTGTCTTTTCTGCTTCACATGCACAACTTCAGGCATTCCTCCCCAATGCAAATACTCGGCAAATTGCCGGATAATAGCGGAACGAAGGTTCGTTTGAAGCATGGCGCGTTCATCGTGGCGAATGTTCAGGACATCCAGTACCTCTGCAAAACTATACGGATAAATATCCATCGGCACAAATCGTCCGCCCAATGTACTCATTATCTCGCGGCTCAGCATCTTGGCATTACTGCCGGTAAGTATAATTCGCACTCTGTTGTCCGCCATACGCCGGGCAAATTTTTCCCAACCAATGATGTTTTGCATTTCATCGAGAAAAATCATAGGTCGCTCTACGCCATATAACTCTTGATGACATTCGACGAGTGCTGCAAAATCAGCAGTAACAAAATTCTCCAAACGTTCGTCCTCAAAATTCATATATAGCACTTCGTCCCAGTTGTGCCCACCAGCCACCAACTGCTGAATGACGTGGTACATCATATAGGACTTTCCGGCACGACGTACCCCTACAAATACGTAGTTCAGCTGTAAATCTACGTTGTAGGCGCGCGAGTCAATTTCGTATGATTGCAACGAATGTTTCTGATCAAGCATTATTTGCTTTAACAAAACCTTATCCATACTTTATTTTTAAAGTGTCATTTTATACTATTTGCAAATTCTATAAAATGAGATTTTATAAAATTCGACACAAAATTACAAAAAAAAAATGAAATATGCAAATGTTCTGCGAAGATTTTTGCAGATGCCGGCAAAAAAATGAGAGATTTCACGGAAATGGGGAAATATACCCCGATGGGGACAAAAAAGGCGGTAACTCCGCATATTGGAATTACCGCTTTTAAATGAAGGTGAGTTAATCAGTACAAGAATCCGACAGCCCAAATAGGAAGTTTGTTCCCAAGTACTGTTTCCAGATTGTCGGCGAGGATGTATGAATCGGGTACATCTTTAATCTGCCGGAAATCTTTGTATTCTCCGCCCACTTCAAATGTGAACTTGCCATCTACCTTGAAGTCGCCTCTGTTCTTTCCGAACTCCACCAGATGTTTTGCAGTCAATTGATTGACCACAAATGTCTCGCGAATTGTTCCATCCTTTACCGGATTCGAACTCCATGCATACAGCATATTCGGATTGTCAATAAAAATCTTATCGGGCTTTTGTAAACGCTTGACATTCACGATGTCAGAATAAAGCAGCTGAATCAATTTGGCTTTCGCCATATAATTGAGATAAGCCAGAACGGTGTCGCGCTTAAGACCACTTTGAATAGACATTTTTGATATGTCCACCTGATAGGGTTCGCTTGCGCAAAGCGTAGTCATGAGTGACTTAATCTTACGCGTGTTGCCGATGTCCACTTTGCAAATACCTGTCAACTCGTTATCAATCGTGTTGTTCACTACTTGCTGGATAGCCTGATAGTAATCAATCTCGTTTTCTTTATAATAAGGATAATAGCCATATCTGAGATACTCTTGAAACAGAGCAACCGGTCGCCCCTTCTCATTCATCCGGCGAACGAGTGGAGCCGGATTGGTCAACAACTCTTCCAAGGGATAAACAGGCATCTCTATTCCTTTATAGAAATGCAAGAACTCACGAAAACTCAATCCCTGTATATCATGAATAATACACCTGCG
>Ga0310696_10005962_pt1 | contig 14574 bp, 9 predicted proteins | sample AusTroGonzalo_MG_4_FD_203885 | JGI IMG/M metagenome (GOLD analysis project Ga0310696, IMG submission 203885) | Bovine rumen microbial communities from tropical cattle in Woodstock, Queensland, Australia - Gonzalo_02 (v2) (version 2) | ecosystem: Host-associated > Mammals > Digestive system >...
GTTTAATCCGACTATAACAGATTTCTGCCAACACCCGTTTTTCTTCAGCGAAACGGTCTATTTCTTCTTTTTAGGCATGATTCGGGAACCTCCGCCGATATAGGAGATACAGATGCCGCGATCCCATTGCTGGCGGATGTACTCCTTAGCATCGTCGGGGTTGACCTGAAGGTTCTGGAAACGGCTGTCATCGCGTGAGTAGTTGCCATAGGTGACGATATAGTTGCCGCCACCATACTCCACCTGATGCAGGTTGAAACCCTTAGCCCACACCTCCGACTGTATCTTGGCCATCATATCGTTGGTAGAGTCAGATATGAAATAGCCCTGCGAGGTATATTTAGAGTCGAGACTCATCACGACAAGCCACGTATGGCCGTCGTAGGCCATGTCAGAGACACAGAAACCGTAGTTCTTCTGCTCGGCAATCCACGGAGCGAGCTCCGACCAGGTGTTCTGCCAGATGACCTGTCGGCTGATGCCACTGCCCTGCGAGAGTACCACGAGCCATTGCTTGTCGCTGCGTGAGAGCGAAGTGATGGCATAGCCTTCCCTGGTCTTGTCGGCAATCCACTGCTCTGGCCACTGCTCTGTGACCAGATAGGTCTGCATCGTATAGCCCGTGTTCTTGGCCATGATGACAAACCATCCCTCTGTGGTGTAGGCTGCCGTGACAATACGCTTGCCCTGATTCCAGCAGTTCATGATATCTGCCTGTTCAATATCGCCTGAACCATAGGCAAACCAACTCTGTTCCGCATAGGGGAGTCCTGATTCCGAGACAAGCAACGTCTTGTCCTGAGCAATAGCCGTCGTGACTGACAACAGCATCAGCCCAGCGACGGAAAGGAGTGTCTTGATAACTTTCATGTTCTTATCTTATAAATCTTTGGTTTTCGGATGCAAAGATACAAAATAATTTGGAAATCCACACAAATTTAGGAAAATTATCTTTTGCAGGGCGATTCTGTACCAAAGAGGAACTGGGGCTGGTAGCCGCCGGCATCCACCACGATCTTCTCGAAAAGGATGGCCGGATCATCGGGATGGATCGTCAGGGTATGCTGTGCTTCAGACTTTGAGATGGGCAACGAGATGACAGACTCAACGATACGACGGGCCACAGTGGGATAGAAGATGCTGTAGATATTCTCCTTGGCCTCGTTCAGACGGCTGTTGAAGTTGACACGCTGGGGAGTGCCGCCATCAAGCGAGACGGTATAGGTCAGGCCGCCCTTGTTGAGATAGTCAAGCGTGGATTTCACTACCACATGGACTTTCACCTCAGCCTCTGACGATGGGAGATTGAACCGATAGGTCAGCGAGGCATCGCCAGTCTGTTCCGTATAGGGCATCAGTGTCATGGCACTACGGGTGCGACCCATATCAGGAATCACAGTCCATTTGACAGGTGACTGCGAATCCCCTGCAACTGACGAGGGCGTACAAGCGTAATAATGCTCCGCCTCCATCGACACATAGCCATTGTTGCCAGCCTCGAACACATAGCCGCCATCGCCAGCGGGTACCGTCTTGACGGCAGGCATACGGTCGGCGGGGAAATTATCATTCCATGAGCGATAGCCGATATGCTTCTGGATCATCATGCCGTTCCACTTGCCACCGGCAATGTCAGTATTATAAGCCGCACAGAGCAGTGAGTCGCGACGGAAAGCCTCTGCCACACGCTGCGCCCAGAGATTGGCATCAGGATTGTTCTCGGCAGCCAACTTCAGGTTCATGGCCTGGGCATAGTACATCTGGTAGATGTTCGACATGGCCTGCACGGGGAAGAGGATCACCTGCTGATAGGCATCACGACGATTCTCAGGGATGGTCAGGTATTGGCGCAAGGCCTCAGCCTCCAGACGCATATAGTCATCAGCCACCTGCTTCCATTCACCTGTCTCCACATTGTAGGTCCTGGCATCGAGCATCTCAGCCGTCGTACGTCCGGCATATTTGCAGCAAAGGTTCAGAATGCGGGCTGCCTCAGGAGCCTGTTCCGGACCAAAGAACTCCTCACAGAAGGCCGTTGTGTGGGCGTCGATGGCATCTACACCTACCGAACGGGGATTCCAGGCCATATCCATAAACAGGGTAATGGGGTATTCCATCGGCTTCAGGTCGCCGACATTGAGTATCCACATCCTATCGAGACCATAATCGGCGGCGAGTGTCAGCTGCTCCCACATATTCTGCGTAGGCGTGACGTTGAGCCATTTCGAGTTACGGGGCGCGCCGACATAGTCCACATGGTAATAGAGTCCCCAGCCGCCAGGATGGTTGCGCTCTTTGGCATTGGGAGCCCGACGGATATTGCCCCAGTTGTCGTCACAAAGCAGGATGAGCACATCATCAGGCACGCGCATACCTTTATCATAATAGTCGAGTACTTCTTTATATAAGGCCCATACCTGCGGCGTCTTGTTGGCGGGCTTGCCCGTCACCTCCTTGATGATACGGCGCTGGTTCTCAACGATGGTCTGCAACAGTTTCGTGTCAGCATCCTCACTCATGGCCTCGTCACCGTCGCCACGCATACCGATGGTAACAATATCATCGGTGCCTTTCATCCGTTCGATACCCTCGCGAAAGAAACGGTCGAGATTCTCCTTATTCTTGTCATAGTTCCAAGGTCCCCACTCCTGACGGTGGCGGGCATATTCCTGATGGTTACGCGCCATCGGTTCATGGTGAGAGGTGCCGATGATGACACCCATCTCGTCGGCCACCTTCGAGTTCTCGGGATCGTCGGCATAAAAAGCCCAGCCCCACATGGCAGGCCAGAGGAAATTGCCCTTCAGACGAAGGATGAGTTCGAAGACCTTCTCATAGAAGTGATGGTCACCATAGTTCGTGCCGAAGGTGTTCTTTACCCACGTCGTCAAGCATGGCGCCTCATCATTCAGGAAGAGACCACGATAGCGCACATTCGGCTCGCCGTCTGTATATTCACCTTTCTTTATATATATAGTCTCATGTTTCTCCACAGGCACGTCAGCCCACCAGTACCAAGGCGAGACGCCTATCTGCTTCGACAATTCGTAGATGCCGAAGACGGTGCCACGTTTGTCGCTGCCGGCAATGACCAACTGGTCGCCAATGGTCTTGATGATGTATTTCTCCATCTTGCCCTTCAGGTCGCGGAGCTCCCCCTTCTTCACCCACTGGTCAATCTGCTTGTTGACACCGACGGTACCCACAAGGATACGGGCTTCCTGCCCCATCCCCTTTCCCGTCACTCGCAGGAAATCCTGCTGGAGGTTGGCGACAGCACGCTGTACACAACTGTGCTCACGGCTATCAAACGAAATAGCGGCGTCCTTCAAGGAAAGGACATCCGACGAAGGCTGGAACACAACGAACTGTTCCGTGGCACTCACATGCAATACCATCAGCATTGCTACCAATAAATGGAGAAGTCTATTCATACTAACGTTTTTTAGGATTAAGATTCTGCTTATCCTCAGGATTTACCGAAACGCTTCCCGGAAATCCCGAGGTAAGCAAAAACTACTAACTACTAACTTAATATAACTAAAACAATTCGATTGCATCATCACGACGCTTATTTTATTTCGGTTGCAAAGGTAGTATTGTTTTTTGATATTCCCTTTATACTATGTCACAATTACTTTCGTTTTTGTTTCAAACCCTAAAATAAGGCAAAAAAAGAGGCTGCCCAACCCTGGACAGCCCGTACTAACCCTTTCCTAAACAACCTTTTTCCTATTACTTCGACATCAGTGCGACAGCCTTTGTCTTGACTATTGATGCGAGTTTCACTGCTACATAATTCAAAATAATCATAACTAATACCTTTTATACGTTAATCCTGATTTCTTTTCGAGTGCAAAGGTACTGCCGTGTCCGCACACAGGCAAACATTTAGAGCAAAAAGTATACAAATGATATGTCTTCTTGATACACATCAAAAAGAAACTAACGGCGAGGGCCACCCAGACGATATCCAACGCCCAACATCAGGTTATTGGGATGCTGGAAATCGTACAGGCTATACCCGACATGGAGGAAAACCTTCTTAGAAAGGGCTATCTTCAAGGCCAGAATCTCATAGAATCCCTTGAAAGATGACGAGCCGGCATTGATAAAATTGTGGCCAATACCGAAATTGATGGAAAAATAAGGCATGACGAATTCTCCGCGTAGAGACAGCCCTGCAGACACCTGTTTGTACCAGCTGGGGGCTAAAATAGGAGTGCTACCATCCGACTTCTCTTCCGACTCCTGAGTTGTCGTCTCGTCTGAATCATCAGAAGGTTCTTTATTATCGGCTAACTTGAGGTTGGCACTATGATCGTAAGCAATATCCAACGAGGCACCGGCATTGAACCAATGGTTCAGGTGATACATCGGATTGACATTCACACCAAAGACACCGTAAGTATCAGGCAACGTAAAGGCCCCGAAGTCGTTCTCATAGCCCTTCCGCTTCCAAGCTCCGTAAACCACGATATCAGTAGCCCAGTAATGCTGACAAGGCGGCAACGGTCTTTCAGCCGGAAGTTCCTCTGGCCGATTCAGGTAATAGGCCAACGACAACTTCAGCGAAGCCGTGTTCAGACCGGCATTGGGCAGCGTGGTATTGGCATTGCTGAAATGCGAAGCCGTCAAACCCATATTAAAATCCCACTGGGCTGAGAGCATCCAACGGAGATAGAGGTCGACATCCATATAGGCCGTCATCTTCGAGCCTATCACTCGGTTGTCGGGTCGTTTACCGTCAGCATACGACTTCCACCCGTATGCCACACCGAAGTCCCACTCGTAGTTCAGTGAGAGTCGTCGTGACAGAGTGGCTATAGTAGCTCCCTGGAAGAGATAGGCCGAGACGGGATTGCCGATCTGGGGGTTCAGATGATGATAGGCCAGGCCCGCACCCTGATAGACACCTTTATATATCCGCGCCTCTTCAGAGTCAGGCGACGGCATAAAAGCGTATTTCATCTTCAGCGTGAAATACTGGTTCATCGTACGCACCTCATGGTTATAGCCTTCGAGGAAGCGGTTGGTATGCAACACGGCACCGTCGATAACCTCCGCCTCTAAACGATGGATGACAGGCATTGAATCTACGTCAGCGACAGACACGCTGTCCTCCGTACGAGCCAGCATGTCTGTCGCAGATGCGACGGTCAGGAAAACCGTCAACAGGATTCCGCCTATTGGTTTGACCATTTTTTCAGACGGTTGTACTCTTTCTTCGTAAGCCGCATGAACGAGCCATGCTGCGGACCTGTGACACCTTCGATATCAACAGGATCAGAGAAATTGCGCAGATGCTCGTCAGCCTTACAGATGCGATAGTGCTTGGGATTATCACTATACTGGATGTAAGCCACACGCCAGGTCTTGTCGCCAATGAGCTGGAAGGCACTGCTACCCTCACAATTCTTACGGCCTTCAAATGAGACATAGTCATTCTCCACGGGCTCACCCCAACCACTGGTCAGGTTCTTCGACGTAGCAGTATAGATGCCGGGCTTACCGCCTTCTTTCTTGATCAGCATGTGGTAGAGACCATCACTCTTCAGATAGTTGATGTCGGCATCAATGGTGGCATACCCCCAATCGAAGAGCAACTTAGGCTGTGTCAGTTTCGTAAAGGTCTTGTCGGCATACGAGTAGTACATACGGTCGTATTTCTCCTCTGGACGGTTCAACATCGAGTAATAGATCATGTAACCACCCTTGTCGCCATTCTCCCAAACATAGTTGGGATCCCAGAATATCTGCGGCGCCCACACGCGGTTGATGGTGCTCCAGTCCTTATAGACGCTCTCTGCCTCAGGGTTACAGAAAATGCTGACACCCTTGCGATAGTCGAAGGTGACACTCGTCCAGTGGATCAGGTCATCACTCTTCAACAGGTCGATGCCGTAGTTATCCCAGATATGCGACTTGGCGACACACATATCAGTGGTGACCATCAGATAGCCCTTACCATCATAGGTCCTGGTGATAAAGGCATCACGGGTGCCTCCCTCGATACGGGCATGCTCCTTCGGATCAAAGATGGGGTCTCCGCCCTTGATGTCCTCATAATGATAGCCGTCGCGACTCACGGCATAGGCCGTATACTCGCCACGGTCGCTCATGTGACAATACAGATAGCCGTAGCTACCCTTCTGCAGATTCTGTGCAGTGGCAGTTACGGCTATTATAGATAATAAGGTGGCTAATGCGTACTTCCTCATATTATTCGGCGTCAGGAGCCTTGTCGATCAGATCCATAAACTGGTCGAGCTTCGGCGTGATGATAATCTGTGTACGGCGGTTGCGCTGCTTGCCCACCTCGGTATCGTTGCTGGCAACGGGGTTATACTCACCACGGCCACCGGCAGTCAGGCGCTTCGGATCCACACCATAGTCGTTCTGCAGGGCCTGAACCACTGAAGAGGCTCGGAGCGTAGAGAGATCCCAGTTGTTGCGGATATTCGTCTTCTTGATGGGCACATTATCAGTATTACCCTCAATCAGCACGTCATAGTCCTTGTAATCCTTAATGATCTTGGCAATCTTCGACAGGGTCTCGGCAGCACGGCTGTTGATCTCATACGAACCGCTCTTGTAGAGCATATTGTCGGCCAGGGAGATATAGACCACACCCTTCAGCACCTGCACGTCGACCTCCTTCATCTCCTCCTTCGTGAGCGAACGGGTCAGATTGTTTGTCAACACCATGTTCAGCGAGTCGCTCTTCGACTTCACCTCTACGAGATGACGGATGTACTGGTTCGACTCGTTGATCTGGTCAACAAGCTTCTCGATGGAAACATTATTCTGCGAGGCATTCGACAGACTCTTGTCGAGCGACTCCTGCAACTTGGCATACTTGGACTCTGCATTCTTGAGAGCCTGCTGCAAGCCACGCTGCTGCTCTTCGAGGGCCTGGATACGGGCGTTCTTTCCTGCAAGGTCTTCCTTGGCAGCCTGCAGGTTCTCTGTCAGTGTCTTGTTCGTTGTCTGGCATTCCACCAGTTCCTTCTTACTGCCGCAACTGCTCAGTATCAGAGCAGATACAGCTATTAAAACTAAACTCTTTTTCATACTATTCTCGTTTTAATTAGACTAAATCGGATGCAAATTTACATCAATGACGCAAAAAACAATGAAAACTTTGTCCGAATTAGAATTATTTTAATTAAATTTGCACACAAAAACCAATTATTACTAATTTCAAGATGAAAAATTGCAGATTATTTCTTTCTTTCGCGCTCTGCCTGATTGCATTGGGAATGAGTGCACAGAAGCTGGAGAAAGGCGTTTCCAAGGAACTGGCCGCCCAGCGTAAGGCAAACATCAGTAATGTCACCTACGACCTGACGTTCAATATCCCTGCAGATGTGAAGACGCCCGTGACAGGTAAAGCAGTCATCTCCTTTGAGCTCCAGGATAAGGGTGACGTGGTGCTCGACTTCCAGGGAGGATTCTCTGGCAGTTGCACCATCAACAACAAGAAGAAACGCCCTGCCACCTACAAGAGCGAACACATCGTGCTCGCTGAGAAGAACATGAAACAGGGTGCCAACACGGTGGAGATCGACTTTGCCTGTCTCGACAAGGCCCTGAACCGCCATCAGGACTACCTGTACACCATTTTCGTGCCTGACCAGGCCCGTTCCGTATTCCCTTGCTTCGACCAGCCTGACCTGAAGGGCAGATACAGCACGGTCATCAACTCACCCGCTGGCTGGAAGACCATCATCTCCGACGGCAACCATCCCATCCCCACCTATCTCTACTCATTCGTGTCAGGCAACTTCCAGGAGAAGACGGGTTCTCACAACGGACACCCCATCCGTATTCTCTACCGTGAGACCGATCCCGCCAAGGTGAAGCAGCTCGACAGGATCATTGACGAGTTCGGACAGTCGCTGAAATGGATGGAGGGCTATACCGCCATGCGTCCACCGTTCAAGGAGTACGGCATCGCCATCCTGCCCGACTATCCCTTCGGCGGTATGGAAAATCCAGGTGCCTTCCAGTTGAATGCCAACCGCGTCTTCTTGGAGAAAAATGCCTCACCGGAGGACGAACTGAAGCGTGCTGAGCTGATTGCCCATGAGACCTCTCACCTCTGGTTCGGTGATGTCGCACACATCGACTGGAGCAAGGATCTGTGGGTGAAAGAGGTGTTCGCCAATTTCATGGCATCGAAGATCACCCGCCGTCAGTTTGAGCGCACAGAGCACGAGCTGAACTTCATCAATACCTATCAGAACCGCGCCATCGCCGTCGACCGCACGGAGGGTACCCACCCTATCGAGCAGCCTGCAGAACTGAACCACGAGAATATGTTCTACGACAACATTATATATAATAAGGCTACCGTGATGATGCGTATGCTGGAACAGACGATGGGTGCCACAGCCATGCAGAACGGTATGCGCCGTTACCTGCAAGAGCACTATTTCAAGAGTGCCACATGGGATGACCTCGTTGAGACCCTCGACCAGGAGAATCCCGCTGCTGGCGTACGCCAGTTCTGTGAGGTGTGGGTCAAGCAAAAGGGTATGCCCATCATCAACACCATCTATAAGGACGGCCAGATCATCGTCTCCCAGAAAGACCCCTTCGGACGTGGTCTCTGCTGGCGACAGAAGTTCGTCATCCAGCTCGTCTACGACCTGAAGCCCAGCCGCACCCTCGTGGTTGACATGCAGCAGCCCACGATGACCTTCAAAGTCAACGACAAGCCAAGCTACATCATCCCCAATTACACAGGCCAGGGCTACGGCATCTTCACGATGGACGACGAGTACACCGAACTGCTCCCCAAGCGCCTCATCACCACCCGCAACGAGATTGCCCGCTACTCCCTGTTGCTCACCATCCACGACAACTATCTGATGGGCAAGGTGTCGCCCACACACTTCGGCGAGCTCTACCGCTTTATGATGAAGGAGAAGAACCCGCTCATCATGAAGACCGCCATTGACCACATGTTCAAGATTGCCTTCGACCTCACGCCTGAACAGCGCCGCACCCTCGAGCTCTGCATGATGGACCTACTCGGCGAGAACAAGTCCAGCGAGTGCCGTCAGCTGATGTACCGCAAAATGGCCACCTGTGCTACTACGCCTGAGGTGCTCACGATGATGGAACGTGTCTGGAATGCACAGACCGACCCGATGTTCAAGGACAAGGACTTCATGGAGATGGCCTATCGCCTCGCCATCAACAACCCCACACGCTGGCAGGAAATCCTCTCTTCTGAGCGCAGCCGTCTGAAGGATGCTGACCTGCAGAAGGAGTTCGACTTCGTCAGTCGTGCCTGCAACCCTGACGAGAGTGCCCGTACCAAGCTGTTCAATAATCTGCTGAAGAAGGAGAACCGCGAACAGCCCTCATGGGCCCTCCACGCCCTGCGCCTGCTGAGCACCGATGTCTACGAGCCAAGGAACAACAACCTCATTTCGCTGAGCCTGGCCAACCTGAAATATCTCCAGCAGACCAGCGATGCCTCTTTCCCCGGTGAATGGATGAACAACCTGCTGGTGAGCCACAAGAGTCCAGAGGCCAAACAGCTCGTCGAGAAGTTCATTCAGGACAGCTCAAAGTGTCCCGAGGAGCTGAAGGACGAAGTCTTCGAGGCTTCTTGGGTGCTGACTCATCAGGTTCCATATGTGGAGAAAGCCAAACCAGTGGTCGTCAGCAAGCCCAAGACCACAGCCAAGAAGTCCACTTCCAAGAAAAAGAAGTAAGAAGACCATTTCGCTGAATAATTAAGCCGATTCGTTGAACAAATTTTCGCGAATCGGCTTTTTGTCATACCTTTGCATCGTCAAACAAACATCGATAGTGGTTTTTTCATACATAAAATTAGGTTATTGTTAAGTAATTAGTTAGTAATGACAATCGGGGCGCAGTGATGCGCCCCGATTGCGTTTGGCGGGTTGAATATTAGTCGTGCAGGATCAGCGCAGACTGCGGATCTACGACGGCCTTGACGCCTTGGAGAGTGCCGAGGCCTTTTTCGTTGATGACCCCATCGCAGCAGACGACGGTATAGTTGCCCTTAGGAATCGTCACCTCTGTTTCGGCCCTCTTGGGATTGAGAATCACGATGATGTTGCGCCAGTCGTCGCGCCCGGCATAGTTCTTCAGGCGGAAGGCCACGACACCATCAGGAGCCTCGAGGAACTCCAGATGCTTACGAACGAGATCGGCAGAGCCCAGACGGAAAGCAGGATGGTTCTTGCGCAGTGTGATCAGATTCTGATAGTACGCAAAGACCTGCGGATATTTCGTCTTGTTCGACCAGTCGAGGTGATTGATGCTGTCAGGCGAATCGAAGCTGTTGTGGACACCGAGTTTGGTGCGCAGTAGTTCCTCACCGCTGAGCATGAAAGGCACACCCTGCGAGGTGAATACTGCGGTCTGTGCCAGCAAGTCGAGACGAATCAGCTCTTCTTCGCTGAGTTTAGGGATACTGGCCTTCAGACGGTCGACGAGGCACATATCGTCGTGGCAACTCACGTACGACATCATCTGTGTAGGCTCCACAGCCCAAGGCTCCTTCGAGTAGTTCACCTTCTTCATATTGACCTGCGGATGTCCGATGGCACCAACGATGCCGAATTTCAGGCTTTCAACTTCAACATCGCCAGGGAACTGCCCAGGCTTGTTAGTATTCAAACGGCCAAGCCATCCGGAAACACTATCGTCGGAAAAGGGGCCGCGAAGGGCATCGCGGATCTCGTCGGAGAAAGCAGCGATGCGTGGCATCTGCGGGATGTTAGCCTTCATACCTAACTGTTCGTTGGGCAGTGCACAGGCACCGGCGCTCCAGCCCTCGCCATATATAAATATGGTGGGATCGATCTCGTCGACAGCCTTGCGGATGGCGTTCATCGTCTCGATGTCATGACAGCCCATCAGGTCGAAGCGGAAGCCGTCGATGTGGTACTCGTTGATCCAATATTTCACCGACTCTATCATGAACTGTCGCATCATCGGCTGCTCCGAAGCAGTCTCATTACCACAGCCAGAACCGTTGGAGAAGGAGCCCCCCTCAGTCCCCCCAAGAGGGGGAAGAGTGGATCCGTTCTCCATCCCTTTGGGAGGGTTGGGGTGGGATTTTCTATAATAATAGTCAGGGTATGTGCGCTGGAAGTTGGAATGCTCGATGTCGTAGGTGTGGTTATAGACCACGTCGAGAATGACGCAGATACCCGCATCGTGGAGGGCCTTCACCATCTGCTTGAACTCACGGATACGGCACTGGGGATCGTATGGATTCGTGGAGTAGCTGCCCTCAGGCACATTATAGTTCACAGGATCATACCCCCAGTTGTATTGCGGGGAGAAATCGGGACGTGCAGGAATCACACCCTTGGGCAGCGTCTCGTAGGCATACTCGTAGTAGAGGTCTGGGTCGATACGCGTCTCATCCACCGAACCGTAGTCGTAGCTGGGCAGGATATGGATGGCATTCACACCCAACTGTTTCAGGTGGTCGATGGCCCATGGCTCAGTGAGTGCCAAGAACTTGCCAGGATACTTGGCATCCTCGCGGGCGATGGAGAAGTCGCGGTGGTGCATCTCATAGACAACCAGGTCGGCGGGCGACTTCACCACAGGTCGCTGGTCGCAGCACCAATGCTCTGGATCGGTCTTCGCCATGTCAATGATGGCACCGCGTTTGCCGTTGACACCGACAGCCTTGGCAAAGACACCCGGACACTCTCCCTGACCCATATCGAAGGTATAGAACCTGCCCATCAGGTCGCCTTTGACCGTTGCCTGCCAGTAGCCCTGACTCCTCACATAATTCATCTTCTCTGTCTTCAGGGCCTTGCCGCCAAGTCCCCTCTGATAGATACGCACCTTAATGCTCTTGGCCGTTGCAGGGGCAAAGAGTTTGAACGTCGTTGCCTCCGGCGTGTAGGTCACCTCGTCGAAACGGAAATCCTGGGCATTAATCGTTGTCACTGTCATCATTAACAATAGCATTTGTAATAATAATCTTCTCATCATTATGTCGTTTTGGGTTATTTACGGTGCAAAAATACAAAAAAAAGTGAAAAGTGAAGAGTGAAAAGTGAAAAATTTGTATCTTTGCACGTGCAAACGTTGGAATAATGATACGACTACTGCTGACAATGCTCTTTTGGTGTGCCGCCTTGACTGTTTCCGCACAGGGTACGGACTTGGAATCGCTTTGCAAGAAAATCGACGAGACCATCGCCGAGTCACCGCGTTACGTGGCCCAGCGGGAGGCAGCCATCACGACAGCCCGCCATGCCTTTGAGCTGTCCTCTGGTCGGCAGAAGTATGATGACGGCTATCGGCTCTATGAGCTCTACCGACCGTTTGTGAGCGACTCAGCCATCTATTTCCTCCGCCAGTGCATCGCCTTGGCCGAAGAGCTGAGCGACAAAGCCGCCTCCGTGCGTTGTCGGTCGCAGTTGGCCATCCGTTGCACGAATATCGGCATGTATGACGAAGCACTGAATATCCTGGACTCCATCCGTCCGTCGGAAGTGGAGAAAGAGGTACTGGGTGTCTATTATGAAGCATACAATAATGTATATAGTGAACTGAGCTACTATACGCGGCTCGACGATATGCGCCAGACCTATCTCGACAAAGCCTATCATTATGAACAGCTGATGGAGGAGAACCTGCCTGAGACCTACGAGACCTGTCTGCTGCGTCGGGAACAGCGGGCACAGGGAGAAGGCGACCTCAAGACATCGATGGCCATCAACGACGAATGGCTCAAGACCGTGGAACCAGGCTCCCACCCCTACGCCCTGACAGCCCTCTACCGCTATATCGAATACAAACTGTTAGGCGACTCGGCACAAATGATGTTCTGGCTGACGGAATCGGTGCTTGCCGATATACGCAATGCCGCCATGGATCAGGGATCGATGTGGGAACTCGCCAATGAGCTGATGCTGCAAGGCGACCTGGAGCGTGCCTCCCACTACATCAGCTATACCAGCGACTGCGCCAACCGCTACGGTTCACGCCAGCGCAACTGGCAGATTGCCCCGTTGCTGACACACATTGCCAAGGACTACAAGGCCCAGAGTGAGCGCACCACCCACCAGCTATGGATGACGCTCGCCGCCATCAGCATCCTCGCCCTGCTGCTGTTAGGGGCACTCTTCTTCGTCCACCACCGTAACCAGCAGTTGGATACAGCCCGTAAAGCCCTTTCAGACTCCAACTCCCAATTATCAATTGTCAATTCCCAATTGTCACTTCAAAAAGACGAGCTCGCCGCATTGAATGGTCAATTGTCAATGGTCAATGGTCAATTAACCGAGAGCAACCGCGTGAAGGAGGAATACATCGGCCGTTTTATGAGTCTCTGTGCCCAGTATATCGACAAGCTCGACAACTACCGTAAGATGGTGAACAAGAAGATGAAGAACAAGGAGCTTGACGAGCTGTTCCAGATGTCGAAGTCGACGGAACTGAAGGAGAAGGAGTTAGAGGAGCTTTACGACAACTTCGACACCGTGTTCCTGCATCTCTTCCCCAACTTCATCGACGACTTCAACGCCCTGTTGCAGCCTGAGATGCAGATCCACCCCAAGGAAGAGAACCGGCTGACCACCGACATCCGCATCTTCGCCCTGATCCGTCTGGGCTTTGAGGACTCTTCGAAAATTGCCGAGTTCCTGCACTACTCCGTGAACACCATCTACAACTACCGTGCCCGCATCAAAAACGGTGCTTTGGGCAACCGCGAACAGTTCGAACAGAGAGTGAAAAGTCTATAAATGTATCTTTTACACCTCTATATTTCGTCCACTCTTTATTAGGAGTGCCTGAAACGTAAGATACTGACTAACAGAAAGATGACTTTTTGACATCACCAGAATCATCCACTTTTTCCGCCCACCACCGCGAGGCGTATTCTTTTTTTTCATAATTTTGCACCGTCGAAACTAACAAGCGACAAATTAAACTCATTATATTAACAATTAACTAACAAAGTATGAAAAAAAGCAGGTATCTATTGTTGTTATTGGCACTGATGGTGTCAATGGCTACTAACGCCCAGGGCATCCTGGGAACTGTGACAGACGAACAAGGGGAGCCCGTCATCGGTGCTTCCGTCGTCGAGAAAGGTAATCCTCAGAACGGCACCATCACCGACTTTGACGGAAATTTCAACATCAAAGTGAGCGAGGGTACACCTATTATTATTAGTTATATCGGGTACGTCACCCAGGAGTTGAGGGCCAATAGCGGCATGAAGGTCGTGCTGCGGGAAGATGCCCAGACGCTTCAGGATGTCGTGGTCATCGGTTACGGTACGCAGAAAAAGAGCGTGGTCACCGCCTCCATCGCGAAGGTGAGTGCCGACGATCTCGAAGGTAAGGCTCCTGTCCGTATGGACAATGCCCTGAAGGGCTTGGCAGCCGGTGTGAACGTCACCTCCTCATCAGGTCAGCCTGGTGCTGCCTCACGCATCCGTGTACGTGGTATCGGTTCGGTCAACGACAGCAATCCCCTTTATATCGTCGATGGTATGCCGATTGAGGGAGGTCTCGACTACATCAACCCCAGCGACATCGAGAGTAT
>Ga0310696_10005965_pt1 | contig 14571 bp, 12 predicted proteins | sample AusTroGonzalo_MG_4_FD_203885 | JGI IMG/M metagenome (GOLD analysis project Ga0310696, IMG submission 203885) | Bovine rumen microbial communities from tropical cattle in Woodstock, Queensland, Australia - Gonzalo_02 (v2) (version 2) | ecosystem: Host-associated > Mammals > Digestive system >...
TGAACCACCATTATATAAAAAATGAACTGAAAAACATCAAAGGTCCGGCAGTGGTACTGGGAAACCATGCCTCCTCATGTGACCAGTTCATTGCATGCCGTTCATGCCGGAAACGGATTACCTACGTAATCTCAGAGGCCATGTATTACACACTTCCTGCTAAGTGGTTTTTCTCCAGCCTTCATATGATAAACAAGCAACAGTTCTTCACGTCTCTGGCAGACATAAGAAACATGAAAGATGTGATCAACAACAAAGGAATTCTTCTTCTCTATCCAGCAGGCGTGGTTCCCTCATGTGGAAAGTCCACAAAACTCCTTTCCGCCACAGGAAAGCTTCTGAAAATGCTTGAAGCTGACACCTATATCATCCGCGAACACGGAATGAATCTTTCGAACCCCAAATGGCAGGATGGAATCAGAAAGGGGAAACCGGAAACTGAAGTATTCAGGCTTTTTACGGCGGAAGATTTCAAAAAGCTGTCTCCCGAAGAGGTATTCGAAAAAGCCTCGGACGCCCTTTATTTCAACGACTATGAATGGCAGGAGACACGGATGGTTGAATTCAAAGGTGGAAACAGAATTGCAGGTCTGGAAAACGTACTCCACTCATGTCCTGTCTGCTCCTCTCATTTCTCAATCAGTAATACAGACAACACTCTGAAGTGCTCGTCCTGCGGTTTCTCGGCAAAGGCAGATAACTACGGATTCCTTCACAGTGACAGTGAAGGTTTTGCATTCAGACATCCGCCGGTCTGGGAATCGGCAATCCACAAAAATATCAGAGAAAACATAGCTGGCAATCCCGATTTCACATACAGCTCAAAAGCCCTCATCACGATGCTGGACAAGAAGCTCAGGCGTTTCACGGAACTGGGTAAAGGCTCTGTAACAGTCACATATAACGAGATTTCAATCGTCCTGGATTCCGGAGAGAGTTGCTACAGAGAGAGTACGGACCACTTCCCGATAATTCCAATGATTCCCGGAAAGTACTTCGATCTCCAGGACGGAAGCACAGTTTTCAGATGTTATGCGGAAGAAAAAAAAGATGTCGCGTATGTAACGGACATCGTTTTATGTATCGCGGAATTGAAAAAGCTAGGCACCTTTCGATAACCTAGCTATTCAAGAACTTCTCAAATAACTTGAGTTTTATTTGATTGCACTCTCCGGGTCAAAGTTTTCCTTTGTGTTGTTTGCGGAGCTTCCCATGAAGTTGGCGTTGATGTCCTTCATGAGGCGCGGCTTAAAAGTATAAGTACCAGTGCAACGGCCAGAATAAGTATGATAAATATGTTTTTCTTCATGGTGTTTCCTCCATTATGGACAGAAGTATATATAGTAGGGCGGAAATACTCAACGCAGTAAGACTGAATTGATTTTTATTTGCGCGTAATAACTAGACATAGTAAAATCTACTAACACATTTACTTGATTAGGAGTTGCAACAACATGAAAAAATCATTATTTATCAGTTTTCTTATTTTACTTACCCTGTGTATTTTCATCGTCGGATGTGATGGATCTGGTCCGCAGAAAACTTCTGATTCAACTCCTGCTGAACCTTCTGTTGATAAGAACGATGACAATGTTGCAATAAACTCGTTAGGCGAAGTATATGACATTTATGAAGGTCTGGCCCCATCCAAGTTCTATAACGGACAATCTGTTTCCGAAAACTTCAAAGACCTTGACGGTAACTATATGGACCTCGTTTTCCATGCATATCTTGTTGCTTACAAGTCCCTGGTACCTTCATATGCATCTTATGTTCAAACTCTTGAATACTCCAATGCCCAGCGTCATCAGAAATATGATGTTAAGGAGTGGCGAAGTGATGTAACTTATGTTGAATACTGTACATACAGATTCAAGAATTCCGGAGCTGTCTGTTTTGCTGAAATCAGAGTCTTCAAGGGTGATTTTGAATCAACATACAAGAGTGATGCCAAGAGCTATTATGCCAAGTCCATACGTTTCGATCCCACTCTTCGTTATGACCTCACCAGAAAAGTAGAGATTGGAACAGGAAAGCCGATAAATCAATATGATCCCTTGACTGGTAAGGCAACATTCTTTGAATGCCTTGACAGCGACAAATATCTCCAGGATGCATTCAAAGCCATTTCACCGGATATGGAAGTTTACGTATTTAGCGCCGGTGGAAAGCCCATTATCCGTAATCTTAAGGGTACCGATTATGTCATAGCATACGCATTCTGCCCCAAGAACTCTGTCTACAATGCAGTTGCAGTTGCAACTTTATATAGTAAAGCTTCAAATGCTTGTGAAAAGTCCAATTTGAGATCATACAAAGGTGAATTTGATTTTGATAAAAACTATTATCTTGAAATCTCATGTTACCTTGATGAAAACAAACAAGCTACCAGATACAACTTAAGGTTGGTAAATAATCCGGAGGCTTTCTTAGCTAATGGCGAAGAGAGATATACTTATGAAAAGGACTTCTCATCTTTGGAAGATCTTGACGAATTCTTTGGACTGAAGATTTCTAATTTGGTAGGTGGATGGACTTGTGGTGATGATTCCTTTGAAATAATGGATAACGGTTCCGTCACATATAACATTCAACTTGGTCCTGGTGCTCCAATTGCTCTTACTGGAACTATTTCTTTGGATGGAAGAATAGTTACACTCGTAGCCGAAAATGAAGGTAAGACTGTTTCATTGACTGCAAAGGGTACAGTTGTATTGGCTGAAAACTCATTCTCTCTGGTGAACGCAGAATATGAAGTTAAATATCCAGATGGCAATGAAACTAAAAAAGACACTACGATGAACTTCATAAAAGCAAACAACTAGCTTTTTTAAAAGAGAATTATTCAAAAGAGAGTACACCTTCAATTTTTCGAAGGTGTACTTTTTCTTTGTACAATGGCATAATTTTGGGGATGACGAATAAGGTTATTATTGAACTGCCGGAGAGAATACAGACTACAAACTACGGACAAGTAGGTGATGAAATTGCAGAGGTCCTAGAACGCTGCAAGGATGAGAGTGTCTGTCTCGATGCTTCAAAAACCAAATATATCTCCATCTCAGGTCTGAGAATGCTTCTTAAGTTCAAGGACAGAATCTCTATTTACAATGTAGCGCCGGATTTGTACGAATTCTTATCGATTTTAGGTTTATTTGAAATTCTGAAGATAAGGAAGAAGGAGAGGGAAGTCTCCATAGAAGGCTGTCCTGTCATAGGAGTGGGTGCCTTTGGTACTGTATATCGTCTGGATGATGAGACGGTAGTAAAGGTCTACAAAAACGGTGAGGAATCCCTGCCTGTGATTGAGAAAGAACAGAAACTCGCCAGGGAGGCGTTCATCGATGGCATTCCCACTGCAATTCCCTTTGATATAGTGAAGGTGGGGGACCAGTACGGTGTGGTCTTTGAGTTGATTGATGCAAAGAACTGCATGGAGCTGGTTATCAAAGATGCCTCGGTCATGGAAACCCTGATTCCGAAATATGCATCCTTCCTGCGTGAATTGCATAGTTTTGAAATTGATGATGACCTGATTCCATCAACAAAAGACGTCAATCTGAGGTTCCTCGATGCCCTTGCTCCGGTTCTTGGAAAGGAAACAGAGGCAAAAATCAGGAAGTTGTATGAGAACATGCCGGAAGAAAGACACATAATCCATGGCGATGCCCATCTTAAGAACATCATGATTGCCGGAGACGGGATTAAGGTGATAGACATGGACAACATATGCAAGGCAGACCCCGTCTTTGAATTTGCCGGACTCTACACCACATACGTTGCCTTCAACGAGGATGATCCTGATGATTCCATGAGGTTCCAGGGTGTGCCTGTTGAGACTTGCAGGAAGATTTTTGAAGATACGTTGAAAGAGTACCTGAAGGGCAGAAATGTTAATCTGGATACTGTTCTGCCCAAGATTCAGCTGATAGGATACCTGCGCCTTCTGACAGAGGTTGTAGTAAAGCTTAAGAGGCAGAGTGAGTTTGAGAAAAAACGTGTGGCCCGTGTAACAGAACGTGTTGCGGACCTTGCTTCAAGAGTAAAGAACCTCTGTATGTTTGCCCCGGATTAAAGGGCGTTCTTAGGACAGTTTTTCACACATTCCATGCACAGAATGCACTCTGTGCCGTTTTTGCGCTTTCTTGAATTGTCTGTTACATCAACGTCCATGGGACAGATTCTTTTACACTTGCCGCAGGAGATACACTTTGATGTATCGCACTTAACGCGTACCAGGGCAAAATAACTCATCGGTTTCAGAAAAACTGTAATTGGACATATGTATTTGCAGAAAGCGCGGTTGTCCTTGAATGCAAATGCCAGGGCAATTCCAACGCCGTAATAAAGCACATTTCCGATTACAAAGGCCCAGAACATGATTTTCTCAATATTGCCAACCTTTGCAAGAAAGAGGGCAGATACAAAGATCAGTGAAAGGGCAAAGGTAATATACCTTATCCAGCCAATCTTCTTCCTGGGCTGGGAAGGGGTCTTGTAGGGCAGGAAATCAAGAACCATTGCTGTCCAGCATGCATAGCCGCACCAGCCACGGCCGAAAATAAGCGGTCCGAAAATCTTTGCAACGGCGTAGTGAATTGTTGCAGCCTCGAACACTCCGGTAAACAGGTAGTACCAGAAACCTTCAATCTGCATGTTTTCGTTGCAGATAAGGCCAAGATAGACAAGCATGTACAGACCTACAAGAAGCTGAACCAGTCTTCTTGCATGTTTGTATTTCCTGGTAAAGAGAAACATTCCCAGTGAAATTGAGATGCCTATGTAACTGAAGTTGAACAGGTAGAAAATGTTGTCCTTTGTAAGCCAGAGAGTAATGGCAACAGTTTCAAAAATCAGCAGCATAACCGCAGGAAATGCATATTTTTTCATATCCACTCAACCTCGCTCCAGACAGATGTATCGGAGATTTCGGGGTGCTTGCTGCAGTACTGCCTGTTTCCTTCTGTCAGTTTCTTTATCAGAGATTCTGTCATTGTGTCCTCCGGGCTCTTTAACGATAATTATAAAGGTTTTATAATGAAAATATGAAAGAATTTGTCCGAGTTGGTCTGATAGGTTTCGGGAAGCAGGGTTCCCACTATGTGCGCTCATACATAGAAGGGCGCCTGATTCCCCAGTTCCGTCTCACGGCTATTGCCGATATCTGCCCCGAGAAACTCCAATGGGTAAAGGATAACATCCACGCCGATATCGAGTGTTTCGATTCAGCCGAGGCCATGCTTTCAAGCGGCAAAATTGATGCCTGTATTATTACAACACCGCATGCAGTTCATCCGGAAAACGTAATCCAGTGCCTCAGACACGGGGTTCATGTAATGTGTGACAAACCTGCCGGGGTCCACATACTCCAAGTGGAGGAGATGAACAGGGAGGCCGAAAAGCATCCTGAAGTTGTCTTTTCAATCATGCTCAACCAGAGAACAAACTGCGCCTACCGTGAACTGAGAAGAATAGTCCAGACAGGCGAGTACGGAAAGGTTCGCCGCATAAACTGGCAGGTGAACAACTGGTACAGAAGCCACGTTTACTATGAAAGCTTTGACTGGCGCGGAATCTGGAAAGGAGCCTATGGCGGAACCATTGTGGACCAGTGCCCCCACCAGGTGGACCTGTGGCAGTGGATGTTCGGAATGCCCGACAAGGTAACCTGCAGAATGGGCTTCGGCGTCCATCACAACATAGAAGTCGAGGACGAAGTATCGGCAATTCTTGAGTACAACGACGGCCGCATGGGAACTTTTAATTCATCAACATCAATTCCCAACGGTCAGAACATCCTGGAAGTGAACCTAGATGCTGCCAACATCACCGTCAAGGGAGATAGAATCTACGTAGAAAAGTTCTGCATGTCCGAACCTGAATGGGAAAAAGCCCCGCGCGGCATATACGAAAAGCCTGTTGTGGAACCCGTTGTGGAAATACCCACAGATGGAAAGAACCTTCAGCACAAGGGTGTTATCGAAGCCTGGATCAACAAGATTCTCGGAAAGGGCGAGGGTGCAAACGACGGCAAGGAAGGTCTGGACAGCGTAATGCTTTCAAATGCCATGTACATGTCCGCATTCACCGGAAAAACAGTTGAACTGCCTCTGGATGGAAAGGTCTACTACGACGAGCTTATGAAGAGAGTCTCTGTTTCAAAGACCAAACCGCCTGTAGACGACCCACTGGCACCGGTGCGTGAAACCTTCAGTATCAAAGACCCCAAACAGGTTGAGAAATACTTCGGAATAACGGAGCGTGTATGAGTTTCTCCGTTAAAGTCTCACAGCTGGGCAGCGCCACGGAAATCCTGAACAAAAAGCTCTCCGGATACAGCATTGAACCTAAGAGCCGGTACCTCTGCACGCTGCTTTTTGACGAAATCTCAAACGTCCTTTCCTCACGCCTGGATGCAGACACAACTGTACTTCTTGCCCTTCGCAGAAGCAGAAAGACTGTTGCTGTATCCATGACCATGAAGGCAGAGAGCAACGTCCTTACGGACAAATATCCCGGTCCTGACAACGACGATACCGAGATTGAGCAGAAGATCAGGAATACCGTTCTTGAAAAGCATTCAGAGAACATAAAGACCGAGTACAACAGCAGGAACAACAAACTCAGAATTACAATAAATGTTCCTCTCAAACCCAGAAGAGACTACGAGCAGGAACTTGAAACATTCTATGATAATCAGAAGGGAAAGAATCTTTCAGGAACCAAAACAGTTCTGTTTCTTGTAAAACAGCGTTTCTGGAAGTTCGTTGTTTCCTTCCTGATCAAGGTGGGACGTTCAACCCCGATGGTCGTGATTCCCGTTATCAGTGCAAACATAATCGACCTTGTATCAACGGGCGTGTTTTCAGATAAGATGTGGGAATTCTTCCTCAATATCGGAATAGGGATTATCTCACTTCTTCTCAACATCCTGTTTGCATGGCTTGACAGCATCTATTTCAAGAATCTGTGTTTCTCAATGGGGCAGGACCTGAGAAACGTAATGGTAAGAAAGCTCCAGCTGCTGTCAATTGCCTACCATAACGAGAACCGCGTCGGTGCGATAACCAACAAAATGCTCAACAATGTGGAGGCGGTGGAAGTTGCCTTTGCAACAATGGGAACCCACGTTGTCACAATCTTCACATACGTAACCGCAGCCATTGTAATCACACTGATAAAAGCGCCGATAATGGCCCTGTTCTACACATTCTTTATTCCCATGGCCGTCTTCCTGGGCGTTGTTTTCCGTAAGCCCATAACAAAGAAGAACAGGGAGTTCAGACAGAGCATGGAAGGTGCAAATGCCGCTGTAACCGAAATGCTGGGCATGGTTGAGACCACAAGGGCACATGGATTACAGAAGGACGAGATTTCCAGAATGAGCCGCTACATGGAGAACCTGCGCAATGCAGGCGCCAGCCTGGATGTAGTGAACCAGGTCTTCGGTGCAATAAGCTGGGTAATCCTTCAGGTCTTCCAGATCTTTGCCCTGGCATTCTCTGCATTCATTGCGGCAAAGGGCATAATCTCAATCGGTATGATTGCCCTGTTCCAGTCGTACTTCTCGGCAACGATCACACGTATATCCACCTTCATCAACGCAATTCCCCAGTGCACAAAGGGCTTTGATGCCTGTGCCAGCATTGCCGAAATACTCTGTGCCGATTCCGACGAGCACAGGGGAACAAAGAGCCCTGAAACCTTCAATGGTGAAATCACATTCAAGGATGTTGATTTCAGCTACGAAGAGGGTGCTCCAAGAATTCTTGACAACTTCTCACTGCACATTACCCCCGGTCAGTCCGTTGCCCTTGTAGGTGAATCAGGCTCAGGAAAGTCCACACTTATCAACCTGATAATCGGCTTCATCATGCCCACCAAAGGCACTGTCACAATTGACGGCGTTACAACAGAAGACATGAACCTGACCCGTCTGAGAAAACACCTTGCCGTAGTAACCCAGAACACAGTTCTCTTCACAGGCACACTGTATGAGAACCTTGTCTACGGTTCTCCCTACGTTACAAGAACATCAGTTGAAAAGGTGATAGAAGAGGTTGGATTGACCGACCTTGTTGAATCACTTCCCCACGGTCTTGATTCATTTATTTCAGAATCCGGAGCAAACCTCTCCGGAGGTCAGAGACAAAGAATCTCAATAGCACGTGCACTTCTGCGCGACCCGGCCATAATGATTCTTGACGAGCCCACAAGCGCCCTCGATGCCGAAAATGAGCAGCGCATCAAGGAAGTTCTTAAGACCATCCAGGGCAGGTGCACAATCATCATGATTGCCCACAGACTCACCATGGTTGAGAACTTTGACAACATAGTAGTCCTTCAAAGCGGCATAATTGCAGAGCAGGGCACCTACAAGGTCCTTTTGGCAAAAAACGGAGCCTTTGCAAAACTCAACGCCAAACCTGATCAGACTCAATAGTGCCTGGCTTTGCCCTTCCTTCCTGGAGTGCCCAGAGTGCCCATCTTGCCCGGAGTGCCCATCCAGGGATTATAATCAGAGTATGAACGTTGTGCTCATTGTCGTTCTTGGCTTATTTGTTCTCGGATTCATAATCTTCCGTTTCGGTGCACCACAGAAAACCGAATGGAAGGGCGGAACCACATATGTCAATGACAATATGAACGACAAGTACAGGAACAAGATTGATTCCCGGCTGGATAACTTTGAGAAAACAGGCGGCAGACTGATAAAAACCCGGATGGATGAAATCCTTATTCTGCGCAGTGGAATCTACGTTATCAAGCGTGTAGACGGTGATTCAGACGCAGAAGAAGTAATCAGACAGAACCAGCGTCATATCAAATACATCTCATCAGTTCTCAAGGGGTACACAATACCCACTCACAACATTGTGGTTTATCCGAATGAATGCAGTCTGAGGGACATCACAAACGAAACCGATGCATACATTGTCAAAGAAGGAATTCTGATTGAAACAATCCTCAAAACGGACAGTATGGTCGGAACCGCGCTGTCTGCACAGCAGATTGAGAATACTTACAACACAATTAAGGAAGCTTCAAAAGGCTTTTAATTAAAGAACTTCTGGATATGCTCTCTGAAATCAGGTGCTGTGTCATATACAGCATGGCCGTAGACGTTGTACATGATGAGTTTTGGGTTGTTGGTCATGCACTGGGCAATCAGGGGTGAGGAGTTTCCTCCAAGCACCTTGTCGTCAGAAGAGCCTATGATAAGGGCAGGGCATTTGATGTTGGGAACAAGGTCCCTGATATCAAAGTTCCTCATTGATTCGGCAAGGATTGCAAAGCGCTTCAGTTCATCCTCTGTTACAGTTTTTGCAGCATCTTTGAGAAGCTGTTCAGACTGTCTGAATACATCTTCAGGGTAGACCTCTTTTCCGAATGACAGATAAAGACCTTCGGCATCGCCGTTCTTTGCAAAGTTGATCCAGGTGTCGAAGATGCGGAAATCGGTGATGTAGGAAGATGCAGAGCCAAGGCAGATCCTTTCAACAAGTTCGGGGTGCAGAGCAGCGATGCACAGAGTCATCATACCGCCCTGAGAGGCTCCGAATATGTAAAGGTGGTCAAGATTCAGAGCCTGGAAGGCCTTGACCATATCTTCTGCAAGCTGGCGCACGGTGCACACCGGAGGAAGCTCGTTCCTGCGGTCAAACAGGTAGATGGTGAAGTCATTCTCAAAGTCTTTGAACACCGCTTGGACAGCATCAGCGGACATGAGGACGCTCTGGACGCTCAGACCGGGAAGAATTACAAGGTTCTTCTTTCCGGTGCCGAAACGGGCGTAGTTGATTGAGAAATCAGAGGTTCTTAAGGTACTTATTTGATTTTTCGAACTCATGGAAAATCTTATCCCTGTCCATTGTGAGGAACTCACCGTCCTTGTACAGAACCTTGCCGTCTACCATCGTCATGCAGACATCACTTGCCTGTGCACTGTAGGTGACAAGGGCAAGAGTATCGTTGTCGGGAACCAGATGCGGGGCGTCAAGATTCAGGGCAACGATATCGGCCTTTTTGCCCACTTCCAGGCTTCCGGTGTCAGGTCTGCCCTGACCCAGAGCTCCGTTGATTGTTGCCATCTTGAGGACCTGTGACGGACCCATAAGGGTGGGGTCGCAGAGGTAGCCGTTGTGGATTACTGATGCCAGATGCATCTCCTCAAACATGTTCACGTTGTTGTTGCTGGCACTTCCGTCTGTACCGAGGGCAACATTGATGCCTTTATCGAGCATCTTTGGAACAGGTGCGAAACCGCTGCCGAGTTTCATGTTGCTTGACGGACAGTGGACAGGAGTAACTCCTTTTTGCTTAAAGATTTCAATGTCATCATCACTAACCCATACGCAGTGTGCGCAGTATGAGGGAAGGTTGAAGAAACCGGCCTTGTTGAACCATGCTGCAGGTGTCATGCCCTTGCGTTCAATGCACTCGGTGTGTTCTTTCTTTGTTTCGGACAAATGGGTGTGGAAACGGCCTCCGACCTTCTGGATTTCCTCAGCCCATTTGAGGGCAAGGCCTTCGTAGATTGTGTATTCAGCATGGATTGAGAAGTCTGCATGAAGGCGGTCGTCGTAGGCACCGTCATAGTCCTTGTGGAAGGCAAGAGATTCGTTGCGGTTTGGAAATGATTCGTAGTCAGTGTCCTTGTCTCCACCCATGACAACACGGGTGAGGTTGGCCTTGATTCCGCTCTGTCCAACGCTTTCATGGGTATAAAGAGGCCTCATGTACATGTCTGAGAAGCTGACAGTTCCGCCTGCAAGCATCTCCAGGATGATCATATCCATGCCCGTTTTGAAATCCTGGTTTCTCATCTTTGCCTCGATGGGCCAGATAAGGTTAAGCCAGTCCTGAAGCGGAAGGTCACTTCCAATTCCCTTGAGCAGGTTCATTGCGCTGTGGGAGTGTGAGTTCACAAGGCCCGGCATGAGGAGCTTGTTGTACATATCGACAGTTTCGGTGTACTGCTTTTTGGGCTTTTCAGTACCAATGTAGTCAATGTACTTGCCGTCAACTCCAAGGTATGAATTCTCGTAAATCCTGAAACTGCCGTTTTCTGTTGCGATTATCTTTGCATTTCTAAAAAGTATGGACATAAAACTCCTCAGTTGTTTTTCTCAATTTCTACAGGTTTTCCCACACAGCGGGCCATGTGGTAGATCTTGGCCGCATCTTCAACATAACAGGCCCTCACGTAGGCCAGGTTGAGGGTATCGCCAACGGCAACAGACCCGTGGTTGGCCATAAGACAGCCACCGGCATTGCCGATGTCCCGGGCAACGTTCAAACCAAGCTGCAGGGAACCTGTGGGCGCATATTCGGCAAGGGGAACAGGACCTCCGAGCCAGGGCTCCATCTCAATCAGAATGAGGGGAATCGTCTCCCTCAGAACCGAGAAGGAAGTGGCGTAGGGCGAGTGGGTGTGGACAATTGCCTTCACCTGTGGCTTGGCCCTGTAAAGCTCGGCGTGAAGCCTCCATTCGGAAGAGGGCTTTCCATCCCCCGGACACTGGAGGATTTCACCGTCAATGGTCATGATTACAATCCTGTCAGCCTCCATGGAAAGGTAGCTTTCGGAGCTTGGTGTGATTGCAAAGGCATCGGGCCTGTCGGGAAGACGGACGCTGATATTGCCGCTTGTAGCCGAAACAAGGCGCTCGTTGTACATCAGCCTTGAGTAGCTGACAATGTCTTCCCTTATGCTCCTGTAGTCCATGAAGGCCTCCGTTTCCCCGATTATACCATACTGTACAGACAATCGTGTATAATTGTACGGGCAGGAGGCTTGTAATGGAGCGTCAGGACAACGGATTGGCATTTATTCAGAGGTACGACAACATAGCCTGGTATGAGGACGGTGAGGTCAGGATTCTTGACAGGAGAATCTACCCGGCAAAGATAGAGTTCGTCATCTGCAAGACCCACGTTGAAGTGATGGAGGCAATCAGGGCCATGGTCACCCAGAGCACCGGTCCGTACATTGCTGGCCCCATGGGAATGGCCCTCGCAGCCTGGGAGTGCCGCAATCTGGCCCCCGAAAAGCAGATGGACTACCTCAAACGCGCCGCAGAGTACATCTGTATGGCCCGCCCGACAACCCGCAAGAGGATGGAAATCGTCACTCTGGCATGCCTCAAGCCTGCGGCTGATGCCCTCAAGGCAGGAAAACGCGTTGATATTGCCATCCGCGATTATGCAGTGGAGTCGTTCAACATCAGGTACTCAAAGCTCAACACAATGGGCCACCTTCTGGCAGATGTGATTCCCGACAACGGCACCGTGATGACCCAGTGCTACGCCGACACAGTTCTTGGGATGATGCTCCGTGCATGCAAAGAAAAGGGAAAAAAGATAAGAATGTTCTGTCCCGAGACCAGACCCTTCCTCCAGGGAGCAAGACTTACAGCCACCGTCTGTGCAGAAATGGGTTTTGACACAACGCTGATTACAGACAATATGCCCGCCTATGTGATGGCAAACGAACATGTGGATGTATTTACCTGTGCAGCCGATGCAATAACCGTTGACGGCTACGTATTTAACAAGATCGGAACCAGCCAGATAGCAATCTGTGCAAAGCACTTCGGAATTCCCGTTTACGTGGCAGGAGATCCCGACCCCGGACACCCCACATGGGATACTGTCAAGATCGAGATAAGAAACCCCGATGAAACACTTGAAGCCATGCATGTAAGAACGGCAGCAACCGGTTTAGGCATAAAGGGTTACTATCCTGCATTTGACATGACTCCGCCTGAGTTCATTACAGGCATAGTAACCGAGAAAGGCATACTTCCTCCCACAGAGCTCAAGCGTTATTTCGAGATGGGCGGAGAAGGGGAGTATTGAAGTCCGGTCTCCTTTGGTTTTTTTTGTTGAATTCTATACGTAATAAGGTAGAATTTAAGAAACAAATTATAAGGAGATTCGTTATGAAAAAAGCTCTTATTGCTATTCTCATTGTTTCTCTTGCACTTTGCTTCGTAGCATGCAGCAAGAAGTCAGGCGAAACAACATCTTCAACAGCAACAGCAGCAACAAAGACCTATTCAGGTAAGGTAATGCTGTATTCATCAATGCAGGAAGCACAGCTTCAGGCAGTTAAGGAAGCCTTTGAGAAGACCTACCCCGGAATCACAATGGACTACTACTTCGCATCCGGTGGAAAGGTTCTCACAAAGATGACAACAGAGGCACAGGGCGGCCAGATCGCAGCTGATGTTGTATGGCTCGGTGACCCGTGTGACTACGAAGGATTCAAGGCAAACGGCTGGCTCGAGAAATATTCATCACCCGAAGAAAACCACATTGCAAAAGCATACATCGACCCGGATGGATACTACACAGCAGGAAGACTTGTCACAATGGGTATTGCATGGAACACAACACTTGTCAAAGATTCCGAAGCACCCAAGACATGGAACGAGCTTCTTGATCCGAAATGGAAGAACCAGATCATCATGACAGACCCCGACCAGGCTTCAACAACAAAGTACTGGATGACAGCCATGATGCAGAGCGAGAAGTACGGCGAGAAATTCTTCCAGGATCTGTACAACAACGGAACAAAGCTTGAGTCCGGTACAACAGCAACACACAACAGAGTTGCAGACGGATCTTACAAGGTAGGTATCTGTCTTGACTACGTATCAGCCAACCTGATTGCAGAAGGTTCACCGATGAACTTCCACTTCACAACAGCTGACGTTGTTACAATGACAAGCCCCGTTGCCCTTATCAAGGGTTGTGCAAACCCCGATAACGGTAAGCTCCTGATCGACTTCCTCCTTTCAAAGGCAGGACAGGAAGTTCTCGTAGAGCAGAACCTTGTTTCAGTTAGAGACGACGTTGCAATGAAGGTTGATACATCAGCCATCGCAGCAGTCAACATGCCTGTTGACTTCATCAAGCTTGGTGAGAACATGAAGAACTACCAGGCCAAGTTCAACAAGATCTGGAATAAGTAATTACCAGTAATTCCGTGCGGGAACCTCCTGTAGGGGGTCCCCGCATTTTTTTATAAGGAAATGAAATGGCGGAAGTAAAATTTGAAAACATTACAGCCACCTATGGTAAGAAGACAGTCCTCAAGGACTTCTCCCTTACCGTAAACAGTAATGAAATTCTCTGTCTGGTAGGACCTTCCGGATGTGGAAAGACAACGCTTGTGCGCTGTCTTCTGGGTCTTATGAAACCCGAGACAGGATCCATTACCGTAGGTGACAGGGTTCTTTTCGATGCAAAGAAGAGAATCAATGTCCCGGCTGAAAAGAGAAACATCGGTATTGTTTTCCAGGACTACGCGGTATGGCCGCACATGACAGTTCTGGAGAACGTCTCATATCCTCTTAAAAAGAGAAGGGTTCCCAAGGAAGAGATCAGAGAGCGTGCAATGAAGGCTCTGGAACTTGTACATATGGAAACATATGCAAACCACCTTCCCATGCAGCTTTCCGGTGGACAGCAGCAGCGTGTTGCAATTGCAAGAGCACTTGTTGTTGACTCCGAAATCCTTGTTATGGACGAACCCATTACAAACCTTGATGCAAAGCTCCGTGA
>Ga0310696_10005966_pt1 | contig 14571 bp, 32 predicted proteins | sample AusTroGonzalo_MG_4_FD_203885 | JGI IMG/M metagenome (GOLD analysis project Ga0310696, IMG submission 203885) | Bovine rumen microbial communities from tropical cattle in Woodstock, Queensland, Australia - Gonzalo_02 (v2) (version 2) | ecosystem: Host-associated > Mammals > Digestive system >...
TAATAAAGAAAGCTCCGAAGATTCACACAGAGAAGTTCAAGCGCGATTCTCTTAACCTTGTTGAGAAATTTCACTACAATATGTGGACTTGGAAAACACGAGCAGAAGACGCTGAACAACTAACAGAATATATTAGGCAATGTCTTGAAGAAGAACTTCAACAAAAAGGTCAGGAGAAGACCTACGCCCAATTAAAACAAGAACTTGATGCCGCTAACGACAAAATACGCTCATATCAGAAGAGAGACGATGATATTTACTACTACCAGATACTAAAGCGTATGCTGGTGAATAAAATAAAAGAATACGACCCGAAATTCGTTGTCAAAGAAATAGAAGACAAAGCAGAAGAATCATTCAACAAAATTTACAGATGAGAGAGAATTGCCCTTATTTTGACGAAAACCGCGAGATTTGCGACGATGGCGACTGCTACGCCTGCGAACATTATCAAGAAGAAGAATTATGATACCTAAAGAAGCAGAAGAATGTTGGTTTCATAGTTGTGCTGCTCACTATTGCTTGATTGAATCATGGACACAAACCTGATATATCCTGACTGTAGAGAAAAAGATTACGATACGGGTGAACCTTATTACAAACATCATAAAAAGCCTCAAAAAAGCGAATTTAATCCAGAAGAACACGGATTTGAAACAATAGATTAAAACAATACAAGTATGACAAAAAAAGGAACTATTAAACTAAAAGAACCTAAACGTTCGATTTTTCAAACCAATATCATTGACAAATAAAAATATAATTTATGATAATAAACATCAGAAACCAAGAACCGATTGAAAAAGACTCTATCAGAATCACAGTCAAAGATAGAGAATATCAAATAAAGGAATGCGCAGAAGGTTTTCAAATTATCGAAATCACTAACAAAGATATTTTGGTTAGACCTCACTACGCAAATTCGATAATTATAACAGCAAAATAAAAACAGTATGCAAATAACATTATCAAACCACGATATTCTTTATTGGCTTGAAGGATGCGCCAGAGGCTCGCATCTCCGTCAAGATTGCTGGAAGACGATGATAAACCAATTTCATCAGTGCAAGAACGAGGAAGAATACAACTTCTTTTACCATTACGTAAAACGCGATTTAGCAGAACTATATAAGCCGAGTTCTGTTACCGGTATTAGACATTGCGGTGCTGATGATTTTGACAGGTTTTTGGCATGTTATAATCCAGCAAACCGTTATGTGGTTACTGCAAAATGTGGACGGCAAAAACAAATTGTCGAGTGTTACAAATTTCAATACAGATATTTTGTAACAGATTCCGCTTATATACCAAGTGAGTATATTAAAAACATAAAACACCACGACTTCCAAAGGTGCAGAAATCCACACTGCCCTCTACACGACCAGTGCGTTAGGTATAACGAAAACTCTATAATTGCAGACGTTTATCAATACACTGAAACCTTAGGTTGCGAATGGTTTATTGCAAATACAGACACTGGCATTGCTAAAGAAGAAGAATAAATATGAGATACTTATTATATTCGGGTATTTGTGCTCTTATTTCTTTTATTTTCTTTATTATAAAAGAAAGAGCTTGTTTAAACAAAGCAGAAGAAACAACATGCGATGTGATAATAATGTTGTTTGTTATTGCATCAGTTGTGTTTGGTGTTATGTTTGACATTATGGTGTACTCTAAATTAGGTTTAACTTGGTAAAATCGAAAAAGAGATTGTGTTATGACCAACGAGCAAAAAGCAAAAGAACTGGCAATTAGATGGGAAAACAATTCTATGTTTACTGTTTATGAGGCATTGATGGAAATGGCAGATTGGCAAAACAAACAGTTTTGGTCTAAAGAAAACATTGAAAGAATCATAACCACATATAAATCTTTTCCTGACAGAAGCTGCCCGTCTGAACTTGTGAAAAAAACAATCGAAAAACTTAAACCACTACAATGAAAAAAGATTGGAAGTATCATTTGAAAAGAGCAGAAAAATATCTTTATAAAACACAAGAAGAATTAAAGTATTCTATCTATAATGCAGCGTTGGAAAAGGGATTTTCAGAAGAAGAAGCAGATAAATTTGATGCTGACTTTGCTTCAGGGACAGAAACAATAGTGAAATACAAATGGGAAGGTGAATTTAACGATATTGATATTTGTGGATTCATTGAAATGACAAAAGAGGAAATTTGTAAAAAATTCAACATTAATGAAAAAGATTGACAAAGACCCTTTCAGTAACGGTACGGAGTTTATCTTGTTTGAAGACGTGTGCTGCGACCATTGCATAAAGTCAAGTAAGCCTAAAAAAGACGGATTTTCGTTTTCAAATGCCGACAAAAACAATATGCCAAACAGATGCGCAATTCAGCGCGACATCATTACAAGAATGTATTGCAACGAACAGATAAACGAGCGAACTGTTACAATCTGCAACGAGTTTATTATGGAAGGTAAACTTTGTCCGTATATGGTCACACACCGTAAGCGCAAACCGAAACAAATCAAAGGACAGTATGAAATGTTCTAAAGTAAAACAAGAATTGCGTTATTTTACTTTTAGTGCTAAAAATAAAATAACTCTTGCTAATTTTGCAAAAACTTTCAAGTGTTTAAAGAATTAGAAAGAATTGGAAAGAATTATAATTATAATAATATGAAAGAAATCATCAAACGCCTGTTTCACGCCCATAAGTGGTTGACAATCAACCACGATGTGCGCCCGTATTACTTTAACGGCAAAGAAGAGGGAAACGAATATGTCTATATTCAGGAATGCCAAGTTTGCGGCAAAATGAGGTGCTATAAGTTCAAATAAAATGAACACCGACAAAAAACCTGAGCCGATAATTGACACACCGAGTATCAGAGACATTCATCGTATCTCTGCCGCTCTGTATTTCAAATACCTGTCGCCAAAAGACAGAGGGGACGAAGACCTCAATGACAAAAAGGTGGCGTGGCTGATTGCCGCCAGCCAAATACCAGAAGAGCTGCTGACCATCAAAGAACTGCGTTTCAAACGCGAATACAACGACCAAGGCATTCGGTTTTCTCTATATTGGCATCTCAAACCCGAAATTGTGCAGTTCTACAACGAGCAAAAACAAAAGATGTTCAGCCGTTTGCCGCCAAATCAAAACCTAAGTAGCTGACAATCAACGCAATAATCAACTTTGTTTTTGTTGATAACTTTTTTGATAAAAATATTGCGAGTGTCGATAAAAATGCTATCTTTGCGGTGTTGTTTGACAACGACAACATTCTTTTGTATTAGTGAGTGCCTGAGGGTTGGTTTTTCGTCTCGCCGCCCTCAGGTTTTTCAAAGAGACGACAGAGACGAATATGGAATACAAGGAAGATGATTTTCTCCTGTTCTTGGAGAAGCAGCAAAAACCGAGTCCTAAACCAAAAAAGAGACAAAAACCGGCATCTCAGAAGTTTGATTTTCTTGCCACCCTCATTGAAGACGGTGTTGACGAACAAATAGCACGTGATTGGATGGCTGTAAGGAAAGCGAAGAAGGCGGTGAATACCATCACTGCATACAATCTTCTTCGCGGTGAACTTGACAAAATCACAGACCGTTACGGGATTACAGACACCGATGCTATTACCGTATGTGTGTGCCGGAATTGGATGGGGTGCAGGCTGTCGTTTTTCGACAACATCAACTTCACCGAATACGGTATTGTGCCAACAAAACCTAACCCGAATTTTAATTTCAACAACAACAGATATGGAACTTATAACCAAAGACAAGCTCAACGCCCAGAGCTTAATGTCCGAACTTTTGAGGACGAGAACCAAGAAGCCGGCTTTTAAGCCACCTTACGCAGACGGTTCTGTGGCAGCTGAATCGCTGTTTTATGCCGTTCAGGTTGAGGTAGAAACACGCGGCGGGCAGTTTGATGTGGATGATGCCCTCAACAAACGACTGACACAAATCGGAAATTGGCTTGTTGACACCAGAAGCTGCGGGCTTTTTATGTGCGGCAATACAGGCAGCGGCAAAACCACGGTGCTCGATGCGCTAATCAACTTATACTCAACACACAGATTCACGCACAAGGGTGTTGGCGTAGGTTTTCAGCGCATTGAAGCCACCGAACTATACCAACAATACAAATACCACTATCCTGAGTTTGAGTCAACCAAGCAGTGCCCGATGCTGGCTATCGACGACCTTGGAATTGAGCCTGTTTATATCAATGTCTTTGGCACAGACATCTCGCCTATCAGCGAACTCCTATACTACCGATACCAAAGACAGCTGTTGACGGTTATCACCACCAACTTGCACCAAGACGAAATCAGAGGCAGGTACGGCGACCGCATAGCCGACAGATTCAAGGAGATGATGACCACCGTGGTCTTCGCAAACCCGTCTTACAGAGGTCAGAAATCTAAAGCACAGAATCAAAAACCTAAAGATAATGAGTAAACATACCAGAAACAGAACCGTGACAGATGCCGAAATCGCGGTGCAGCTCAAGGCCGTGAACACCGTTGTCAAAAACACCTCAACGTGTGTCGTTGTTGACCACGAACACGGGATATTCATCACAAAAGGCAATATCGACAACCTTCTTGAAGGAATTGTAACGTCAGCCGCCACAAACCCGCTTTTCGAGGAACTTGTTTTGGCTGCTTCAGAACTTATCAAACAAGACGGATACGAGGAATACAGAGCCCACGTTCAAATCCAAATCCACAGCATGAAAAAACTTGAAGACATAGAAAAAGAAGCTCAGGAACTCGAAAACCGAAAGGGGGCGCAGGCATGAGTACAATGGAAGAGCGCATCGACTGCGCTATCAAAGAGCACGTTGCGGAGTTCGCTAAGATATTGGGCAAAAATCCAAACGAAATCCAACCTTTGTGCGGCGACCCTGCTGGGTTTTATTTGGTCGAAACCCCGTACTGCACGATGGCCTTCAGCATATCCGACATCTACCACGCCGTTAGGATGCAAGGCGACAGCGACAGCATCTACACATGGTACAGACACCGATTACTCACGCAAGCTCTCAACAAATTGCACGAATACGAACCCGAACGCATCAGACCTGTTGTGAATCTCCGCGAGTGGCTTGACGACGCACCTGTGGATTCGTTTACGACCCTACTCAAAGAATACAAATATATAACTTGCCAAAATTGGGATGACCAAAAGGCAACAGAATAAAATTATTAACAAAAACCAAAAATTATGAAAAACGTAAAAAGACTTTTGTGGTTCTTGACCACCTACGGAATCATCATCGGAATCCTTCTCGTACTTGCTGTTGTCGGGTTCTGCACAAAGAACATCGGTCGAGGTGTTTCCAATATCGTGTTTGCCGTTGCAGTACTTATTTTTGTCTATCAGTTCATCCAACAGCTGATGGAGGTGTTCGACACCGCGATGAGTGCAAAGAAAGCCGCTGATACCCTCATCGACTTGTTTTTAAAGAAAATGAAAGAAGTTGTGGAAAATCACGATGAAGAACAAAACCAGCCTCAAGACTGCGAGTGCAGCAAAACCAACAGCAGAAAGAAACAAGAAAATAAGGAATAGTTAATGAAGTACGGTCTTCCATACCAAGGTTCAAAGTCGGCTATTGCCGAGTGGGTGGTGGCGCAGATGCCGCCAGCTGAGGTGTTTGTGGATTTGTTCGCCGGCGGCTGTGCTGTCACGCACTGCGCGATGCTGTCAGGAAAATACAAAAAGTTTGTGGCAAACGACATAACACCAGTACCATCTGCTTTTCTTAAAGCCGTGGAATTTGGTGTGGAAGACCTTCGGTTTGTGTCTCGTCAGGATTTTCAAAGCTGCGATGATTGGCTGACGAAAATCATATACTCATTTGGAAACAACTGCCGCGAGTATATGTACTCACCTCAAAACGAGGAACTTGCGAGAGCCATACACCTAAGCGTATTCGAGCATCACCATGAACCTCTTTCTGAACTCACGGGACTCAACATCGAGTACTATATAAAAGACATGGGGTGGTTCGAGGCCTATACGCTGCTCAAGAAGCTGATTTCGCAAACCGTAGGCGGTGATGGCCGAGCTGTTCATATCGAGCGCATAAACAGAATAAAGGCATTAAACAACCCGGTTTTGAGGCAAAAAGCCAAAAACCTGTTGGTTGTTCAAGGCGACTACCGAAACCTCGAAATACCGAAAAATTCGGTGTGCTACTGTGACATACCATATTCTGACACCGCCAAGTATCACAACGAATTTGAACACCAAGAGTTTTATCGGTGGTGCAAAACCCAAAACCAACACCTATACATATCAGAATATAAGATGCCCGACGATTTCACAGAAATAAGCCGCACCAAAAAACTCAACCAGATGTCGGCATCTACCAACTTCAAAAACACCGAGCGGCTTTTTACGTACAATTCACCGATTTATAACGACCAACCAAGTATATTTTAGATTATGGATAAACAACAAACAAGAGAAGAAGATTCCCCTTTTACAAAAGAACGGTTTAAAATCAATTATGAGCTCGCAAAAACAGAAATAAACGCAATTGAATATCTCAAAAAGTCAAAGAACGATGAAACCACACTAAGGAAAGAGTGGCTACAAGCAAAGGCTATATATTGGGCTGGGTATATGCAAGCGTTGAAAGACTTGAAGTGTGATTATAATACTGAACATTTTAGTGCAGATGAAATATTAATGAACAGAATATCGTTTTTTGAAGCTGATACGGAGAAAATACGCAAAAAACTTTATAAAATTGGTTATTGCACAGAGATTCAACCCAACATTCTTCGCGTTTACAAGCCGATTTGCCCGATGCTCGCCAACAGAAGACACATTTGCGACATTGTTCTCACCGACAACAACAGAAAATGCGTGAAAATCACCAACATCAGAATGCACAGGCTGAAACAAGCAGCAAAAATAGCGTTTCTGCTTGGAGCAAATAAAGATAAACAATAAAAATATCAATTATTATGGATAATTTTGAACAACAAAAAAGAGATTTTGAAAAAAGAATGGCTGATTACGAAGAAGCAAAGAAAAGAATAACTGGACTTAAAGTTGACGAGAAAGAAGCAGAAAAAATCAAATCAAAGGTTTTTAATCACTGTGTTCCTAACGGCAATACGACGGAAAACCCGTTCGATGCCGACGATTTATACATAAAATTCATGCAGAATATGCAAAAACAGCAGGAAACAAACCACAAACTTGAAATCCGCAAGATTCACGAGCAGTTCAAGGCGGATTTGACGCTGAAATTGGTTGAAATACACAAAGACATTGCAGGAAACCACAATTTTTCGGATTACGTTGAGAAAAACGTTAAAGACATATACACCCGCATTTTCGGCGACTTTGACGAATAAAAACACAGATTATGTCAAAATTTTATAGAAAAACATCATAACTTTTGAAATTCATCGAAGAACACATCAAAACCGAGCAAAAATGAAAGCACATCTTATCCCCGAAACCATCAGCGAGGAAATATTCAACCTGCCTTGCGTAAACTCCATCTGCAAGTCAGGAGAATCGTTCATCTACGTCTGCATGGCGTATAGGATGGACGACAACCGCTTTCACTACGCGCACCCCGGCGACACACTCTTGGAACTCGAAAACGGCAATTGGCTGCTCATAAAGAAAGGAGAATAGCAATGAACGACAGATTTTCACTTGACAAAATCCAGCAAGACGAAGACATACTTGTGTGGAAATACGGAGTCTTCGTTGACTTCGACGACCCGAACAACACGATAACAGAACAAGACAGAAAAGACTTTTTTCTGAAAGAAGGCTACACATCACTCCCCGTCGTGGCTTACAGAAACGAACACCCGTACCTCGACCACGCTGGAAAGCTCAAAAAAGCGATTCACATACTTTGCGATATGACAGAAGAACAAATAGACGGATTCTTGTTACAAAACATAAAAAACAAACGGCAATGAAACAGTTTATCAAAGAATTCATTTTGTACACACTCGTTACCGCCTTCATTGTGGGTTTGTGCTTCGCCGTGGCCATAGCGACAGTGTGGCTTACGAAAAACAATCCCGTCCTCGCCATTCTGCTTATTATCCCAACATCCGTGCTGATAGTCCTTTTGTTAGACAAGATTTTAGACAAAATGCTATGAAAATACTTTACAATTTCATCAAAGAACACAGGGAAACCAAAAACGAGGAAAAATGCTGTTAAAAATAACAACAGACGCGACGTGCGTGCCGAAAAAAACAGCGTTGAAACTTGAATATTACGGATTTAACGTTGTATATAAGAAAGACGAATACCGACACAAGAGATATTTTGTCAATATAGACAATATTGAGCAAATTATCAACATCAGAAATATTCTTCAATGCAGTATAGAAATTATTGACACCGTTGGAGAAGGGAAAAACATACTGAACATCGAAAGAACAGACTTGTATTAGAAAATGAGTGAAAGAATCAGAGAGGAAAAGAAATGACATTAGAACAGTATAAAAAATTCATCGACGCTACCCTGCTCGCCGCCGCCTGCGAGTTCATATCGGAAGAAACGGCGGCAAGACACCCCAAGATGCAAGAAGACCTCAAAGACATCCTCGAAACCTACAAGTTCGGCAAACCCGACAGCGAAAAGAAATTCACAGAAATGGTGCTCGACACAAGAGAGAAGCTGCACAAACTCGGACGACTAGACACCAGAACCAAATTCCTTGTGAGACGATTCTTCAACATAGCGATATGAGCGAAATCATCACACTGACCACCCTCGCGGCTCTGTTCGCGCTGATAGTGAAGAAAAACAACAAGAAATATTAACAAAATTGTAAAATTATGGCAAAAGAAACAAAAACAAACCAAGACCTTGACCTTAACAAGTTAGCCGAAATGCAGAAAGAGAACAGAGAGATTATGGAAAACCTCAAACAAGCAACGGAAACGCCCTTGTTCGGCAACGAAGACAAATTCGCGCAGACAATAGCATAAGAGGGCATCAAAGCCGCAAAAGCGACACACGAGTTCAACATGAAAGAAATCAAAGCGAGACTCATCGCCGACCTATGCACTGAACTCGTCAAAAATCCGATGCCGTACACCGAAATACCGGAGGTGGCGCGATTGATAGCAGACAAAGCATTGGAAAACATCTAAAAACAACGAATTTATGAAAGAAAAAACCGCCGTTTTCGTAGTATCGTCCAAATTCTGCGGCGACTTCTTCGTCGATGCCGCGTTCTCAACAAAACAACAAGCCGAAGACTTCATCACCCAGAACGAAATGTCATCCGGCTACATCACGGAACTCACCATAGACAAACCGAGCGAATGCACCGAAGACATTCCGTTCAGAGCAGGCCTCAAACAAGAACAAGGCATCTCCCAAACAAAAAAACAAATCGAAAACCTCCAAAAAGCCGTCTTCTACATACAAGACGAAATTCAATTCCTACAAGCAAAACAACAAGAACAATGAAAGAAATTAGACAACGTATCACCAAAACCCTGTAGATATGGAAAAAAGAAAGATTTTGAACCTCGCTCATTTGGAAAAAAGCGACATCAAGTACAAAAAAACCATTTTCCCAGACGGCGAGCCCCACATCGAGTTCGAGAAAATAGACAACAAATACCCTGTTGTCGTGAAAACCCGAATCTGCAACCCCAACGACCTCTATACGTTGCTGCTTGTCCGAGACGTGCTTGACAGATGGGGCGTTTTTTACGACACCGAAATCTCATACCTGATGTCCGCACGCATGGACAGACTTATGGACATCACAAGACCTGTATCGCTTGGAATTGTGCAGAATGTGCTCGATATCCCGGGCGAATTTGCTGGCGAACAGACGTATATTTTCGACTGCCACGCCAAGTTACCTTGCATAGACCTTTATATCCGCGACATCATGCACGAGTTGCGAACAGAATTTGACACATTTGTGTTCCCCGACCTCTCGGCTCTCGGAAGATACAGATGTATGCTTGAGACGAAAGACAAAAACCAATATTTTCTGGCGTGCGACAAACTAAGAACATCGGACTCCGTCGTCACCAACATCAGCGACGAAAAACTTGATATTATCAAACAACAACAATCTGTAGCTGTCGTTGACGACATCATCGACGGCGGACGTACTGTATCCAACGTCATCGACATCATCAAAAAACACGCACCAGATACCAAAATCTGCGTCTATGCCTCTCACTGCGTATCGTTTGGAATCGACAAAATACTTGCAAAATGCGACCGCCTCATTACCACCAACTCATACGCAGACTGGGAAACCATACTACAACCAAACAGATACTCATCAAAATTGCAAGTGCTCGAAGTAATCTAATAAACTAAACCTTTAACCTCAAAGACCTCCGGCCAACCACCGCGAGGTCTTTTTTTATACCACATCTCAACCTACTGAATAACACCCACAAAAATTAAAAACTGTCCCTTAACTACTGAATAACTATTCTAAATCAAAAAAAATGTGTTCTCTATAATAATGTACTGAATAACTAACAAAAAATTAAAATCCTGCAAGAGGACTGTCAATTTCATGCGAAAATAAAAAAGGGGGTACCTACCCCCTTTAATGTTGGTTACAAACAAAATTTTGCGGTCAATTCTGCGATTAATTTTTCTGCTGCTTCCTTGTCTGTTACCTTTGCGGCCTCCTTCGTCGCCTTTTCGTTTAATCTCTTTTCTTTTGCGGCTGCTTTTGCCGCTTCGGCTGCTCTGTTGTTCGCGCCTTGCAAAATCTTTTCAATCTTTGCTGCACAAGTGTGTAAATCTGTCATTAGTCCGTTGAGTTCTTTTGCTTCTTCTTCATTCGTGTCTATATGTGTGAATCTATCGTACACACTAACAACACGCTCGCAAAAATTGACATTTGCGACCCCGTAACTTCTTGATGTTGTTCCGCCTTTATTGCTACCCGTTAAGTCGTCAATGCGACAAACTTTTTGCCCGTTGAAAAATAGCGTCCGCGACTGGTATTCTTTGCCGCTGGCGGCTGTTTTTTTGTTTTCGTCATAAACCCAACCTTCGCCCAAAATCTCAGCGACTTTGCGGCCTTTGTTTTTGCAAGTTGCATCAACTTGCAAATAAGCATTTTTTGCTAAGTTAATCAAATCAGCACGATTGCTGCTGTTGTTGTTGTTGCTGTTTTTTTCGTTGTTTTTCATAATGATAAAATTTTTTTGTTAGAAAATATTGTTATTTGAATAAATATTCTATTTGCTCTAATATTCCGGACGGCCTTCTGTGTAAAATATAAAAACCTTCTGCACCAATAAAACCAAGTTTTAAAATACGGCCTTCTTTTAATGCCTTTTCACATCTTTTAATATAACGGTCTTTTAAAGAATTTTGTATTAATACGGTTTGATAAGATGTAACGTTTTCCATAACTTTAATTTTTGATGTTAATAAATATTGTTTGTTTGTTACTAAATATGTAAATTAAATTTTTGAAGTCCGTTTTTGATAATATTTTTCAACATACACTTGTTATTGTCTATAATGCTGGACTTTTCATCATTATTTATTATTATGTGGCAAAAAGTCAAATCTGAGAACAAATTGCATGCCTGTTCGATGGGTGCGTTTACCAAAAAAAAACCGTATTCAAACACAGCCAGTTTAAAATCATTTATGAAACAAGCAAGGCCGTTGTCCTCCATGTTGTTGGTTACATAATTTATAAAACCGTTCATCTCCTGTTTGTTGTAATAAATTTCCATAACTTTATTTTTTTTGTTTGTTTGTTTGTTTTATAATTTCACGGAGCAAAAATACAATTTTTTTTGATATGTACAACAAAAAAAACACATTATTTTTATTTTTTTTCTTTATTTTGTTGTAAGTTACTGAAATACAATACATTAAAAGCTTTTATAAAAAAATCAACATTTTGTTGTTTATAACTTTTTTTGATACACAACAAAAACGGCACAATATTTGTAAGCATTGTATTTTGTTTGCAAAATATTTTTTTTTCGTTGCTTCGGTTTTTACTTTTTGCGGTGGCTGCAAATCTGTGTAAATAGTACACACACAACTAAAAAAGTAGTTAAGTGTATTAGCGTTAACTTTGCAGAATTTAACCACCTGAACAACGAACGAACAAAAACGGGGCAAAATTGAACGAATAACCACACGAGCGATACAATATACTATTTTTGTATTTTAACGCCAAAAAAGCCCGTTTCCGGCTCAAATTGACGGCTTTTTATTACATTGCAAATCATACACGCGCGTTTTTTATTTATTGTGCATATTATGTATTACAATACTTTAATATTATACAATTACCTAACTTGTTGATTATCAATTAGCTACAAAGTCAACGAACGATAGTTTTAATATAAACGTCTGGCTATCAATTATTTATATATTTATTGTTATTTGCTATTGATATAATTAATTGAGTATCAGCTATTTATATTATTTGTTAATACTGATTATTTACATAATTGATTATAAACAACTTAATGTATTTAATTAATATAATAATTGTAAATAAAGAGCGTAATTAATTGAACAACAACAACTTAAGATGTTGAATAATTGGAATGATGATTATGAATGTAGATTATTGGAATATAAGGACAACGAATACAAGAACGAATAACTGATATTGGAATAATAGGCTTCGTAATTAAATAATATAAACGGATGAGAATAGGAATGTAGGTTCTACGTTAAGGACGACGAATTATTGGAATTATTATTTGGATTAAGATAAATTATAGTCAGGGTAATATATATATCATTAATAATATAATATACATTAATATATTGTCTTATGTGGCTTTTTTTGTCAATTTTGCGAAAATCTGCGAAATTTGCCGCGGTGGTTTTTCGTTTTTTGGCTGTTTTTTTGTGTTAATAACTTTACCAAGTGTGTTTATTTTGTGTCTTAATTTATTGATTTACAGAATATTAATACCAAAAAGTTATAAACACAGTATTGTTTGTAAATATATTATTTTTATTAGTACACAATACAATAAAATATTATTTTTGCATACCGATACTTCAATGTAGAACGGCGGCGGTTGAGAGACAACACAGCAACGGAAGCCCGCCGGAGTTGGGGTTGAGGACGGTTAGAGGACAGAAGCCCGGACTGAGGTCTGGACTACCGATGTCAGAGTTCTTTGAGGAAATGGCGTACCGACGGCTGAGGCTGTCAACGAGTTCGGACGAATACGCTCCGACGACTTGCAAGGCGGATGCAGGCAACGTGTCCGGCTGGATAAACCTAACGCGGATTCAGACGTGTCGTGTCCGCGAGTACTTACAGAGCATTCTGACAAAACCTTGCAAGGGAACGATTTACATGGAGCCACTTGGTGTCAAGCCTCGGATGAGGTGTAGTTCTGGGTTCGATTCCCACGGCTTCCGCTATTGAACGATTTACTAATTAAAATTCCAAAATTATGACAAAGTTAATGTTATCATCCTTGGTCATGCAGACCATAGGAATTTGTTTATGGATTGCCGCGTGCGTTGTCAAGGCGGCGAACGGGATTTCTGACGGATGGGTTGATGCCGCCGTCCTTGTGCAAGCTGTCGGCTTGCTTCCAATATTGATTGAATCAAAAATTGAGGAACGGAAGTTGTAGGCAACTAATCGGGCGGGAGGTCTTAGCGGGCTGTCCGCTCTCAACAATTCACTAAATTTTAATCATTATGGAAAACTTTATCTGTTATGTCACGGGATTGTTCAACCGTGACTCCGAGTTGAGCAGAAACGCTCAGAATGTCCGCACGATTGTCAGCGAGGAGCTTTCCTCGATGAACGAATGCGTGACGGACTACATTGTCAACGCTATCTCATCCGCCGTATGCGGCAACTTGGGGATTGCGTAGGCGAACGACTTTATCCCGAACGACCTTTGTCTGTTGTTCGGGAGCAATATTCACTAAAATAAAAGCATTATGGAAAAAATTACCTACACGCCAGACAATTTGAACATTTTTCCTGGGTTCTATGAGTCAAATCTTCATTACTCCGACCAAGAGTACAACTACTCGTACGGCGAGGAATGCCAGTATGAAATCAAGGATTTCGACGGCTACCGTAAGCACATCTGCGAGGCTTTGTCCTCGAAGATTGAAGATTACTTGACAACAGCCGAGGACATCTGCAAGTCTGCGAAGTACGGAGGCATGACCTCGCCTCGTGAATACAACTTCACCACCGACCATCTTCTGATGGACGCGGAGATTGACCTCGAACTGCTGAAAAAGAAAATCCTTGGCGATTCATCTTACAAGGATGGTTTCGACAGCTATTTGAGGTACAAGTATTCATCAAGAAGCGGATTCATTTCGTTCGTGTCTAACAACGTAGAGGAGTTCTTCGCCGAGGATTTCGCCGAATACTACGATGTGCTGATTGACTATTTCCTTCTCACGATGATATACGATGACAAGGATGTTGTAAAGCACGAAAAACGGTACGAAGAAACACCCTATTGGTGGGATATGCTCGAAATCGTGAGCGATGCGGAATGTCAATTCATGGAGCGAGTCAACTCCTAAAACACCGAACAACTATCCGTGGTGAGGCTTGGCCGCCTTTCCA
>Ga0310696_10005967_pt1 | contig 14570 bp, 7 predicted proteins | sample AusTroGonzalo_MG_4_FD_203885 | JGI IMG/M metagenome (GOLD analysis project Ga0310696, IMG submission 203885) | Bovine rumen microbial communities from tropical cattle in Woodstock, Queensland, Australia - Gonzalo_02 (v2) (version 2) | ecosystem: Host-associated > Mammals > Digestive system >...
CATCACCTACAGTTACACGAACGGCGCCGCCACCTACAAGATGGTCGAAATGATGTTCGACTCGGTCGAGGCCGTGCTCCCGGAAAATCCCCAGATGAAAGAAATCCTGAACGTCGTCCGGACCTCTTTCGACGAACTCGGATTCCAGGCGATCCTCGGCACCGGCACCAGCATCAAGGAGACCGGCGACTACTACCGCTGCATTGATTTCGAGTATGCCCCGAAAGCCGACCGCAAGGGCCTGATCTGGGATCTGCTCGGCTCCGCCACCGCCTCCAATGGCGCGGCTCCCGAGCTCAAGCTCACCTCCCCGAAATCCGCCATCGCGGTCTCCTTCCGCATGGAACCCGGCGCCGCCTATACTTACATCGACAAGAAACTCCGCGACCTGCTCCCCGAAGAGATCATCGATGAGATCGACCAGCAGCTCTCCGCTCTCAATGACAGCGGCATCCAGCCGGACAAGCTTCTCAAGAGCATCTCCGGCATCACGTTCTACGTCGATTCCGTCGAGGAAGACGGCAAGCTCGCGAAATTCATCGAAGAAGCAGACGATCTTGAAGAAGATGAGATCCAGGATCGCATCATGGACGCCCTGCCGCATTTCGCGTTCATTTTCACCACGAAAAACGACCTCTGCTGGAAAGCTCTGAACAACTTCATCTCCCAGGCCGATCCCGACATGGTGAAAGATGAAAGGATCGTCCCCGTCAAGGGTCTCGCGGTCTTCCAGGCCGGCAACTACCTCGTCGTCACCAACGAGGAAGCCGATCTTCGCAAACGCATCGACGGCAAGGGCACCGATCTGAACTCCAACGCCGAGTTCGCCAAAATGCTCGAGCTCGTCAGCAAGGATTTCTCCAACTTCGCATGGGTTTCCGAAGATTACTTCACGTCCATCACCAACATCGTCAAGATGGTCCAGCGCAGCACGGACGAGGACATCTCGGACGTCTCCCCCTTCATGTTCGAAGGTGGCATGCACAGCGCACTCGGCGTCGCCCAGTTCAACGCCGATGGCATCCTCTCCACCACCATCACCTCCGACCTCCAGATCGCCCTTCTCGACTCCAAGACGATCCCCGGCGTCATCGCAGGTATGCTCCCCTATTTCGGACCTGTCGTGAAAGTCCTCCTTCAGTTCGCGGACGAGGATGATTTCGACTTCGGCTTCGGCAATGGCAACGACGACATGGATGCCGCCATTCGCGGCGCCCGCATGATCCTCGCCCAGAGCGCGCTTGAACAGCTGAAGGGAGCCAAGGCTCCGGCGGGCACCGTCTTCTTCGCCATCGGCGAGGAATCCCCCGTCTTCGTGAAGTGGAACGCGGCTGACGAATCTTTCGAAAACGTCCCGGAAGACTCTGAAGAAGATGAATTCCCGTACGTCTTCGTCACCGCCCCGGCCGACGCGGCCAAGGCCGATACGCCGAGCGAGACCGTTGTCTTCTTCGAGGATCCCACGGAAAATGCCGACGGCGTCCATTTCGTGTTCGGCGATGATTCCATTCAGTTCCTGGAAGGCGACTTCGACACCTATTCCGAGGCTGCGGAAGCCGCTGTCAACTCCTTCGACATCTCCGACGACGCTGCCGCGAAGCTCCTCAAAAAAGCTGCCGACGTCGACAAAATGTTTGAATGACGCTTCCCTGTTTTACCGTTCAAGGCAAAACTCCGCGCCCCCGTTTCCCCTCCGGATCCGGGGGCGCTTTTTCGTCTCCGCGTTCGTCACACAGGAAACACGCATGCCGGGACTTGCCGGAAAAACACGAAAAAAAGGACGGTTCCGCGCTTGCCAAACGGATTCGGGAATGATATAGTATAAGATCGAGGTTTGCCCCATGACCCGAGAAGAGGCCCCCAACCCAGGAGATTCCTGATGCCGACTTACACCAGCAGCGGCCCCGGAGGCGACGTCCTGCTCGCGAACGCTCTGCCGGAAGCCGAATACATGTACGGCTGCACCCCCACCGCAGCCGCCATGATCCTGGGGTATTACGACCTCTACGGATACCGCGGAACGGAGCTCGGCGGCCTCATCGAGGGCGATGTGGACCTGAAATCCCGCGCCACGGACGGCAACGCGTACAACATGAACGCATTCGACACCGTGCTCGGAAGGGCAATCGCGACAGAGGACTTCGTCTACCGGTTCCACGCCCGCGACGGCAGGGAGACGACGCCGAAGCAGGAACTGGCCTACGCGTTCACGTCCGGCACGACGATGAACACGGAGATCTGGAACTGTCTGGCGGACTACCTCGGGACCGGGCAGTACTGGCGCAACAACGCCAACCTCTCCACCACGGTCACATACTGTTCGCTGGAAAAGCTCTACACCTACGACCACACGATCACCATCAAGAGCGGTTCCACCACGAAGAAGGTCCCCTACATCGACACGACCATGCTGTACGGGCTCGACCTCTACGTCCAGTCCCGCGGCTACTCGCTTGACCGGGAGATCACGGGCACTTTCCTGACCGACACCGCGGGCGGCAGCTTCACGTTCGCCGACTACATGCGCGAAATCGACGCCGGACGTCCCGTGATAATCTCCATCGAGGGGCACTCCATGACCGGCTACGGCTACAACGCCGGCACACAGGAGATCATCTTCGACGACTGCTACAAATCCGGTCAGCGCATGGCATGGAACGGCACCTACCGCTTCGGCAGCGTCGACCGGAAGCTTCAGGCCATCACCGTGATCGCAGTCAACACGGGCGTCGACACGGACCTCGCGCTCACGGATCTTCCGGGCGGCGCGGGAAATCTGATCGCCTCGACGGAGACGGGCGCGACGGAAACGCCCGAATACTGTTTCGAGGGATCCCAGGTCTACCTGACCTTCGCCGTATCCAACCTCGGCACGGAGGAAAGCGGGAAATTCGGGATCGCGATCCGCGTCGACGGCGAGCTCGTAAAGCGCGGCACGCTCGAATCCATCCCCGCGGAAACAGCCCGCAGCCTCCCGGACATCCCGCTCGGCGAACTCTCCGTCGGCCTGCACAATGTCCGCGTGATCCTCGACGAAGACAACGATATTCAGGAACGCTCCGGCTCCAACAACTCGGCGGAGACGGACCTCATCGTCCTCAATTCCGGCACGACCGTCGTTTCGGAGGAAATGATCCTCGACATCGGCGAATCCCTCGACGCGGTCTATGTGCGCGGTGGCGGGATCATGACATTGAACGGCGGAACGGCTTCCGGCGTCATCCTGCGGGGGACGGCCGCCGGTTCGTCCGGCGCCGGGACCGCCATCCGGCGGGCAAAAGCCGTCGTCACCCGGGGCGGCAGTCTGTCCGGCACGGATGTTGGCGCATACGGTGAAGTCGCGGTATCCGCGGGCGGCCGCGCAACGGACCTCAACGTGGCTTCCGGCGGCTCGGCAGCAGTCCGCCAAGGCGGCATCGCCTCGGACGTTTCCATCGACTCCGGGGGCAGGCTGTGGGTCTATTCCGGCGGCGCGATCACGGGGCAGATCCGGATCGAAAAAGGAGCTTCCGCCACGATCTATTCCGGCGGCGTCCTGGATTTCGACATGTCGTCCGCCACGCCCGGAGCGGAGGCCCTCGTGAACGACCTTTCCCGCATCGGCGGTACGCTCTCGTACACCCTCACGGTCCCCGAAACGCCCGCCGGCGGCACATACCGTCTCGCGGACGGCGCAGCCGGCTTCAACGGAACCATCTCCGTGATGAACACGTCCGGCGTCGAGCTCGGCATACTCGAAAACGGAGGCTCGCTCGCCGTCGGCGACACGACCTGCACGTTGAGCCTGAAGGGCGCGGCGCTCACACTCACGGTCACGGAGCCGGAAAAACCGGCCTTCTTCACCGGGGATTTCGCCGGAACGGGCCGTGCGGCGCTGGCGTGGAAATACGACGGCGTCGTTACGATCTGCGGCGACACGCCCCCGGAAAACGCGTTCTCCGTGGACGACGGCTGGAGCGTCGCCGGGACCGGAGATTTCAACGGCGACGGCAGGACCGATTTCCTCCTCGTCCACGATGCGTCGGGATTGCTCGAAGGGATGCTTTCCAACGGCGACGGCACATTCGCTCCGGTCATCCTCGACCGGGTGGGAGCCGGACGGGAACTCCTCGGGACGGGCGACTTCAACGGCAACGGCAGGGACGATGTGATGGAGGCGGACCCCACGGGCGTGGCAAAAAACGTCGGACTGCTCGGATTCCGCGATGGAGGCAGGACCTGGGACCTCTTCGCCGGCTACGCCAACAGGTGGGAATTCGTCACAACCGCCGACTTCAACGGCGACGGAACGAGCGACATGCTCTGGCGCACCGCCGTCACGGACACAGAGGGCGTCGCATCCTACGGCTACTGCACGTGGCTCATGGGCCTCCCTGAAGGCGCGGACGCATGGAAACGCATCGGCGCTGTCGCCCGGGACGAATGGGAATTCCTGGACGCGGGCGATTTCAACGGCGACGGCACAAGCGACATCGCCATGGTCAACACTGCGGGCGCCGTGAACATCTGGGAGATCGAAGACGGCGGCCTGAAGAGCTTTTCCGAAGCGGAACGCGAGGCGGGCAAGTCCGCCCGGACCGTCCTGAGCGAGACGAAAGGCCCGGACTGGAGTTTCGCAGGCGTCGGCGATTTCAACGGCGACGGCACGGACGATTTCGCCTGGTTCAACGCGTCCACCGGGGCCGCCGAGTTCTGGCAGATCGACGGCATGCAGTTCGCAGCCCGGCACGAGCTCGCTGTCCTGAGCTGAAACGGAAGAAGCGGCTTTCCCCCCGAACACATCGGCGCGACGGCTCAACCCCCTCGCCGAACACAGAACACATCCTATTGACTTTCATAGGATTACAAATAATTCTGCGATTCTATGCAAAACTGCTTGATTTTCGACTTTTGTGCGATATATTAATGGCAGAAAGACATATCCCAGGCAAAAACATGCAATCGCCAAAATGAAGCATTTTGAGTTCAAATCCAGCATAATTGAACTGTTTTTTGTCCGCTGTTCCTTCTCCTTTCCCGAATATCATCCGTTCTCATATAACCACCTCAAACGAAAGGTCCACCATGCAAGCATCTAAACTCATCGGTCTGGCGACGCTGGCCCTCCTCCCCGCATCGGCATTCTCCATGTCCACCCCGTTCCCCGCAAACTTCGGGGGAATGCCCGTCATGTCCGGTTCGGAGATCAGTTCGAAGGCTCAGGAATACAGCAACAAAACAACGGAGTTTTACAGTGCGTACTCGAAAGCGGTCTCCGCCAGAACAGCCGCCTCTTTCGGCGGCGCGGGAGGAAATGATGAGCAGCAGCAGAGAATGAAGGAACTGCGGGATGCCTTCGAGGCAGTGAAAAAAGCTGGCAACGAATATGTGGAAGTAATGCCGCAGAGCAAGTCGTCGGTGCAGATGTCGCTGGATTCCATGGAACGTCAGGTCAGCACCCTTGAGACAATGATGCAAAACACCTCCGGAGGCATGCCCGCCACGGGAATGCCCGCCGGAAATACGCCTGCCGCCGGAATGCCCGGGGGAATGCCCGCCGGGATGCAAGGCGGGTTCGGCGACCTGTTCAACTCGCTCAACGGGGGAACGCCCGCCGCCGGAATGCCCGGCGCGCAACCGCAGGGAGGTAATAACGCGGCGGGAGCAACTGCGGCCGACGGGGAAACGCCCGCCGCAGACACGCCCAGTCCGGAGCAAATGGAAATGATCCGTGCGCTCACCCAGGGACTGGCAAACGGTTCGCCCGAAAACGAAAAGGCGATGACACTGCAAAAACAGTTCCAGGAAAAAGTGGACGCTTTCCAGGTGGAAGCGGACAAAATCGACTATCTGGAAAAGCTTATCGAGGAAGGCGAGGACACGCAGGATGTGGCGGATGAACTGAAGCCGAACCTGGATGAAATGAAAAGGCTTTACGAAGACGCACAGAAAATCTCGGCCGAAATGATCGAAACGGCGCCATTGTTCTCCATGTTTACACAGAGTTCGGTGGGAGGCATGAAAGTAATGCTCATGCGGGCTGAAATCGTGCTGAAAACTCCCGAAGAAAGAGCGAACCTGACCGGGGATATGCTCGGCCTGCCGGAAGAATGGCTCAAAGATCCGGAAGACGAGAAAAATGAGGCAGCCGAAACGGAAGCCCCGGACAACTTCGACAAGTCGAAATTCGAGTCCTTGTTCGTCTTCGGGTCCGGCCTGACCCCGGAAGCCATCGATGAATACGCGAAAAAAGGCATCGACCTCAATGAACCTCTCGACCGGGGTTCCGATAAAGCCCCGCCGCTCTGCGTGGTCTGCAATGCTAGAAACAGCTTCAGCTTCCCTGCTCCGGAAAAGATCATCGAGGCACTGATAAAGAACGGTGCGGACATCAACGCGAAGGACAAGGACGGAAAGAATTCCCTGCTCCTCGCTTTCTCTCAGGAGGTATTCTCCGGCTTTAACCAAAATGACCTGAACAGATCCGTTTCGATTGCAAAAATCCTGATCGATAACGGCATCGATATCGACGCCAAGGACAACTCGGGGGACAATGCCCTGCTGCACATTCTGAAGATGAACCACTTTGCCACGATGGGAAGCGCCGACGAGGTCGTGAAACTGTTCATCGAAAACGGAGCGGATGCCAACGCCGCCGATGAAAAAGGCGTCCCCGCCCTGATCTACGCGATCAAGGACAAATACGGCGATGGGGAAATCGTTGAACTCCTCCTCGAAAAAGGCGCGAATGCCAATGCCGCCGACGAAAAGGGCGTCCCCGCGCTCATCTGCGACCTTCAGACGCGTAAAAACGGCAAAATCGCAAAGAGCCTTATCGAAAAGGGCGCGGATGTCAATGCCGCCGATGAGAACGGCAACCCGGCGCTGATCTACACCCTCAAGGACGGAAACAGTGAAATCGCCAGGCTCCTTGTCGAAAAAGGCGCCGACGTCAATGTGACCGACGAAGACGGCATCCCGGCGCTGGCGTACGCACTTCGGAAGTTCAACAAAGACGATGAAATCGCCAGGCTCCTTATCGAAAAGGGCGCCGACGTCAATGTGACCGACGAAGACGGCATCCCGGCGCTGATCTATGCGATCGAGAACAACAGCAACGAGACCATCAGGAGCATCATCGATCACGATGCGGACATCAAAGTGACCGATGAAAACGGCAACTCGGCGCTGATCTGCGCGATCAGGAAATACGGCAGAAAGGAGATCGCAAGTCTCCTCGTCGAAAAAGGCGCGAACGTCAATGAGCTCAATGCCGACGGCGCATCCGCAATGATGCTCGCGGCGGAAAACAGATTCGATAAGGAAACTCTGGAAAAATTCCTGGAATACGAGGCGGATCTCACCCTGAAGGACAAAAACGGAAAGACAATCGTCGACTATGCCGCGTCCAATTATGAGCCGGGCGTCAAAGAGCTCATCCGGGCGGCGTACGAAAAAGCGAAAGTCGAAGGAAAGCCGCTGAACAAGCCGACCAGGGAACTCGTCGCGCTTATCGCAGACGATGAACTGACGCCCGACATGCTGAAGAAGCTGGTCGGGGAAGGCGCCGACATCAACGCCAGGATCAAAAAGGACGGCATCGCCACATACCCCGTCGTCGTTTTTGCCGATTTCAGGGGTATCGAAGACTTCGAGATCGTCTCCGAAGAGAGTGAACACGAATTCGCCTCTCCGGCATACAACGGAAAACGTCTGGCGGCGACCGCCGAAGACCCGAAAGCCGCAAACCGTTTTGCCGTTTTCTGGGAACTGCTGAAAGCCGGCGGCGACACATCCGTCAAAAATCCCGAAGGGCTCGGCGTGTTTAACCTCATTTCGGTGACATTCCGTCCCTCGGGCAGCCTCGACGACGATGGAAACGACTACAAAGACGAAGAAAACATCGAAAAGTGGACTCTTCTCCTGAACATTCTGAAACAGGAAGGCTTCAGGTTCGGAGAAGCCGGACAGGATGAGATCGGAGCGTTCATCTTCGGGGCAAACGTCGCACGCAAGCAAAAATCCAAACCCTACACCCTTTCCCCGAAAGTCCAGCTCGCAGTCGTCAAGCTCCTGAAGGAAAACGGCGCGGACATCAATGCCAAGCTGAAAGACAGACTGCCGGTCCTGATGATCGCCGTTTCCCTGAATCCGAACATGGAGCTGCTGCGGGGCCTCGTCGATCTCGGCGCAAACCTCCTTGCGAAAGACCACGAGGGGAAAAACCTTCCGGCCTATATCCCGGATTACCCGAGCGGCTCAAGTTATTACAAAGCCTGCGAGTGGCTCAGGGAAAAGTACAACGACAAGGCGAATTGAAAACGGCTGGCTGACAGAAAAGCCGAACAAACGGAACGCCCCGGCGATCCGGTCCGATTCACGATCGGGCCGGATCGTTTTGTGCGGGGAGTCCGGGTGAAGCGGAAATCCGGCTTCCATCGCGCCGGGACGATCCGCCCGAAGCCGCGCCCCCCCTCGCGATTCCTCCCATGCCGAAAAAACAGCCCCGCGTCCGTCGTTACCGGCGGAATCAGGGCGTTTCGCATGCCGTTGAACGCGGCCCGGCGCTACTGGCTTTGCCTACGGCACGTAGGCGATCAGCGTGATGCCGCTGTAGGGAATCGTGAGGTTGCACTGGCAGCGCCGCACCATAAGCTTGTATTCCGGCACCCACTCATGCAGCAGAGGGGCGATCCCGAAGAATTCGTCCGGGCTGTGGTGAATGGCCACCGTGATCAATGGCTTGTCGCGCTTGATCATCTGCTCCGCGCCGCGGATCATGCGCTGCCCCATGCCGTTGATGTCCCCCTGGATCCACGCCACGCGGCCCGGGATGGACTTCTTCTGCGCGAAGAGGTCAAGCGGGGCGACCCGGGCTTCCGTCTTGCAGGGGTTGCCGTCCTTGTCGCGGTCCGGAATGACCGCCTTCCCCGTACGGTCCGCGATGAAGATCTGATACAGGTCGACCTTCTCCGCCAGCCCGGACCGGACGATGTTCGTCTGGAGGAAGGGCGAAGTCCCGTTGGCAGGCTCGAAGGCGTAGATCTTCTCCGGTTTGTACTGGTTCATCACGATGACGGAAGCGCCGCAGAAAGCGCCGCACTGGTAAAAGATGCCGCCCGCGAGACGGTCCGTCACGGCGGAATCCAGGTAGATCGCACCGTGCCGGTAGAAGAACTGCGACGGGTCGAAATACGGGTATTCGCCCTTCGCGAGTTCCGCATATTCGTGAAACCTCTTCAGATGATCGCCCCAGTCCTTGCGTTCGCTTTCGGTCGACATTCCGATGGGCCGGAAGAACATCATGTCGGCAAATTCCGAGGGGGGAAAAGCCTCCAGACGCTTCATACCCAGACGCACTGCTTCCACGCTCGCCTCGTCGCAGAGCAGCGGCTCCAGTTCCTTCAGGGCGTCGGGATGCTGCGCCAGATAAGGCCGGAACCGGTCGACGTATTTGCACACCGTCGGCGGCACGTGCATCAGCTGGAACCGGTCGAAAAGGTCTTCCTCCCGCGTCGGCTTGTGCTCCTCCATGCCGCCGGAGCCGACGGACAGGACATCGCCGTTCGACTTCGCAGCGCCCGTATTCACCGAGATGATGCCGGAGCCGCCGGACGCGACATTCGGCTTCCCGCTGCGCGTGTTCACGGAAATGACCGGTTCGCCGTCGTTGTCCGCCAGAGACGGCGCGCTCGCGGCCGCGCTCAGGGAAGACGGATCGGCGGAAAGGATGGAGGCTTGCGGCTGCGCCGCTTCCTCCCGGTTCCGGGGCGTCACAGGCGGCACGGGCGGCTTCTTCTTCGGTGCGGGCGGCGGGGACGGCAGAGTGCCGTTGGAAAGCAGGGAATCTCCCAGCCCGAAATTATCCTCGAATCCGCCTCCGAAATTATCCTCCGGCGAAACGCCGAAATTGTCCGCGGCGTCCGTCTGCGCGGGTTGTTCCGCAGGGGCGGCCTCCGGTCTCCGTTCCTCATGATCCGCCTGAACGGCGGCCTGTTCTTCGTCTGTCATGTTTTTTTCTCCGGTTCAAATTCAAAACTCAAAATTCAGGCGGGGTCGATCCTGCCGAGCGCCGCGCGGAAATGATCCAGCATGACCGGCACGAGCGGGGCATTCGTACAGAGGATGCCCTCCGACGGATAATTCGCGCCGCCGTTCATATCAAGCACCGCCGCCCCGGCCTCGGACGCGATCAGCGCGCCCGCCGCCACGTCGTACTCCTTCAGCGCGATCTCCCAGTACACGTCAACGCGGCCGGCAGCCACGAAGCACAGGTCGAGCGCGGCGGACCCGCAGCGCTTGATGTCCTGCGCGATGGGAAACACGCGGTCGATGATGGGCATGTTGTTCTTCTTCAGCCCGGCACGCAGGCATGCGAATCCGGTGGCGACCACGGCTTTGGAAAGCGCGTCGCACCCGGACACGCGGATCGGGCGGCCGTCCTCGAACGCCCCCCTGCCCTTCTCGGCGGAAAACATCATGCCGAGGCGCGGCGCGAACACGCATCCGGCGATGGTCGTGCCGTTTTCCTTCAGCGCGATGGAAATGCAGAAGAACGGATGCCCGTGCACGAAAGACTGCGTGCCGTCGATCGGGTCAACCACCCAGCAGAACGGCGAATCCTGATCGCGGCGGCCGTATTCCTCGCCGAACATGCCGTGTCCGGGGAAGCGCTTCCGGATCTCCGAGGCGATCAGGGTCTCGACGGCCCTGTCCGCGGTCGACACGATGTCCTTCGGCGTGCCCTTGCAGGAGACGGTGTTTTCCTTGATGTGATTGAAATACTTCATGGCCTCGGCTCCGGCAAGCCGGGCGATCTCCTGGATCTGCGTGATGTAGTCCATACGTTGCGCCCCTTTCCGCTCAGTCCAGCCGGACCTGCCCGACCAGCTCCGTGACCGAGGCGATTCCGTGCGAATCCAGATAGGCGTCCAGCTCCTCGATGACGCGCATCGGGGCGCGAGGATCGGCGAAAATGGCTGTGCCGACTGCGACCGCGGAAGCTCCCGCGAGCAGGAATTCGACCGCATCCAGGCCGTTCATGATGCCGCCCATGCCGATGATCGGGACGGAAACGGCTTTCGCGGCCTCGTAGACGAGTTTGATCGCGACCGGCTTGACCGCGGGGCCGCTCATGCCGCCGGTGACATTCGCGATCTTCGGACGGCGCGTCTCCACATCGATGGCCATCGCCGGGATGGTATTGATGAGGCTCAGGATGTCGCTGCCCGCGTCCTGCGCCGCCAGCGCGAAGTCGGCGATGCGCGACACGTTCGGGCTGAGCTTGGTAATGAGCGGGATGGCGGTGGCCTTGCGGACGGCGGAGACGACCGAGGCGAGCGCCTTCGGATCGGTGCCGAACGCCAGCCCGCCTTCCTTCACATTCGGGCAGGAAACGTTGATCTCGAGCGCGGCGATGAAGTCCTTTTCGGCTTCGAGACGTTCGGCGACGTATGCGTAGTCTTCCGGCTTCTTGCCCCAGATGTTCACGATCACGGTCGCCTTCGTCTTCTTCAGGCGCGGCAGGTAATGATCCCCTTTCAGGAAGGCGTCGATGCCGGGTCCCTGCAGCCCGATGGCGTTCAGCATGCCGCCGGTGACCTCGGCCACACGGGGCGCCGGGTTGCCGTGCGACGGCCACGGGGCGATGCCCTTCACGACGACCGCGCCGAGCTTCTCGACCGGGAAAAAGTCCTCGTACTCTTCGCCGTATCCGAACGTGCCGGACGCGGTCATGACCGGGTTCTTCAGAGAAAGCGGACCGAGTTTGACATTCAGATCAGCCACAGTACACCTCCCCGGCGGGATAGACCACGCCTTCCTTGCAGCTGCGCGAGTACCGCCAGCCGTCGGGCGAGTTTTTGTCCACGACCTTGATGACGCACGCGAAGCACGCGCCCACGCCGCAGCCCATGCGCTGGTCCATGCTGACCTCGCACCTGAGCCCGAGTTTCGATGCCGTTTTCGCCAGTGCGTACAGCATCGGCGCGGGACCGCAGCCATAGGCCATCGTGTCCGCGGAGAATTCGTCTTTGCGAGATTCCAGGAGCTCCGTCACGAAGCCTTTGAACCCGCTCGAACCGTCGTTCGTGGCGGTCTCGACACGCCAGCCGAGCGCCTTGTATTCGTCGATCAGGATGAAGTCGGACTCCGTCCGGGCGCCGAGGAACAGAATGCCCGGGCGCGGCGACTTCTTCGCCAGAAACAGCGTCGAGGCGGACCCGTACCCGCCCGCGGCGATCACCGGCAACGTGTTTTCATCGGGCAAGGTGTAGCTCGTGCCGAGCGGACCGAGGATGCGGCAGGATTCGCCCGGCTTCATCTGCGCCAGACGCTCCGTCCCGGCGCCCACGACCTTGAACACCAGCGTGAGTTCGCCGGACGCGGGATCGGCATCGCAAATACTGAACGGACGCCGCAGGATGTGGTCGAGCGCGTCGCCGATGCGCACATGCACGAATTGGCCGGGCTTCGCCTCGGCCGTCACATGCGGCGCATGGAAAACGATCCGGCGGTACGCGCCATGCAGGACGCCGCACCGGAGGATGATGCACGGAAGATCGTTCATGAAAATGCTGTCTCCTGTCCGGCGGATTCCCGTTCGCAGGACGCCGGACCGTTGTCTGGTTTTCGTTCGAATATGCGTCAATAATATACAGCCTCGCACGCGAAACGTCAAGGGGAACTCAATCGATTTTGCCGGATGGTTTCCGCGCAGAGACGAAATGCCGCCGGAAACCGGCGAAATCAGGCGGATCAGCATCGTTCGGGCTTCCGGTCCGCGGCGGCCGGTCAGCCAAGAAATGCGACGGACGGAAAACAATCTTTTTTAAGCAAAATTTTTTATATTATTTTTTCCGTTTTACGATTTTTTCATTTGACTTTTATTCTTTCGTGGTGTATAATAAGGCAATCTTGCGACAGACCGCACAACAGAATGGATCATCGGGTCCACTCCGCTCAGCCGTGCGGGACTGCTTAGGATATACTGTTCGGACAATGCGTAAGGTATTCAGGTTGAAGTTCGCTTCAGCGGGTCGCTCCAGTGCATCCAGTTCTGCCGTCACCATCGCACTGAATTTCAGGCCGCCAGCCCGAAAAGCTCCGTCCCGCCAGATTAATTGAAGCGGAAAAACCGCGAAAGGACAACTCCACAATGAGACTGTATGTGGGCAATCTCGCATTCGCCACCACCAACGACGAACTCAAGGCCGCGTTCGAACAGTTCGGCGCCGTCGAATCGGCGACCGTCATCATGGACCGCGAGACCGGACGCTCCAAAGGCTTCGGCTTTGTCGACATGAACAACGACGAAGAAGCAAAGGCCGCTATCGAAGGACTTGACGGCAAGCCGATCGGCGGCCGTAATGTCCGGGTCAACGAGGCCCGCCCCCGCGAGGAGCGTCCTCCGCGCGGACCGCGCCGCTTCTGACCGGAAGCGAAACACGCTTGTAAGATTCAGGACGGTCCCGGGTTTTCCGGGGCCGTCCTTTTTCGTGGACTGGAACAGGTTTTTCCGCCGGTTTACGGCTCGCGGCTGCGGCGGTTCCGGCGTTGCTGGTAGTAGTTGCTCCGGCTGGTGAATCCGCTCCGTCTCGCGGCCTCGTCGGGCGGGACACCCTCGGAGATCAGGTGCTCGGCAGTCGCCAGCCGCAAATCGTTCAGGTACTGGCAGAACGTCTGACCTGTCGCCTCCTGGAAATGGATGTGGAACGAGCTCCTGCTCATCCCCGTGATCCGCAGGGCCTCCTCGACCGTGACGGGCCGGATGTACATGCTGTCCAGGTAGAACAGAAGTTCGGAGATGCGGCGTTCCGGGTCGCCCGTGTCAGTCGCCACGGGGCCGCGCGGCGGGTCCGGCAAATGGAACCCGATTTCGAGCAGGCTTCCGATCAGAGAGTTGACGCGCAGAGCATTGCCGAAAGCCGGCTTCTTCTGCAGATCCATGATCCTGTGCACAATCTCGCCGCAACGACGGCTGTCCGCATCGGAGAGCGGCAGCAGGTAGCCGTTTTTCTCCACGAACCGCGTCATGTGCTCCAGCAGAAACGCGGCCTCGGACGCGGCGGAACTCTCCCCTACGAAATACCGTACGGACTGCATCAGGACCGCGGTCCGGCAGCCGGTCTCCGCAGCACAGAACACATGCGGCTGACCGGGTGGAATGAGCAGGAGATCTCCGACTTTCACGCGGCGGCGCCACTGCCCGACAGCCTGGATGCCGCCTCCTTCACAGCAGTAGAACCATTCATATTCGTCTGGATGCATATGCTGACGACAACTTGAGACATCGCCTTGGAAAGGGTGAAGGTAAACGTCAAGCACATTGGGGATGACACGAATCTTTTTGACTCCGGACGGTGCTTTTCTCATAGGGCGGGTCATTTCTCAATTTGGGGGGTGGATTGTTGAGTTGTTAAAATATATCCACGCTTTCATCAATATCAACCCCGTTCCCCTTTTTTTATCTTTTTTTTCTCAAAAAAAAACGGAGAAGGACGTTAATTACCGTTGTTTTCAGGTCGATTCGCTCCGCTTTCGTGCATAAAAAAAGACCCGGGAAACCCTTTGAAACAGGATCGCCCGGGTCC
>Ga0310696_10005968_pt1 | contig 14569 bp, 10 predicted proteins | sample AusTroGonzalo_MG_4_FD_203885 | JGI IMG/M metagenome (GOLD analysis project Ga0310696, IMG submission 203885) | Bovine rumen microbial communities from tropical cattle in Woodstock, Queensland, Australia - Gonzalo_02 (v2) (version 2) | ecosystem: Host-associated > Mammals > Digestive system >...
TCCCAGGCACGCAGCAACAGGCGATGCTCGCCATAGTCCAGCTCCGGCAAGCCGAATCCCAGGCTACCACTACGATAGTCGCCGAAGTCATAACGGAAGTAGCCGTTCAGGTTATACGTATCGACCATTGACCACTGGCCATTAACCTTTGACCATATCGTCAGCTCCAGATCGTGACCGATACCGCTACCTGAAGCATTGATACCGTCCTTGTCTGACAGCTCCGCATATAGATAAGGCGTGGTGTTGACGTTACCGCCATTGACAAACGTGGAACTGTTCAGGTAGCACCAGATGTTCGGTCCGATGCCGTCGTCAGCTGTCTGCGTGTCGGCAGTCATCGTAAAGGCCTCACTACGTCCGTGGGCCTCTATGGACTGGTCGTTGTTGACGGCATAGGCTTTCATCATACCCGTACCGTCGGTGTAGCTGATGTCCTTAGGCAGGGCGAAGGTCAGCGCAAACTGTCCGTTACGCACACTGTCGCTGCCGCTATAGAGGGTGTTCAGCCTGTCGCGGAACTTAAAGGCCGTGTCAATCTTCTCGGTGTTGTTCATACGGCAAGTGACCAATTGCTCGACGTCCTGTACCTTCAGCGTCACAACCCCATTGAACGTCGGCTGGTCGGCCACATGTCCCTTCACCGTCACCGTACGGCCAGCCTTCAACGTTGCGATGCCCTTTTCCGTCGACACACCGCTGATGCTATCAATGACGAGACGTGCCGATGGAGACGCCAGACGCAAGGCCGGGTCACCCAGCAGCGTGTACTGCAGTTTGTTGGCCGTATAGTCGTTACCGATACCATTATTGGTCGTCAGGAGGCGGTTCTTCGCCAGACGGGCAGCCTCGCCGATAGTGTAGCGACGCCCGTCAGCATCGCTGCCAAGCACGTACTCCGTAAACGCCAGGTTCATATAGCGGTTATAGTGTGCATATACCGTTCGCGTGGTGCCATAGAAGGCAATGGCACCACCTGTAGGATTCAGCATAGCCGTCTCGCCAATATTCTCTTCCTGTCCGTCGAAGGGCATGATGTCGCACGATGCCGTCAGCCACAAGGGCAGACGCCATCCTGACGACAACTCGAAGTCGGAACGGTTGATTACCTGTTCGTGAGACATCGTGTAGGGAGCACCATGACCTGTGTAGTTCATAATAAGGGCACCGTTCTGCATCTGCTGGCGGATGAGCGTCGTCACATCGGGATAACTGAAGCCCGTTGACGACGAAGCGCGCTGATAGGCATCCCAATAGATGCGCTTCAGCTGATAGTCCGGCCACTTTGACTGCACCATCTGTGCCACAGCCTCGGCATCGATCATGTGACTGTTGTAGTCGCCGTCGTCGCCCATAAAGCAGAGCGTGTTCTGCCAATCGCCAGCCTTCTCGTTTGAGGTATAGCTCACTATCTTGTCGACCATCGCCTTTGCCTCGGCTTCCGTACGTGCCGGCAGTCGGCCTACGGCGAGATCGCCCTTATCGGCTCCAGTCAAGTTTGCACCCTCGCCCTTATCGAGCATGCAGAAGAAGTCGTCGGTAACGTAGCAATCAGTCTCACTGAATGAGTTCTCACTCTCGAAGCACAGCAGGTAGTCGTCGGGATTATAGCCACGCCAGTTATTGGAGAGCATGCGGTTGTCCCAGGCACCGTCGCCGAAGAGCAGCAGGTAGCGGGGCATATTGGCATCGTCGGTCCCTGCACGGTCGTAGAGCATCTTCAAGTAACGGCGATAGGCATTGGCATCGGGCGTTCCGCTGGAGAACTCGTTAAAGAGTTCGTCGGCAGGCACAATACGCACTCGCAGTCCATCACGTTCTTCGTGCAGCTGCTTCAACCGTTCTGCCTGCGACAACAGCTTCTGTGTCGTGGGGATGATGATAATCATGTCGGCAAAATCGTCGGCATGGTGGTCCTGATTGGTGATGTTATAGACGTATTCAGGTGTATCGAACGAGGCCGTTGCAAAATCAGGCAACGGAGCAGGCTCATTGAAGCATAACGACAGGTAGTCCAGGCGGATGTCACTGCCTGTGGTCTGCGTTATTGTAATCTCATTGCTGGCCTGCAGGCTGTCGACATCAATGGTCCATGTCTTCGTGGCGGCCTTGCTGTAGCTGTCACGCCCCTCCGGCAATGATTCGTAGCTCATGTTGACAGCCAGACTACCCACCTGATGACCATTGACAGCTATGGAGCCCTGCCACACGGCATCGTAGCTCATCACTACGGTCAGGCGTCCCTTGGTCGATGTCGCCGGCAGCGTATAAGTGCGGCTGCGGCCAGCACCAATGGTGCGACTGTCATAGAGATTGCGGCCACCATGATACCAAGCATAGTCATCGACCTCATAAAGGGTATGATAGTCATCGGCTGAGGGATAGAACGTAGCGGCAAATGCCTCCGCATCAACGGTCAGCGGCTCGTCGCCCTCAGTCAGGAAATAATAGCCATAATTAGAATAAGGATTGCGCGTGCGGGTAAGAGTCGTATTACTACTCCAGCTTACCGGTCCTACAGCATGGAACAGGCGGCGTCCGCCAACAGTACACGTCGGAACTTCCTTCAAATCGTCGGTCGTAGTCAGGTAGGCATCAGTCAGTCTCTCCGGTTGCAGGGCACCGCCATAGCCATAGACCTTCACTCGCGAGGGGTCTGTAAAGCCGGCCTTTCGACAGAGGGCGTCCGTCAACTGATAGACACCCGTTGCCGGCACCCGTATCTTCGCCCACGTGCCAGTGGACAACACGGAGTGAGGAGTCAGGCTCACATCCTGCCGGGTGGAAGGGGCGTTCTTGACAGATGCCCTGGAAGTTGCAGAGGACTCGCCTTCTCCACTACACTTCTGAAGGGGGCGGGCATTCACCGTCAGTTTGAAACTTACGAGTTTCTGTAGCTTGCCGTAACGGCAAACCAAGGGGACAAAGCTGAGATAAAGTGTTCCTTGCTTGCGTGCCACACCCACATACTGCTGCACCTCAGGAATCTCCGGCAACGGCGTAGTCGTCAGGCGCTGGTAGCGGGCAACATCGGTTGGCGACATGTCAACAAACTCCGGATACTCTATCGTCGCCGTATAGACAGAGTCGGCATAGCCAGGACCGAGTGGATGCTCGTAATTAAAGACCGGTAACAGCGAGTCAATGCGCACTTCCTCGGCCGTCAGGTCGAAGAAGCGCTGTGCCGTCATGCTCAGGCTCTGAGCCATGATGACGATGCAGACAAGGAGTCTGAAGACTCGTTCCATACATCTTTATAACGTTACCAGAGCATGGTTTATTGTCTCAACGGCAGTTTAAGTCCAGTACTTTCCTGCCCTCGAGCCAACCTTCCAGATGATCACCGATAGCCACGGGACCGATGCCAGCCGGAGTACCTGTATAGAGCAGGTCGCCAGTCTTCAGGGTAAAGAAGCGGGATATATAGGCGATAATCTGGTCGACCGTATAGAACATATCAGCCGTACAACCCTCCTGCACCGTTGTACCGTTTTTATCAAGATGGAACTGAAGGCGCTGAATGCCGGGCAACTGCCCATCAGTATGGTCGTCAGTAAAAAGCTTCTCTTTTTCTACCCACTCACCAATAGCTGCCGAACCGTCAAAGCCCTTACAGATGGTCCACGGCTGACCAGCTTCGCTGGCCTTTCTCTGCAGATCACGGGCTGTGAAGTCGATACCTACGGTCAGGGCATCGTAGTAACGGTGAGCGAAACGTTCGGGGATATTCTTACCCAGTCGGCAGATGCGTACCACCACCTCTGCCTCGTAGTCAATGCGCCCCAGGTGGTCGGGTACAAAGAATGGTTTGCCTCGCGTCAGCAAGGCAGAATCGGCCTTGGTAAAGATTACCGGCTCATCGGGTTTCTTCAAAAAATTATGCAGCTCACGATTGTGGGCTGCATAATTCATTCCTATAGCGAAAATCTTCATTTCCGATTACTCAGCAACGAGCGTGAAGCGACGGAAAGCGACGATCTTCAACTCCTTGTCCTGCTGGCCGAGCCACTGAGCAACAGTAGCCTTGTCGCCATCACCGAACTGGAACTCCTGGTCAACGAGGCAGTTCTCCTTCAGGAACTTCTGCACGCGACCCTTAGCGATGTTCTCGATCATCGGCATCTTCAGCTGAGCCTCACCCTCGGCCTTGGCACTCTCCTTCAGGGCACGAGCCTCGTCAGCCTGAGCCTGAGTGAGCCAACCCTTAGCCATGTTGCTCTCGATGTGATCCTCAGAGTCAACGAGGTTGGGGTTGATACCAGCCTTCTTAAGCTTCATCTCAACGAACTTCTCGACCTGCTCGAGCTTGGTCTTCTCAACAGCAGTCTTGTACTCCTCGTCGAGAACAGCCTGATCAACGCTCTGAGCGTCGAGTGCAACGGGCTTCATAGCAGCCACCTGCATGGCGAGCTTGTGACCAACCTCTGCGTTCTCCTTGTTCAGCTGAACGAGGGTAGCAAGGGTGTGCTTGCCCATGTGGTCGTAAGCCTCTACGTTATCACCTTCGAGAGTCAGGTAGCCATCGAGCTCCATCTTCTCACCTGTGATACCTGAACGCTGTGTAACAGCATCCTGAACCTTCTGGCCGTCAGCCAGAGTCAGTTCCTTCACCTCATCGATGGTCTTAGCCTTAGCGGCGATAGCGGCATCGAGGATGCTCTGTGTCAGAGCGATGAAGTCGGCACCGTTAGCCACGAAGTCGGTCTCGCACTTCAGAGCGATGGTAGCAGCGAAGCCAGCCACCTTCTTCACGAGAACACAACCATTGGAAGTCTCACGGTCGCTACGCTTGGCAGCGATAGCCAGGCCACGCTCACGGAGCAGCTCCTTGGCCTTGTCGAAGTCGCCCTCGGCCTCGGTCAGAGCCTTCTTTACGTCAGCCAGACCTGCGCCAGTCATAGCGCGAAGCTTCTTGATATCGTCAATTGAAATTGCCATTGTTTCTTTAATTATTACGTTATTACGAAATTACGTTATTACGTCATTACGACATGATTACTCGGCAGCGGGAGCCTCAGCGGCAGCCTCCTCAGCGGGAGCCTCAGCCTTAGGAGCCTTGCGGGCAGAAGCACGCTTCGGAGCCTTCTCCTCTGCAGCCTCCTCCTGAGCGTCAGCAGCCTTCTCGTCGGCCTTCTCAACCTTACGCTCCTCCAGACCCTCGGCGATAGCAGAGCAGCAGGCGTTGAGGATAACCTCTACGCTGTCCTTAGCGTCGTCGTTAGCGGGAATGATGAAGTCGATGTTTTTAGGATCGCTGTTGGTATCGACGATACCGAAAACGGGGATACCCAGACGGTTAGCCTCCTTAACGGCAATCTGCTCCTTGAGCACGTCGACAACGAACAGAGCGCTGGGCAGACGGGTCAGGTCAGCGATAGAACCGAGGTTCTTCTCGAGCTTGGCACGCTGACGGGTAATCTGCAGGAGCTCGCGCTTCGAGAGGTTACCGAATGTACCGTCGTTCATCAGCTTATCGATATTGGCCATCTTCTTCACAGCCTTGCGGATGGTGGGGAAGTTGGTGAGCATACCGCCCGGCCAACGCTCAATCACGTAAGGCATGTTGATGCTTGCTGCCTTCTCGGCAATGACATCCTTAGTCTGTTTTTTAGTACCGACGAAGAGGACCTTCTTACCGCTCTTAGCAATCTGCTTGAGGGCGTCAGCAGCCTCGTCGATCTTAGCTGCAGTCTTGTGGAGGTCGATGATGTGGATACCGTTACGCTCTGTGTAGATGTAAGGAGCCATTGCGGGGTTCCACTTACGCTTCAGGTGGCCGAAGTGGCAGCCAGCCTGGAGCAGGCTATCAAAATTTGTTCTTGCCATTTTTTTGAATCTTTTTTGTTGTTTACTTTCTTTTTAATCTTTTGTTAGATCAGCTGGAGGGTAGTCTTTCCGGATAATCCGGGAGCTCCGGAATATCCGAGAGAATCCCACCAGTTTAGATACTAAACCGTTCAGTATCGGGAGTGGCCAATAGCCAAAGGCTAAAAGCCAACAGCCAATATTAACGCTTACTGAACTGGAAGCGACGACGTGCCTTCGGCTGACCGGGCTTCTTACGCTCTACCTCACGGCTATCACGTGTCAGGAAACCTGCAACCTTCAGCTTCTTCTTGTCTTCCTCGTTAATCTTGACGAGGGCACGGGCGATAGCCATGCGGAGAGCCTGGCTCTGGCCGGTGAAACCACCACCGTCGAGGTTAACCTTGATATCATACTTCTCAGCCACCTCGAGCAGGTTCAGCGGCTGCTTAACCACGTACTGCAGGATGGCAGAGGGGAAATAAACTTCCAAATCCTTCTTGTTGATCGTGATCTTACCTGTACCCTCGGTCAGATAAACGCGAGCTACTGAGCTCTTGCGACGACCTATTGCGTTGATTACTTCCATCTTACCTTAATTATTTATACTGGTTAATATCAATTGTAGTGGGCTTCTGTGCCTCGTGCGGATGCTCGGTACCCTCGTAAATATAGAGGTTGTTCAGCAGGCTACGACCAAGGGGACCCTTGGGGAGCATACCCTTCACGGCGTGACGCAGCATCTTGTCAACGCCACCATTCTTCTTGCGAAGCTCGGCGGGAGTGTTGAAACGCTGGCCACCGGGGTAACCCGTGTAGCGAGTGTAGACCTTATCGGTCTCTTTCTTACCGGTGAACACCACCTTATCGGCATTGATAAGGATGACGTTGTCACCACAATCGACGTGAGGTGTGAAAGTAGGCTTGTACTTTCCACGAATCAGCTTAGCTACTTTGGAGGCGAGACGACCGACGACCTGATCGGTAGCGTCGATAACCACCCACTCCTTCTTTGCTGTTTCCTTGTTGACGGAAATAGTCTTGTAACTCAAAGTGTTCATTTCTTAATTCTTTCTTTTACTAAAAAACAGTTTTACTTAATCGACATGGCACACATTAATACCGCCCACAGAGGTCTAACTCTCTGAAGCAGTCTAACGTCGCCTGAAACATTGATTCACGAACCACTGCGCCCGGCCAAAGACGCTGCTATTCACACAACATTTCCGGGGGATTCTAAGCCTCTCCCCCAATAATCGGACTGCAAAGGTACATCTTTTTATGAAAAAAGGGGGCGCAAATGCCCCCAGAAATGCAAGTTTTATATTTATTTAACGAATCGACAACTTGACTTGCCCCCATTTCCATCACTGACGCGAGCCACATAGAAGCCTGTCGGGAGGTCGGCAACGCTGATGCGTGCCGTTCCGTTTTGCATATCAAAACTGGTCTGACGGACTGAGACTCCGTCAGCACGGAACACCTCTACGTTGGCAGTACCACCACCGCTATTTTTAACGAGAAGCAGACCTGAAGCATAGACAACACGCAGGTCGCCAGATGCAGTAATCGTCTCAAGTCCGGAAGGAATGTCAGACTGGGCAACGGCTGTTGCATAACTGCTATAGATATTGCTCTTACCAATGGTCGCTACATTCATAGCATAGACATTGGCGGTTCCATCAGGATAACGGCCCACGGTAGTGCGGGCATCGTGTGCATCGTAGGACATGACATCCGTCCAACTCTGATCGGCAGCAGACAGCATCAGCAGACCACCATCATCGGCAATCTTGAACGATGCATGCAGTCCGTTGTCGGTAGTTGCACGTTTATTGTCACACCAGACAACCAGATAGCCATGAGCAGGAATGATGGTATTAGCCTTCGTGTCGCCTTTGGTAATCTGGTATTTCGTGGGCTTGTTAATATTATCGGTCAGATACATTCCTTCAACATCGATTGCTTCGGAAGTCGTGTTGTAAAGTTCCACCCAATCACCCTTCTTACCATACTCATCAATATAACTATCGTTAGCACCACTTATCTCATTGATGCGTACTGGCGTAATGCCTTGCTTCTTACTCTCGGCAGCACTTAGTTTGCGGAAGGTTGCTTTCAGATTGACCGTTCCACTCGGCAACGAGATCTTACTCCGGGCATCATACGTTTTACCAGAGCCGTCAGTCCACTCATCAAAGACATAGCCAGCCGGAGCCTCTGCACGCAATGTCACAGGCCGGAAGAGCTGTCCCTTGAAGCTGCCCGTAGGTATAACCTCGTCGTTAATAAACAGACGGGCTCCCTCGGTGCTGCTGCTAAGCGTCACCTGCTGAGCTGAAGTAGACGAAAGTTTGAAGGTACTATAATTCTTTAATGCACTGATGGACATACTCAGGCGTCCATTCAGATTGTCCCTGACGTTATTGGCAGAGCTCCGCGCTGCACTATTGGCAGGTTCAACCCTTTCAAGCAATTCACTGATAATGGCAGCCGAACGATCCTTCTCGAAAACGCTACCGCCCATGATGCAGTAGGCATCAATAAAACGACGACGGAAATCAGCATTTTGGAGCATGTTCTTGAAGAGTGTCACAAAGCGGATACGGTCATGTATCCGTCCCAGTGAGGCTGGTTTCAAAGGATCAAACGTGTAATCCTCCTTTCCGAAGAAAGTCGTAAATGGACTTGAAGTATAGAAAGCAAAGTCCAAATCGAAGAAGACAAAGCGGAAACGGCCGTTATCACGATGACGGAAGCCCTTGACATTATTCTGGGGGAAGTCCGTACCGCCCAGGTACATCTGTGCAGCCATATAATTGATATACTCATCAATATCAAGAACGCGACAGATTTCCTCGTAGGTCTGAGGATTTGCAGCATCGGGCGATAGCACGTCAACGAGCTCATTAAAGGCATCGGGAGTTCCACACATCTGCACATAGCCTGAGTCTGCCGACATCTCAAACTGGTCTATCTCGTCATCGTCCCACCCATAGTTGGCATAGACATAATGCTTGTTATTAGGTTCACGTACATTAAGCAAACCGATATACTTACCATTAATAAACTCATGAACAGGCTGATAGCTCTGATAGTCGACATCAATGCCCGAACTGCCGAGTATAACCTGTAGCGAAGGATCTGTGAAACGTCCGTTATTATCATTACCGCCATTACGTATCTGCAACGTGCGGTTACGGATATAGGGTTTCTGCTCAAAGAAAGGATACAGCAGGTCTTTCTCGCCCCCCATCTCTTTGCTACCCTTCAATTTAAAAGAATGCGGTTCCCAGGCACGGCTCCAACCGCCACACATCTCCAGATTCACATCCTGATTGAGCGCCATCGTACCGTCAGCCGTCAGATAGGAGAAGTTAACGGGGCGTTCCCAGTTCATGTTCCAGTTACAGTTATCGTCCTGTCCGCGTCCCGGTCGTCCATTAGGGCCTTTAGCCATCACGCCAATCTCTGAGCTATAAAGAAAGTCGCGGTCGCTGACAACAGAGACCACTGGCAGATAGTAGTTCTTGTCTTTATATATATAGGTACGCGTAGTGACGCGCGAAGGTAGCTTCCCTTCAGCAAAGAGACGGAAACGGAAGCACTGCGTATTGCTCACGGTGAAACGCCCTATCATACTGGTCTCGCCATACTGAAGCGTAGGCAGTTTTCCGTCTGTGGTATAGCGCAGGGTACAACCCGACGGAATAGCGACCTCGACATCCAAACTGCCAGTAAACAGCTGTGACGGCTGATTCACTATAGGATCCTCTATCTGCTCGTTTGCAAATGAGATACCATTATTTGATGTCCCAAGCGTTGGCGTTCCTGTCATTCCCCAGTCGCCCGCACCATCAGTCGAGCGTGCATAGCTGATGCGCTCTAACGATGCAGGATAGTCCAGTCTGTCCAGTTCCTGACCATCGATATTGCTGAATACAACCGTACCGCCATCTGTATCAAGCTTGAAAGGAACATTCTGGGGATTGCCATCATTGGAGTCAAACCACACCACATGATAACCCATGGCAGGGATGACACCTGCCGATGAAGGCATCGTCCACGTGTCGGTGCCATCGCTGACCTTCACGCCAGCCAGTTGAACAGCACGACCGGTAGGATTATAAAGTTCCACCCATCCATCGAAGTTAAAGGCAGGACTAATATATTCGTCAACATTCGACACCATGATTTCGTTAATGATGAGCGAGCCGACTGTCGCTGGATTATTACCAACAGATACAGTAACGCTGCCTTTAACATCAGAACCATCGCTGGCCGCAGCCGTGACGGTGGCCGTTCCCATGCCGACAGCAGTGATAGTTCCGTTCTGATCCACTACTGCCACCTGCGGATTGCTGGTCGTCCAGACAACAAACGGCAACGTTGCCGTTTCCGGCTGTATATTGACCTGAGCCGTTATCGTTTCGCCTATCACCAATTCCGTCGTTGGAAGACTGACAGCAATACTGGTAATCTTCACAACATCGGTCAGGTATTCCAGCTTGAAGTTGTCGAAAGCGCAATAGTTATTTGTTCCGGCCTCCTGACACCTGACACCGATGGTAATACCACCCTGGGCATCAAACTCAATACTGTTATTTCGGTAGAGCCCTTCTGCGAAAGCGGCAGCAGCGCTGGTGCTATTATCCGGATAGAAATGTCCGTCATGTTCCTGACGATTGCCCACAGTACTGGTCATCGATTCTGAATAGACGCTCACCAATGGCGTCGTTGTCTCTCCTGCATACAGGAAGGCCGTCTGCCGTTCAGTCCCGTTCTTGTATGCCTGATAGGAATCTCCTTCATACCGAAAGAATCCCTGTACCGATAGACGATAACGTCCCATAGGCAGATTCGCCAGCCGCTGGCTGAAGTCGAACGTACCATTCCAGAAACGCATGACATTGGCAGAAACGGCTTTTTGACCAGCGCTGCTATTGATTGTCCAGCCATTACTGTTTCCACTGTTGAAGTCTGCATTCTGCACAAACCGCGTGGTGACGTCCAACCATCCAACATCAGCAGCACCCGTTGTATGAATTGTTAGTAATAAGAATAGTAGTAAGTAGAGTTTTTTCATTGTCATTCTATTAGTACTTGATCATCACCGTCTTCTTGTCGATTGATTTCGTTGCCGGCGAGCCTTGCACGGTGATGCGCTTCTGCGCCAACTGCTTATCATTAAGCGAAGAATCCTCGTAACCATTATCGCAAGCCCAGCTCTTATCCACTTTTACCGTAAACGAGCCACCGCTGACAATGATGCCCGTATCGCTCTTGATACCCTTTGGTTTGCCGACTTCATTCTTGCCGGTCGTCGTCACGTTGAGCGTACCACCACTGAACAGCACATCCTGCGAACAGTTGATACCCTTGCCACCATCGCCAGTACTCTTGATGGTCAGCGTGCCTGCAGTCATCGCAAACAGACTGTCACACTTGATGCCGGCAGCCGAAGCGGTATCACGAACACCGTCAGTCGTTTCTATCTTACAATCGCCCGATGTCGTAATGGTGGTATTTCCGCCAGCAATCGTTGTATATGCGTCACTTTTAATACCACGGGCGCCATCGGCCTTGACACTGATGGTCAGCGTACCGTCATTGATGATCAATCCATCGTTCACCTTGATACCATTGGATCCCGTATCATCGACACTCACCTTGACCGTTCCGCTCTCGAAGACGATATAATCATCAGAGGCGATGCCGTTCTTGGCATTGCCGTTGACAGTCAGTGTACCCGAGCCGCAGAAGAAGATCTGTCCCTCGCTGAACAGCGCACCTTTCTGGTCGATGGCCACACCTGCCGTGTTCACAGGAGCATCGGCATAGGCAGTACCATCGGCCAATAGATTCTCCGTTCCCTCAACGCTCTCCACATACAGCGCCTTACCGCACTGATTATTGATGGCAGGACCGTCGGGATTGGTAATGCTAACACCATTGAGGCGCAACGTAAACGCCTTCTGCCGATAGACCAGAAGCGAACCGTTATCAGTGCTGCCGCTCAGCACGATGAGCATCGTCGTATCAGCCTCCAAAGCATTGACCGTCACGTCGGCACCGCTGACACTGACATAGTTATGCTTGTCGCCAGTCACCGTGGCCGTTGCACCGTCATAGACGATATAAAGCGTATCGCTGCCTGCCACATCGCTAACAACCGGTGTTCCCGGCGTATCCAGCGTATCCGGATTCTCCGGTGTTTCCGGATTGTTAATGTAACCCGTGAAGTCCGTAGTATCGTCTTTCTCGCAGGCCGTCACTCCCAGCATGAGCAGTGCGGCCAACAGGCTTGCAAAGAGGCTGTATTTCTTCATTGTATCTGTCGTTTAGAATTTGTATTTGTAGCTCGCACCAATGTAGTGCATATCGGGTTCGTAATCATTAGCATCCACATGTCGCTGATCCTGAAAACGGTAATACAGGTCGAGACTGTGCTGCTTGCTCAGTTTGATGTCAGCACCTACGGTGTAGCGTACCTTCTCAATTGCCAGGCTGTTGTACAGCTCTACGCTGGCATGGGGTTTGATGTTTGCCTTCTTCTTGTCGTACTCCACCTGCAGACGTGAGCGCAACTGGTTCTTACCCTTGCCGTCACGCACCTTCTCGGTTGCCGTCCAGCCATCCATGCTACCCGTCCATTGTGCTGACGGATAGTCCACGAATTCATAGCGATCAGTAGTTGTCTCAGGACGATACGTGTACTGCCAGCGTTCACGCAGCGACAGGCGCAACACCTTACCTATTTTACGGCTACCAGTCAGCGAGGCACTGAAACGATGGCGCGTTCCCCAATAACTGGGACGCCAGTAGCTGTCGGTCAGTTTCTCCCGGTAGTTATCATATAATAAGGTGTAGCCGACATTAGCTTTCAGGCCTTTCGTCAACTTATACTCTACGCCGAGCGAACCACTCCAGCGATCAGCGGTCTTGAAGTCGTTACGCGAGCGGAAAGCGGCCTCAACGTTCAGGCTCAGGTTCTGACTCAACGGTTTCTCCACCTCAGCACCCAACAGGAGGCCACCCTCCGACTGTGCCATCACGGACTGTCCGCACAGCCAGAAGCAGGCAGCCAACAGCCAACTGCCGACAACTACATTTCTCTCCATTGCGATTTCCTTACTTCATATTGTGCATTGACGTCACTGGCCTTATCACCCTCATAGGTGACTCGCAGTACAGCCGAGTCCTTCAGAAAGTCAATGCCACCGACATCGACCTTGATAATCTTCAGGCCTGTACGAGCCTCGAGGTCGGCCTTCAGCTCGGCACGCTTCTCGGGCTTGATGAGCTCAATGCGGTCATACTGGATGAGCTTCGTCTGCTTCACCTTCAGGTTAATCTCGCAGAGCAGGATAGTCCCAAAGGTAAGGACATCAACAATGGCCAGCTCCACATAGTTATCGGCCATAGCGTGAACGACGGACAGGCAGATGATGACAAACAGATAGGTCATCTCACGAACTGGCATCGCATCAGTGCGGTAACGCATGATTGAGAAGATACCAAACAGTCCCAGTCCGACGCCCATCGTCGCCTTGGCACGCTCCATGCCCATCATGAAATAGACAAGGAAGAAAATGGCGACCGACATCACCATGAAGGTGAAGTAGAAGTCACGACGATGACTTTTCTTGTAGTAGAGTTGGTTGATGATGATTCCGTTGAACACGAAGCATACGACAAAGCGGATGAGCGTGTGCAGGAACTCTGTAGAAATGATTGTTACGTCCATAGCTATTTATCAGTTTTTATTTATTGTCTCTCAGGATGCGGGCCACGTCGCCCAACTTCGGTTTGAAGTTGTTGACAAGCAGCCCCTCATTGGTCATAGCAGCTCCCATGCAGTACTTGCTGAAGCCGTGGGGATGGATATGCAGTTGGCGCAGCATCTCCAATACTGGCGAGTAGCACAGTCCGTCGCGCTTCAGTTCGACAATGACCAGCGGCCCCATATCGCGGTCGCAGTCGGTGACGACGTTATGGAAGTGAAGGCCGGTGTCGATGGTCAGCCGTTCGGTCTTAGCCTTGTTCACCAGCGTGATACGATGGAAGTGGTTGTGCATGTGGGGAATCAGCGTGTCGACACCATAGTGCAGATGCTTCGCCAGGAACTCGCGCTTCGTGGGGTCGCTGAGGTCCATGTCGGTCACCTCAATGCGTTTCTTCTTCGTACGTCCATGATTGTTCTTCGTCTTCACCTCCATGAACTGCAGATGACTGCTGACATAGGTGCGGAAACGAATTTTCTGACGGTTTGTGTGCTTATGCTGATGCTCATTATACATACCGAAATCGCGGGTATCGAAGTAGGTGGTATCGTAGAGCATGTTGCGCTCACCGTCAATCTCCTGCGCATAGTAATCCCCCTGCGCCATCTGGAGCAAGCGTTCCAGCTGCGGCAGTGTAGTGACAAACTTCGTATCGATACGGTTCATCAGTTTCACAGCACTCATCTCTTCAAGGGTGATGGCCGGGAATTGTTTCAGGAGTTCGGTCATTTAGTTTGGTTTTTAGGCTGCAAAGATAAGCATAAAAACCGAACCCGCAAAAAACTTTCAGCAAATTGACACTTTTTAAATGTAAAACTGACACTATTTGTCAGTCAACAGTCTTTTCAGGTGGCACAACAACAGCCGTCCGTCGCCATCGCGCAGGTGCATGCCATTGCCCTGGCAATAGCGCCAGTAGGGGCAGTCGGCACACTCATCCTTCTTCATCCACTCGCGTTGGCGATAGGGCTGGTAACGCT
>Ga0310696_10005969_pt1 | contig 14567 bp, 7 predicted proteins | sample AusTroGonzalo_MG_4_FD_203885 | JGI IMG/M metagenome (GOLD analysis project Ga0310696, IMG submission 203885) | Bovine rumen microbial communities from tropical cattle in Woodstock, Queensland, Australia - Gonzalo_02 (v2) (version 2) | ecosystem: Host-associated > Mammals > Digestive system >...
CATGATGGGTCAATTACCGAGCTTGATGACAGTATTTCAGAGAAGAGTAAAACCTACACATATACTTTCAAGGGCAAGAAGGAAGGTACGGCGACCATCAAGGCGTCGAAGGTTGAAATTCTTCCGTTACGCGGCGGAGACGCCTTTCCGGGCGGGACGAAGGTTTCCAACGGAACCGTCACAGTAAAGCCGCCGTACGTGGCATCTACCAACGCCTATCTGAAGAGCCTTTCCGTGGAGGAGGGCAAGATCTCGCCGTCTTTCTCCAAGGATACTTATGAGTATTCCATGGAGCTTGACGGAAAGAAGCGCTCCGTCTCCGTGTCCGCGAAGGCCGAGGACAGCAAAGCGAAGGTGTCCGTGTCCGGCAACAAGGATCTGAAGGAAGGCAAGAACACCGTCTCGATCACGGTTACGGCCGAGGACGGTAAGACCAAGAAGACATATAAGATTACGGTAAACCGCGGGCCTGCGCCGACGAACACGCCAACGCCGACACCGAGTCCGTCCGCTACGCCGACGCCGGGACTTACGGTTCATGTCGACGAGCAGGATCTGACGCTTTTGGATGAGATCACCGCGCAGCTTCCGGAGGGATTTGCCGCCGCGGAGACCGATGTGAACGGATACCATGTTGCCGTGGCGTCCTCGGATCAGGAGGACACGAAGCTGGTCCAGCTCAGCGACGGCAAGCTGTACGTATTTTCCGCAGGAGAAGACGGGGCAGTGAAGTGTTACCCGCTGCAGACGGTAGCCGGCTCGGCGCGCCTGTACCGGTATCTTCCGAAGCCGGAAAATGTGGAGGTCCCGGAGGGATTTGCCGAGAACGAAGCCGACATCTTCGGCGAGAGACTTGTGGTGTACCGCACCGAGGCGGAGCCGGATCTGGTCCTGGCGTATCTGCGAAGCCCCGAGGGCACCGAGGGATGGTATCTTGTTGATGTGAAGGAACAGACCGTTCAGCGCTATTCGGATGCGCTGTACACCGTGGTCCAGCCCACGGAGACCGTGACGCCGACGCCGGAGCTTTCCGCGGAACCGTCGCCGGAACCGACGGGAGAGGCAGGCCAGCAGGGCGGTAACGATCCGGAAACGCCGACACCGCCGGAGACCCCGGACAAGAACGGGGATGTCAATCCCGCACCCGCGAGAACCAGCTCGCCGGGCGGATTCTGGAAACTGATCGAGAGCCTTTCGAAGCGCGAGAGGATCGGAGCCGGGATTATCGCCGGATTGTTCGGACTGTGCATCCTTCTTTTGGTGTTGCTGTTGATCGCGCACAACCGGAACGCGAAGGAGTATGACGCCGAGGAAGAACCGGAGGAGGATGACTCCGATGAAACCTTCGATCCGAGGCTGCTTCGCGAGGATTCGGCCAAGCACAAGGCCAAGGTTGCCGAGGCCATGACGGCCATGAAGTCGGCCGAGCAGGCGGAGCGCAAGGCGAAGAAATCCGTGGACGAGGCAAAGCGTGCGATGGATGAGCTCGAAGCCGGCAGGAAGAAGCCGAAGACGGCATCCAAGGCAGCGGCCGGCGAGGCTGCGAAGACCTCGGCCAAGTCCGGAAAACCGGTGAAGCCCGTGGAGGATAAGCCCAAGGCGAAGGTGAAGGAGAAGGCTCCGGAGCCGGATGATTACGACGAGGAAGATTACCTGTAATACAAGGTGACAGCTCAACCACCGCGTGTCGTGCAGGGGGATGCGAATGTCGGTGGTTGAGTAAATAAAGTAAGTACAGAATTAGGAGTAACTGACATGACTGATTTGGAAACATTTTCCGTAAGCGGATACGAGCGCGTGGAGCATCGGGCGCTTCCGGACATCAATGCGGACGGCCTTGTGCTTAAGCATGTAAAGAGCGGCGCGAAGGTTGTGCTGCTTGCGAACGACGACCCGAACAAGGTGTTCGCCATTGCCTTCCGCACCACGCCCATGGACAGCACGGGCGTGCCGCACATCATCGAGCACTCGGTGCTTGCGGGCTCGGAGAAGTATCCGGTGAAGGATCCGTTCACCGAGATGGCGAAGGGGTCGCTCAAGACATTCCTGAATGCATTTACCGCCTCGGATATGACCATGTATCCGGTGGCGAGCTGTAACTATATGGATTTCAAAAACCTGGTGGACGTGTACATGGACGCGGTGATGCACCCGCTCATCTACCGCCGCGAGGAGATTTTCCGCCAGGAGGGCTGGCGCTACGAGATGGAGAGCCCGGAGGCGGATCTCACCATCAACGGCGTGGTGTACAGCGAGATGAAGGGGGTTTACTCCGATCCGGAAAGTAGCTTGCACCAGACGATGATGCAGGCCATGTACCCGGACGTGACTTACGGCGTGGAGTCGGGCGGCGACCCGAAGGTGATCCCGGAGCTTACCTATGAGGCCTTCAAGGAGTTCCATCACACCTACTATTCACCGGCCAACAGCTACATCTACCTGTACGGCGACATGGATATGGCCGACATGCTCGAAGAGCTCGACCGGTCGTATCTGTCCAAGTTTGATATCATTCCCGTGGATTCGGAGGTCGGCGTGCAGAAGCCCACGGGCTTCCGCCGCGTGGATATCCCCTACTCCGTGGAGGAGGGCGATGACACGAAGGACAAGACATATCTTCAATACGGAGTGAAGCTTTTCGACGGTCCCGACCTGAAGAAGTCGCTGGCGTGGGATGTTCTGTCCGGCATTCTCTTCAGCATGCCGGGCGCACCCGTGAAGAAGGCGCTTGTGGACGCCGGCATCGGCAACGACGTGGGCAGCTACGTCGTGTCAGATATGCGGCAGCCGGTTCTGGCAGTGACGGCCAGGGAGACCGAGCCTGAGAAGGCTGACGAATTCCTCCGCATCATCCGCGACGAGGTGGCGAAGGCCGCTCGCGAGGGAGTGAACAAGCGAAGCGTTCTGGGCGCACTGAACAGCGCCGAGTTTGCGTACCGTGAGGCGGAGTTCGGCGGGTATCCGAAGGGCATTCTCTTCGCGGCAGCGTCTCTGTCCGGGTGCCTGTATTCGGAAAATGCGACATTTGACGCACTTGACAAAGCATACCTTTTCGAGGAGCTTCGCGGGGAGATTGAAAATGGATATTTCGAGGGCCTTCTGAAGGAATTCTTAGACACCGATCATGCGGCTCTCGTTGTGATGACTCCCGAGCCCGGGCTTGCGGGCAAGGAGGAGAAGGCGCTTGCGGAGAAGCTTGCTGCGAAGAAGGCAGCCATGAGCCCCGAGGAGATCGACGAGCTCGTGGCGAAGACGAAGGCGCTCAAGGAATTCCAGAGTCGTGTGGAGACGGAGGAGGAACTCTCCTGCATCCCGCTGCTCTCCATCGACGATATCGATAAGGAACAGCTTCCGGTACCCTACGAGGTGACGGAGACGGCGGACGGAATCCCGGTTGTGAAGATTGAAAACTTCGCCAGCGGGATCACCTATGTACAGCTTCGCTTTGACGCGACGGACATTCCGCAGGAGGAACTGCCGTATTTGGGACTCCTCTCGGATGTCTATGCCTATATGGACACGGCCAACTACGGATACCGCGAGTTGCAGGACGAGGTGAACTTCTACACCGGCGGCATCAACGGGTATCTCGAGTCCACGCCCGTGAAGGGTGAGCTCGGCGCGATGCGCGGCCAGTACACCATCGCCGTCAAGGTGTTCGACGGCAGCCTTGCCAAGGGCCTCGACCTTGCGTGGGAAGGCATCGGACGGCTGCAGTTTACGGATACAAACCGTCTCCGCGAGATCTTAGCGGAGCTGGCGGTGCGTCTTCCGTCCTCCTTTGAGGCGAGGGGGCACAGCACGGCACGCAGTCTTGCGTACTCCTACTTCAGCCCGTCGGCGGCGTTTACCCACTTCTCTTGCGGGGAGGCGTACTACGGCTGCGTGAAGAAGTGGCTTGCGGATTTCGACGCGGTGAAGGATGAGCTGGTGGATCACCTGACAAGGATCCGTGCCCACATTTTCCGCAAGGAAAACCTGACCATCGGTATCTCCTCGGGCGCTGAAGGATACGCCAAGGCAGCGGATGACTTTGCCGTGATCCCGGGCCTGTTCGCGGAGCTTCCGGCAGCGGCACCGGTTCCGGAGATGAAGGACCTGCCGTGGAAGGGCGGCTACACCCTTACGAAGAAAAATGAGGTGCTCACCTATGCGGGCGCCGTTCAATACAATGCGATCGCCGGCAATTTCATCGAGGCCGGCTGGAAATACAACGGTGCCTTCGCGGTGCTCAACACGCTTCTTGCGCGCGATTATCTGTGGAACAAGATCCGTGTGCTCGGCGGTGCGTACGGCGCGATGCAGGGCTTCGGCATGATCTCGGGTGATACCTTTATGGCGACCTACCGCGATCCGAACTGCCGCGAGTCCTACAAGGCATTTGAGGGTGCGGTGGAGTACACGGCGAACCTCAATCTCAGCGAGAACGAGATCACGAAGTATGTCATCGGCACCATCGCCGGCATGGACACGCCGTTTACGCCGGCGTCCATCCTGGGTACGGCGATGTCGAGGTATTTTACGGGTCTGACGAAGGAAGAGTGGCAGCAGGTTCGCGACGAGGTTCTCTCGGTCACGAACGAGCAGCTGACGGCCCTTGCGCCGATGCTTAAGGCGGTGCTTGCGCAGGATTACCGCGCGGCGCTTGCGACGGAGCGTCAGGCGAAGGAGTGCGCCGACCTGTTCCTTGCAAGCCGGAGCCTGAGGGGGTAAGAAGCATGAAAGACAGCAAGAGCGGGGCGTTTCGCTCCGGATTTGTCGCCCTGATCGGGCGCCCGAATGTCGGAAAATCCACCCTGATGAACCGGCTGATCGGCCAGAAGATCGCCATCACCTCGAGCAAGCCGCAGACGACGCGGAACCGCATCCAGACGGTGTACACCGATGAGCGCGGGCAGATCATTTTCCTGGACACGCCCGGGATTCACAAGGCGAAAAATAAACTCGGACAGTACATGGCCGAGGTGACGGAAAGCACCCTAAAGGACGTCGATCTGATCCTGTGGCTCGTGGAGCCCAGCGACTATATCGGCGCGGGAGAGCAGGAGATCATCAAGCGTCTCAGCGGCGTGAAGACGCCGGTGATGCTTGTCATCAACAAGATTGACAAGGTGAAGAAGGAGGACCTCCTCCACATCATTGATACCTACCGCAAGGAGCTGGATTTTGCGGCGATCGTACCCGTGTCGGCCCTCAAGGGGGAAAATACGAACGACCTTACGGACACGATCTTTACCTATCTTCCGGAGGGCCCGCAGTACTACGACGAGGACACTGTGACGGACCAGCCGGAACGGCAGATTGCGGCGGAGATGATCCGCGAGAAGGCGCTCCGCAACCTTTCGGAGGAGATTCCCCACGGCGTTGCGGTTCTGATCGACCGGATGAAGGAGCGCGAGGGCGGGACTCTCATCGACATCGACGCCACCATCATCTGCGAGAAGGAATCCCACAAAGGGATCATCATTGGAAAGCAGGGCTCCATGCTCAAGAAAATCGGCACGGAGGCACGCCGCGACATCGAGATGATGACCGGCACGAAGATCAACTTAAAGCTCTGGGTCAAGGTGAAGGAGAACTGGCGCGACAGCGACACGCTGATCCGCAACTACGGCTACCGCGATCCCGAGGAGGACTGATAACGAAGCGGACGACAGACGGAAGATGACGGACGGAGGTGCATATGGCGGACAATCTCATCACACTGCACGGCATCGTCCTGTCCGCCATACCCATCGGCGAGAACGACCGCCGGCTGACCATCCTGACGAAGGAATACGGGCGGATCTCCGCCTTTGCGAGAAATGCCCAGAAGCCGAAATCCGAGATGGTGGCAGCGGCCCAGCCCTTTGTGACGGGGACATTTTTCGTCATCGCGGGGCGCAATTCCTACACAGCGGTCCGCGCTGAGGTGAACAATTATTTTACGGAGCTTCGAAACGACCTGGAGAAGACCTGCTGCGGGTTGTATTTTTGTGAGCTCGCGGAGTTTCTGACGGGGGAAAATGTCGACGAGAACGAGACGTTAGCCCTTCTGTACAGCGCACTGCGGGCGCTTTCGCGGGGAGACATTCCGCCGCGGCTGGTACGGGCGGCGTATGAGATCAAGATCCTTTACGCCGAGGGCGAGGGACCGCAGGTCAACGAGTGCGTGCGGTGTCATACGAAGGAAGGCCCGTTCGTTATGCACATCTCATCCGGCGGATGCCTGTGCCGGCGATGTGCGGGTGAGCTGTTCGACGAGGAGGGACGCAGGGCGTACGAGCTGCGGACCCAGGCGGTCGCCTCGGGCTACTACAATCTTGACGACTCGACGTGGTATACGCTGCGTGTGATCGCGTCCACACAGCCGTCGAAGCTGTTCTCATTTTCCGTGAGCGAGGAGGTGCTCGCGGAGCTGAGGGCGGTTGCTGCGGCATGGTATATGGAATATGTAAATCATAACTTCAGGAGCCTTGAGATGCTCCTGGCGGTGGAGGAGGTATCCGAATGAACGATTCCGTGGAACGGTGGTCCGGCCGGCTTCGCAGAAGGCTTGGGATGCTTGCGGGTCCGGCGATGCGTTTGGTGCTTATGGCAGCCCTTGCGCTTTTTCTTGCCCTGTGCGTAAAAGGTGCGGGGGCGGAAACGGCGAAGGCTTCGAAGGCTTCGAAGGATGAGACGAAAGAGGCGGTCTCTCTGAAGATCACCGTGAAGAACGCCAAGGGCAGTGCGCAGAGCAAGCTGCGCGACAACTCCAACAAAACCCGCGTTCAGTACAAGAAGGGCGAGGTCCTCACCGTGACGTCGGAGAAACCGATGTACGGCGTCTACATCCGTTGGGGTTCCACGGTTTCCCCGTACACGCTTCACTATAATGAAAAAACGGAGAAGCACGGTCAGCAGGGATTCCTGCACGACTATGTCGAGCTCGCGGAGCCGGCAACCAGCGTGGAGATCCGGCTGGAGAAGGACATGTATGTGAGTGAGATCGAGGCATTTTCCGAGGGCAAACTTCCCGCGGACGTACAGGTCTGGAAACCCGCCCTTAAGGAGGCGGACATTGTGGTCTTCTCGACTCACGCGGATGATGAGATCCTTTTCATGGGCGGCGTGCTTGCGCAGTACGGCGGACAGGAGAAACGCCGCGTGCAGGTCGTATATATGTGCGAGTTCTGGTCGACGGAGCCCGTGCGCGAGCACGAGAAGCTGGACGGCCTGTGGGCCAGCGGCATCCGCAACTACCCGGCCTGTATGAACTATGTTGACTATTATGCGACATCCCTTGACGGCGCAAAGAAGAAGTACGATATCAACAAGCTGATAAAAAGCACCTGCGAGATGGTCCGCCGCTTCAAGCCGCTGGTCATCGTCACCCACGACATCAAGGGCGAGTACGGACACGGCGGCCACATGATCCTGAACGCGGCGGTACAGGAAGTGATCGAGCACTCGATGGAGGCGGATTACCTGCCGGAGTCGGCCGAAAAATACGGTACCTGGGATGTGCAGAAGACATACTTCCATCTCTACGGGAAAAACAAACTGAAATTGAATATGCGCGTGCCGCTTTCCGAGTTCGGCGGCAAAACGGCCCTCGAGGTGGCGAAAAATGCCTACCTCAAGCACGAGTCACAGCAGTGGTGCTGGTTCTACGTCTCCGACGACTATGAGTACAGCGCGGCGGAGTTCGGTCTGTTCCGCACGACGGTCGGTTTGGACACCGGAAATAATATGATGGAGCACGCGTCGAGGGAGAAGGCGCAAAATACGGCTACGCCGACACCGACGCAGGAGCCGAAGGACACGGCCACGCCTGCAGTGACTGGGGAGCCGCAGGATACGGTTACGCCGGAAGTGACCGGGGAGCCGGAGGCAACAAGCACGCCTACAAACACACCGACACCCACTCCGAAGCCCACGAATACACCGACTCCGAAGCCGACCAACACGCCGACTCCGAAACCGACCAATACGCCGAAGCCGACGAAAACACCGACGCCGACTCCGACGAATACACCGACACCGACTCCGACGAACACGCCGACGCCCACCCCGACCAACACACCGACACCGACTCCGACGAATACGCCGACGCCCACTCCGACGGACACGCCGACACCGGTCCCGACAGATACGCCGGTTCCCACGCCGACGGAAAATGCGGCTGCCGGGGATGACGCCGTCAAAAACAAGGATAAGGATGTTGATCCGCTCCTGTATGCAATCCCGATCTGCGCCGTGACAGCGGCAGCGGGCGCGGGGGCTGCGATCCTGACCGGAAAAGCCAGAAGACGCGGAAAATCGCAGGAAGGCAAGGGACATGATCCCGAATAAGAGAGACAGGTAAGAGTTCGGAGACGAGTGAACCGTACGGGCCCTTGCCGGAAACGACCGACACTGCGCGGACAAGCACGATTTCGGTTGACAGAAGCACATTTGCGTGCTATATATAACGATTATCACAGCACAACGCGAAAGAAATGAGGTAGCGACTATGGAAAAAACGATGGACAAAATTGTTGCACTTGCAAAGGCAAGAGGCTTTGTATATCCGGGCTCCGAGATTTACGGCGGCCTGGCGAACACCTGGGATTACGGCAACCTCGGCGTTGAGCTGAAGAACAACGTAAAGAAAGCCTGGTGGAAGAAATTCATTCAGGAAAACCCCTATAATGTCGGTGTGGACTGCGCCATCCTGATGAACCCGCAGACCTGGGTTGCATCGGGCCATCTGGGCGGATTTTCCGATCCGTTGATGGACTGCAAGGAGTGCCACGAGCGCTTCCGCGCGGACAAGCTGATCGAGGATTTTGCGGCGGAGAAGGGTATCACGCTTCCGAAGCCGATCGACGCATTTTCCCAGGACGAGATGAAGGCGTTTGTGGAGGACAATAACATCCCCTGCCCGTCCTGCGGCAAGCACAACTTCACCGATATTCGTCAGTTCAACCTGATGTTCAAGACCTTCCAGGGCGTTACCGAGGATGCGAAGAACACCGTTTATCTTCGCCCCGAGACTGCTCAGGGTATCTTTGTAAACTTTAAAAACGTTCAGCGTACGAGCCGCAAGAAGATCCCCTTCGGTATCGGCCAGATCGGCAAGAGCTTCCGAAACGAGATCACGCCCGGTAACTTCACGTTCCGCACGAGAGAGTTTGAGCAGATGGAGTTGGAGTTCTTCTGCGAGCCCGGCACCGATCTTGAGTGGTTCCAGTACTGGAGAGCATTCTGCCGTGACTGGCTTCTCTCCCTCGGCATCAAGGAGGACGAGATGCGTCTCCGCGACCACGATCCCGAGGAGCTTTGCTTCTACTCAAAGGGAACCACCGACATCGAGTTCCTGTTCCCCTTTGGCTGGGGCGAGCTTTGGGGTATCGCAGACCGTACCGACTACGACCTTACACAGCACATCAACACCTCGGGTGAGGACCTCACCTACTTCGATGATGAGAAGCAGCAGCGCTACACGCCTTACGTTGTCGAGCCGTCCCTCGGCGCCGACCGCGTGGTTCTTGCATTCCTGTGCGCCGCTTACGACGAGGAGGATCTCGGCGAAGGCGATATGAGAACCGTCCTTCACTTCCATCCGGCTCTTGCGCCTGTGAAGATCGGTGTACTTCCGCTTTCCAAGAAGCTGGCTGACGGCGCAGACAAGATTTACGCCGAGCTTTCGAAGTACTACAACTGCGAGTATGACGACCGCGGAAACATCGGCAAGCGCTATCGCCGTCAGGACGAGATCGGCACGCCGTTCTGCGTTACCTACGACTTCGACTCCGAGACCGACGGCTGCGTAACGGTTCGCGACCGCGACACCATGGAGCAGGAGCGTGTGAAGATCGAGGATCTGAAGGCTTACTTCGAGAAAAAGTTTGAGTGGTAAGCGAGAGCACTTACGCCGAGCACTCACCAATAGAAAAAGCACAGCACTTACACCGGCGTAAGCCGGTAACAAAACGCACCCGCGCCTCGTGGAACCGCAGGTTCCAAACGAGCGCGGGGCGTTTTTGTTATAAGCGGACGAAAGGACGGGTTAGGCCCAAAAGTGCCCCGCCGAATGAAGGCGGGGCACTGGTTTTACAGTTTTGAGAAAATCAATCAATGCAACCATTCAAAACAGCTGTTACTTAAAGAGCAGCGGCAGGAACTCGTGGATGCAGCGTCTCCACACGGTCCAATCGTGGCCGCCCGGATAGGTGCTGCGGATCATGTTGAGATTCTTGTCTGCAAGGAACGCATCGTCCGCGTCGAAGGCGTTGAAGTACTGGTCCTCCGTTCCCATAGCGCGGTAGAAGACGCGGTAGGTTTCCTTGAACTTCTCGGCGTCATCGAGGATGTCGAGCCAAGGCTGCGGCATGTTGCCCCAAGGAGCGCGGAGGAAACCGCTGAAGAGGCCGGCGTAGCCGAACAGGTCAGGGTTCGAGAGGGTCGTGATGCTGGTCTGGAAGCTTCCCATGGAAAGGCCTGCCATAGCGCGGTTCCATTTGTCGGTGAGGACGTTGTAGCGGCCCTCGATGAATGGAATGATATCCTTGAGAAGGACATCGAGGAACGCCATGCGGGTCATCGGGCTCTTGTCGGCGGGATCCATCAGCTGGGTCATACCGCAGCACATAACGATGATCATCTCGGTCATCTCGCCCTTGTTGAGAAGCTCGTCGGCGATGCGGCCGACATGGCCCTGAAAGGTCCAGCCGATCTCATTCTCGCCGTAGCCGTGCTGCAGGTAGAGCACGGGATACTTCTTGTTCGCGTCGTACTTCGGCGGCGTGTAGACAAGGCAGATCTCGAATTTGCCGGTCACGGAAGACTTTACATAGTGGCGGGTAACACCGCCGTGGGGAATGTCGGTAAGACCGTCCCAGGTGATGTCCTCCACCGGAATGTCCATGAAATTCATCGGGCGGCAGCAGCCGTAGCCGATGGGAAGGTACGGATTGAGAACATCCGCGCCGTCAATCTTTAAGAAGAAATACTGGAAGCCGCGGCCCATGTCGAAGGTGCCTTCCCAGTAGCCGTCCTCCTTCTTCTCAAAAGCCTGTGTCTTTCCGAATTGGTCGATCAGAACCTCTTTTGCGTTCGGTGCGATCACGCGCATGCGCACCTTGCCGTCGGGCAGAATCTCGAAGCCCTGGTCTCCGTCCCTGTTGGGTTCGCCGAAGATCGGATCGAACGAGAGCGCCGTGTCAAGCGGCCAAGTTTTTTTCATGTGTAAAACCCCTCCTGTATTTACATTTCCACGTTTTGTATCAGGCGGTGCATGTCGTATGTGTACAATGCATTACAAGATGCCTGCGGCAAAACCTGTGGCTCATAGTGTATTGTACCCCGAAAAAGCCTGTTGCGCAAGGGAAAAACAGTGCGATATTGACAAGTATCATGACAGCGGCGGCAACGTTTTCGTAATAGCCTACGAAATGTGCGCGAAGACTAGAAAAATGTTGCGAATGAGGGGGTGGTGTGCTAAAATCTCTTCAGCGGCTGTCCACAGGCGTTTTCTTTTGCGTGTTTTATAGCGGGGAAGGGAAGAAGAGATGAGAGCGAAACCATGAGGGCAGCGGATTAACTTAGAGGAGGTCATAGTTATATGGCGAAAAAGTGGGTATATGCATTTACCGAGGGCAATGCCGACATGAGAAATCTCTTGGGCGGCAAGGGTGCCAACCTCGCGGAGATGACAAACATCGGTCTTCCGGTGCCGCAGGGCTTTACCATTACGACGGAAGCCTGCACGCAGTACTACGAAGACGGAAGAAAGATTAACGACGAGATCATGGCTCAGGCCATGGAGGGCGTTAAGCAGATGGAGGAGATCAACGGCAAGAAGTTCGGCGATCTCAAGAACCCGTTGCTTGTGTCGGTTCGTTCCGGTGCGAGAGCTTCCATGCCCGGTATGATGGATACCATTCTGAACCTCGGTCTGAATGACGAGGTTGTTGCAGCGATGATCGCCGGCAACCCCGATCCGAAGTTCGAGAGATTCGTATATGACTCGTATCGCCGTTTCATCCAGATGTTCTCGGACGTCGTTATGGAAGTCGGCAAGAAGTATTTCGAGGCGCTGATCGACAAGATGAAAGAGGAGAAGGGCGTGAAGTTCGATATCGAGCTTGATGCGGCTGACCTCAAGAAGCTTGCGGAGCAGTTCAAGGCAGAGTACAAGAACCAGCTGGGTGAGGATTTCCCGTCCGATCCGGTTGTACAGTTGAAGCTGGCTATCGAGGCCGTGTTCCGTTCCTGGGACAACCCTCGTGCCAACGTATATCGCCGTGACAATGATATCCCGTACAGCTGGGGTACCGCAGTCAACGTAATGCCCATGGTATTCGGTAACCTCAACGAGGAGTCCGGTACCGGCGTTGCATTCACCCGTGATCCCGCTACCGGCGAGAAGAAACTCATGGGCGAGTTCCTCAAGAACGCACAGGGCGAGGACGTTGTTGCCGGCGTTCGCACTCCTATGCCGATCACGCAGATGGAGCAGGAGTTCCCGGAGGCTTACGCAGAGTTCGTTAAGGTTTGCGGAATCCTTGAGAACCACTACCATGACATGCAGGATATGGAGTTCACCGTAGAGAACAAGAAGCTCTACATGCTCCAGTGCCGTAACGGAAAGCGTACCGCACAGGCTGCCCTTCAGATCGCATGTGACCTCGTTGACGAGGGACACAAGACCGAGGCAGAGGCGGTTGCAATGATCGACCCGAGAAACCTCGACACGCTCCTTCATCCGCAGTTCGATGCGAAGGCTCTGAAGGCTGCTACGCCGCTTGGCAAGGGTCTTGGCGCATCGCCCGGAGCTGCCTGCGGTAAGGTTGTATTTACCGCTGACGACGCAGAGGCTTGGGCTGCCAGAGGCGAGAAGGTCGTTCTTGTTCGTCTTGAGACCTCTCCTGAGGACATCACCGGTATGAAGGCCGCTCAGGGTATCCTGACCGTCCGCGGCGGTATGACCAGCCACGCAGCCGTTGTAGCACGTGGTATGGGTACCTGCTGTGTATCCGGCTGCGACGCCATCACGATGGATGAGGAAAATAAGAAGTTCACGCTTGCAGGCAAGACCTTCGTTGAGGGATCCGAGATCTCCATCGACGGTACCACCGGCAACATTTATGAAGGAATTATCCCGACCGTAGACGCGAAGATCGCCGGAACCTTCGGCCGCGTTATGGCTTGGGCAGACAAATACCGCAAGCTCGCCGTTCGCACGAACGCCGACACTCCTCGCGATGCTAAGAAGGCCCGCGAGCTTGGTGCCGAGGGTATCGGCCTCTGCCGTACCGAGCACATGTTCTTCGACCCGGAGAGAATCGCCATTTTCCGTGAGATGATCTGCTCCGACACCTGCGAGGAGCGTGAGGAAGCACTCGAGAAGATTCTGCCGTTCCAGCAGGGCGACTTCAAGGCTCTCTATGAGGCGCTTGAGGGCAACCCGGTAACGATCCGTTTCCTGGATCCGCCGCTCCATGAGTTCGTTCCCACCGAGGAGGCGGACATCAAGAAGCTCGCTGACGCGAAGGGCAAGACCGTTGAGGAGATCAAGGCAATCTGCGAGTCCCTCCACGAGTTCAACCCGATGATGGGCCACAGAGGATGCCGTCTTGCGGTTACGTATCCTGAGATCGTGAAGATGCAGACCAAGGCTGTCATCCGTGCAGCTATCGAAGTTAAGAACGAGCATCCCGACTGGACGATCGAGCCGGAGATCATGATCCCGCTCATCTGCGAAGTCAAGGAGCTTAAGAATGTTAAGAAGGTTGTCGTTGAGACCGCCGACGAGGAGATCAAGGCAGCAGGCGCAAGCCTCAAGTACCATGTAGGTACCATGATCGAGATTCCTCGTGCAGCCCTCACCGCTGACGAGATCGCTACGGAGGCTGAGTTCTTCTGCTTCGGTACCAACGACCTTACTCAGATGACCTTCGGCTTCTCCCGTGACGACGCCGGCAAATTCCTCGGCGGCTACTACGATCAGAAGATCTTCGAGAGCGATCCGTTCGCGAAGCTCGACCAGGTCGGCGTAGGCAAGCTGATGAAGATGGCTGTCAAGCTCGGCAAGGAAGTGAACCCTGCGCTCCACTGCGGTATCTGCGGTGAGCACGGCGGTGACCCGACCTCCGTTGAGTTCTGCCACCAGATCGGTCTTGATTATGTATCCTGCTCGCCGTTCCGCGTGCCGATCGCAAGACTGGCTGCAGCACAGGCCGCTATCAAGGAAGGTGGGAAGTAGGTACTCAAAAGTACATACATTTTTGTACTTTAGAGGCTACGGAGGATGACGTGAGAGCATTTCTCGCGACTCATCCCGAGTATGGAATGCCTAAGTTTACAGGTTTGAGGATGGAGATTTACATCTGAGAACCTGAGAACAAAATCGAATTCTTTCAGAGAGACTAAACAACTTTTCCGAATGGAAAACTTTGTTTAGTCTCTTTTTTGTTTACCCGCAAAGGAGGATGTACATATGTGTAAGGTAATCATAGCCGGAAATCAAAAGGGTGGGGTTGCTAAGACAACCACGGTTGCCAACTTGGGGATCGGACTCGCCAGACATGGGAAAAGAGTTTTGCTAATCGATGGGGACG
>Ga0310696_10005971_pt1 | contig 14562 bp, 8 predicted proteins | sample AusTroGonzalo_MG_4_FD_203885 | JGI IMG/M metagenome (GOLD analysis project Ga0310696, IMG submission 203885) | Bovine rumen microbial communities from tropical cattle in Woodstock, Queensland, Australia - Gonzalo_02 (v2) (version 2) | ecosystem: Host-associated > Mammals > Digestive system >...
GAAGTCCAGAGATAAAGTCGTATTGTTTAGGGCTGAATATTCTTCAGGGTTCTTACCTAAAGCGGCTACAACCTCATCGCAACTGGCTTTTTGGATGGAGGCAATAAGCCTCTGGCCTTTAAACGACCATACCATAACGGTCTTCACCCCTTGTTGGTTCCATATAATCGGATTGCCGTATTGGTCGACTCTGTCAACGGTATAGTCTGTCCGGACTTTAAATGGAGAACTGCCATAATTTGCATACGACCACAGTGATTCCTGTTTTGACACATAGGGGACACCCATGTTTGAATCGTCATAGTGATAAACGATATTGCTTATTCCGTTGCCTTTCCTTTCTTCAACTTCTGCAGGGAGTATTATATTCTTGCTGCCTTGATAGTCTGTGTTATAACTATAGGATGTCTCATGCCTTTCTCCATTGTTGGATATGATGGTTTTCTTAGCGGGTAAACCGTAGTTGTTGTATTCGTATCGCTGCTCAGTAATGTATTTGCCATTGCTCATAGTCTCTTCCCTCTTGTTAACCGAGACCAAATATCTGTTGGTATAGGTCTTATACATGTATGAGAAAGCAAACAAATTGTTATAACAATCCAAATGCCATTCTTGTGCGACCGTTGAACAAGGGGCTCCAGAAGAGCGGACGTAGTTAAAAGTTGTCTTCTCTATGACGTGACCCTGGTCGTCCATGACTTCCTTTGATACTAATTTACCCCTTTCGAAAGCCAGACTAGTAAAGGCTGCACTTACATAAGTATCATATACATTAGCTGTATAGGTTGCACATGTGTCTTTATGAGACTTTTGATTGATATCTGTATCATAATTGGTATACTGATACTTCGTGCTTGAAAGTAGGTTTCCGTTTTTGTCTCTTAGTTCCTCGTATACCGTTGAATATCCTACTGACGGAGTATTGAAATTCATTGGATAGGGATTGATGTCATCAAAGGAAAAGAAATCGATAAAATCTGTTTTGTCAATATTGAAATAGAATCGATCATGAAAACACGGGGCACCTTTAGACACGCCTGTGCTTTTGCCATTTTCTTTATAGATATAGTTTTTCGAATAAAGCGCAGAACCTGATGCATCATAGTTCTTTATAGATGTTACACGGAGACCACCAGATTCGCCAGATACTTCATTCAAAGAATATGTTTTTAAATTGAACTCTTTAGAATAATCGTTTAGTTCATAGTCAAAGACTGTCTTTCCACCAGTTGGATATATGATACTTTTAAGAACAAAATCTTTTGTCGTTGAGATTGAAGCAGGCCTTATTCCTATCTCACTGGACGAGTAGTTCTTGGAATAAGCCCATTCTCCATGATTCTTGGAATTTGAGCCACTTCTGGAATAATACCCCCAAGAATCTGTATAGGTTAATGGAATCCTGTTTGGCCACAGTTCATCTTGATTCCCATTCAAATAATAATCAAATCCGTATTCGTATTCTTTCGCGCTTCCCCCCATTTCAATAGGATTATCAGGAAGTATTTCACTATTATGAACAAATGGCTCTTGGAGATTGTTGGAATACATTGAAGTTAACATGTTGCCAGACGGCAGCAATGGGTCAACAATCTCATCATCCACATTGATGAATGACTCTTGCTGATAGAAGCGAATAGCTGAAAGTAACTTCCTGCCTACTATCGTATTAAAGACGAAATCAATATTCTGAATCTTGACATTTGCTTTCCTTATCGTTATGCTCTGTAAATAGTCTTGAGTTATTTTCTCTGCTATAGCTTCTTGTATGTTATCTGTCGAAGACAATGGACTAACTCCCAAAAAAAGTGAGAATCTGTTCGCATTAAGATATCCAGACAAACCTCCATACATATAACGAGAATTCTCATCAAAATAAGTTCCGTTGTCAATCCAATATAGACATTTGGAGTTATGTAAGAATAGTTGTCCATAATTGCTGTTTCGGATATAATTAAAGCAGATAGATTCGTCATCACTGTAAATCTTTGTAAGACGAGACGGCATCATTAAAAAACCAGAATATCCCGTACGGCCAGAATTCTGTTCTTCACCGGCAGAGGCAGAGGCTTGATAATATGTTATTCTCTGAGGCGCATAATGTATGTCGCACATGAAAGAGTCTGCTGCATATTCGAAGGTGACTACTCTTTGGTCTGTAGTGGTGATTTTTGACAGACGCCAGCATGTAGCTATAATATCACCATTTACCTGATTATAATAAGGAACGCTGTATTCTGTGGCATTACCGCCTCCAAACTCATAGCGTGTGCCATCAGGCGTTATCAACGTGAATTTATCAAAGAATCTCTGATTCAAACTGGAATTGTAACTAGATAAAATGCTGTTGTTGTTATATTTATAACGTTGTTTTAATCTGGCTTTCAAAGTATCTATGTCAATGAATCCATTTCCTTGGTTGAATTCCACCTTGATGTTGTCATCAGATATCACTCTCCATTGCCCCTCCTTATCCATAAAGAAGATGCCGCTATAACCATTAAAGTTAAAAGAGAATTCATCTGCGGATAATTCATACCAGTCATTGCCAGATAAATGGGTGAATTGCTGTAGTTGTTGAGCTTGATTTGGACTTGCGTCAATAACCTCTAGTTTATTATAGTTATTATAAAAACCCGCCTGGCTCGAGTAAGTTTGCTTCTCATCCTGACATCCTTTTACGCTTCTTGAAATATAGCCGCCAGCAGACAAAGCCCATCCTATACCCAGGCACGTTGGTGGAATATGTGGTTTTACATTCGCGGTGTGATACATTGCCTGAATGGGGATACTCATCTTGCCCACCGTCATTGTATACAGTGGAACGGAGATGTTGGGCGTTCCTGTATAATGGCCGACAGGGATGCTTCCGAAGGTTCCCAAGTTGGAAACTTCCGGGGTGGGAACATTCCTGACTTCTCTTATTTGTCCCCAGATGGAGTTGCTGATAAAAACGCAAATCATCAGCAGTGCAAATCTTATTTCATTTGCAAGCAAATAGTTACTAGTTCTCATTATTATAATATGTGTGTTTGGATCCTGAATAGTATTATTTTCTTATCTTCTCATTATAGACTTTTCCGTTGACATTAATGTATAGCACATATACACCGGGTCTTAGACTTCCAATGTCGAAGCCGGCATGGTATCCTTCGCCTGCTCCTTGCGAAAAGTGATTACTCATAAAAAGCATACCCATGTTATTGGCTAATAGCATCGTAATATTCGCATCGGCATCAAGAGCATATTCTATATTAACATGGTTTCCATTTACATTCACACTGTAGTGAATAACGTCTTGTTGTGAATTTTGCCCATCTTCATCATTATTATTGTCATTGCTGTTACTCTCATTATTGCTATTGCCTAACTGATGGTTCTCTAAATCAAGCATTGAAAAGTCCGGAAGATTGCAAATTGCGTACTGAGTTGTTCCTAAAGGCGAGAGATTGGAATAACTGCTACAAGTAATAGTTTCTAATACAGGCTTGTTGAATCCTTTAACGTACCACTCGTATCTTTCTTCAATAACCTGTTTCAACTCCGAAGAATCTAGCTTTAACGGCTCCATGTCCATTGCTATGGAATATGAGCGGAGCTTATAAACCCGGAGTGCGTTTCTCAAGGTATCTGTTTCAGAGAGGATAATATCGCCAATTCCATCTACAATGACATTACAAACACCTTTTTCTTTATAGTAATGATCTCCGCAATAGACACCGAATCCTTCAAACGTTTTAGAGATGGAATCGCCTAAAGCCATAGGATATTTCATGCTGCAAGGTGTTTTGTAATACGACATTTCCTTTAATGGTGTTTCATGACCTATCTCTAACAGACTATCGCCTCGCATCTCATAGTAGGTCATCTGTTTGTTGTCAGTAACTGTCATTTGTCCCAAACTATCAATGGTCTGAACAATAGTTTGAGTTTTCCCTGCAATATCTAAATCAGAGAAATCCCATAGACAATTGGAGCCACTATTTCCTGGGTCAAAATACGCGATGCTTCTCCTTTCAAAATCACCGGCTCTAAAGCCGATATCATCTTTACTTAGCAGATTTTGGGAATTGACACCCAAAGTTAGTGTCAATCCCCAAAATAGTAACAAATATTTGTTCATTTTATACATCCTAAATACTCTCTTATTCTATCTCTGAATACACCACGCCGTTGTCATCGCTGACTTCGATAACGTTACCCTCGGTTGTCTCAGGTGTAGTCACTTCATAGACTCCTTCCATCGTGGCGGGAACATCGCCCTCGGCAATCACCTCGCCAAACATATCCTTGACTGTCACGGTGATGGTGGTTACATCATCAGCTGGAGTAATAGTTAGGACTTCACCATTTCCCGTTGGGTCAACTTTAACCTCAGTGCTGCCTTTTGGCATAGCATGGTCTGTTCTAACTACAATCGTGTGGTTTTTACCTTGAACAAACATAGCCGTCAAAACGGAAAAAAACAAAAAAATACTCTTTTTCATAATCTTACTTTTTACTAATTTTACTCTGTGATTACTTGAATTTCGGCTGCAAAGGTCAAAGTAAAAAAATGAAAAAGCAATGAAACGAGTTCACAAAAAGTTCACAAATGCGATTAGTGGACTTTTGCAAAGAAAAAGGTGAAGAAAAGAATAATTTAGAAGTTCACAATGAACTCATCAAACTGCTTGGGCGTACCTTCCTTATGGGTGATTTTCTTGTAAAGGCGCTTTCGAATCATGCTAATAGCTTGCTTGCTTTTGAATAGTAGGGCAGCCATAACGGTAGGAGAAACCTCCAATTTAAGAAGATAGCACGCTCTCAGTTCGGTGTCTGATAAACTTACGATGGCAAGAAGGCGATGGGTAAAGTCATCGTAGATATCATCAAGATAGCTTGCCAACTGTTGCCATTCTGCTTCTGACAGGTGACATTGCTCTTCGCCAGCGTGAAACTTGAGGCGAAAATATAAATCTGTCTTTTGAAATTCTTTCAGTGCAAACTCTCTACGCCGCTGAGTGGCCTCGATGTTACGGTTCTCTGCCGTCAGTAATTCTGCATCCAGCATGATTCGGTCGGCAGCTTCCACATCATTTCGCTGGCGGGCTTCTACCAACTGTTGCTCCAGTTCGGCAATCTTTCTCTTGTTTTCTTCTATCTGGCTGACGCTTTGCCTGCGCATCTTCTCTTCTTCTTGGCGAAGAAGTCTCTCGTGAGCCAGCTCTGCATCCTTTTTCTGACGATAGTATTTCCATGCATAGTATCCAATGGCGATTCCCAACGCAACAAATAGGAAGACAAACAATAGAATGCTCTGCAAGACATTGCTTCGGTGAGTCATCTCGTCTCGTTCCTTTTTGACGAGGTTAACATTGAATTGCGCATTGACTCTTCTGGTTTCTTCAACTTGGGATTGGGCTCTAATGGAGTCCTCAATAGCAGGCAATGCCTTATAATAGGATAGCGCCTTGGCAGTATTACCCCTGCTTTCTTCTAATAATGCCAGATAATGAAATGCCGACCTGTGTGCAGGAAGCCCATAACGAGAATGGAATCTCTGGAAATAGCAGATGGCTGAATCCGTGTTGTTTTGCCCTAAATGCCAATAAGCCCAATTGGCATCGTTTAAGGAATCACGAGGCATCAGCGACTTGGCTTTGTCGTACTCTTCTATTTGTATGTAAATATCACTTAACGAGTATTTGCTATAAGGAATAATGTTTTCTGGATGGGCCGTGTACTGAGCCAAATCTAACGCTTTTTTATAATAGTAGACGGTACTATCTACTTTGTTTAATATAGTATACGCCTTTCCCATGCGGTCTGCTGCTAACGCCATTCGAAGGGTATCATAGTGGCTAACAGCTATATCGTAGTATTTCCTATAATAAAACGTACAGTCATCCAACATTCTTTGTTCGAAGTAGATATCACCTATTTTTTGACAACTCCAAGCTTGCGCATAGCTATTGCCACAGTCCTCGGAAACCTTGACGCCTTTCAGGAAAGCATCAAGAGCTGAAGGATTATCACCGCTGACTCTATATATTTCGCCCAGGAAACAGAGCGACTGGGCGTATTCATTGGGGGTGTACCAATGGTCATAATAGCGGCAGAGGCTGTCAACTATAGAAAAATGGCTGTCGGTCAGCTCTTCATCGACGAACATACGCCCCATCTGCAGCAGCTGTCGATACATCTGCACGGACTTGTGGGTGCTGGCATTGGCGTCATAGACGGCCAAAAGACTGTCCACATCATCATATTTACCACGCAACAAGAGGCTGTCGGCCTGGACTAATTCCTTGGGATAGCTGCCACGACAGGAGGATAGCGTACCGAGCAACAGCACGCACGCCAGCAGCATGGAAAGATATGATAATGTGGTTTGCTGCTTCATTTGTTGCTGAACTTCTGTTCCATTGTGAAAAATTGGGGACTCTAAGTTTGCACTCGATATAGAATATCAGTGAAGAATTTGCTTAATACCGGCCAATTCCTTACCTTTGTTGTTAAAAGGAGGAAAAGGCCGACAGGAAAGGGAAACTACAATGGGGTCAAAAGTCCTTAGAGTCTATGAACCGCCTAAGTCCTTCCTGTTTAGTTGCAAAGTCCAGATAGAATGCCAGCGGCACTGTAGCCTATTTAGAGTCCAAGACCAGACAACTATTGGCCAATTCCTTCATTAAAGACGGTACAAAGGTATGAAAAAAATCTTTATCGGCATCGATTTCTCGAAGGAAAAGTTTGATGCAACCCTCATTAAAGCGGAGGGACTGAAGGAATGTGCTCCAAGTATGCACGAAGTGTTTGACAACAAGACATCGGGCTTTCATCGTCTGGTTAGGTGGGTGAAGGGACAATCCGAGGGGCAGCCTATTGACTCCTGGCTTTTCTGTGGTGAGAACACAGGAGCCTACAGTATTGGCCTAAGCAACTATCTCTATGCATCTGGCTACGATATGTGCTTGGAGTGTGCCTACAAAATCAAACACTCTGCAGGTATCCTGCGGGCAAAGAATGACAAAGCTGACTCCATGGTTATTGCAGAATATGCTATGCGTAACTATGACAAAGTTAGACTTCACAGGCCTCAGAGTACCTCGCTGACGTGCTTAAGAGAGATTTTTCTATATCGCCATAGTCTTGTAAGACAAAAAGTGGCACTGACTGTCAGAAGAGACGAGAAGCGGCTTACACAGGAGAAATCAGATGCAAGAGCATTCATGTCCTTCACAAGCAAGCATCTCATCACGGAGATTAACAAGGCCATTTACAAATGCGACCAGAAGATAAAAGAGACAATTGCTGCTGATGACGGACTCAGGGAGATCTTTGACATCATTACCTCTATGCCAGGCATAGGCGTACAGAATGCCACGTGCCTGATGGTCTATACGGACAACTTCCAAAAGTTTGATATGGATTCCCGCAAGATAGCATGCTACTATGGTATAGCACCGTTTGGGCGGCAATCAGGAACCAGTGTCAATAGCAGACCTAAAGTCAGTCCGTTTGCCAACAGGATGATCAAGTCACTACTCTCACAAGCAGCATTAGCCGCTATCAAATCAGATATCAATATACACAACTACTATCAACGCCTTATAGAGCGTGGCAAGCATCCTCTACTGGTACACAATAATATCAAGAACAAGATGCTGCACGCCCTTGTAGCAATGGTTAGAGACAGAATAAAATACAACCCAGATTATGTCTATCAGACAAATAAATCAGCTGCATAGACACTCAAATGTTAAATATATAGTTAAATCGCATAATATGTTTGGAATTTACCATAGAATGCGGTTCTCTCTTTGAGAGTGTGGCACGCAATCCGCTGATCCACTTTTGGCGTTTAAGAAATTGGGGACTCTAAGTTTGCACTCGATATAGAATATCAGTGAAGAATTTGCTTAATACCGGCCAATTCCTTACCTTTGTTGTTAAAAGGAGGAAAAGGCCGACAGGAAAGGGAAACTACAATGGGGTCAAAAGTCCTTAGAGTCTATGAACCGCCTAAGTCCTTCCTGTTTAGTTGCAAAGTCCAGATAGAATGCCAGCGGCACTGTAGCCTATTTAGAGTCCAAGACCAGACAACTATTGGCCAATTCCTTCATTAAAGACGGTACAAAGGTATGAAAAAAATCTTTATCGGCATCGATTTCTCGAAGGAAAAGTTTGATGCAACCCTCATTAAAGCGGAGGGACTGAAGGAATGTGCTCCAAGTATGCACGAAGTGTTTGACAACAAGACATCGGGCTTTCATCGTCTGGTTAGGTGGGTGAAGGGACAATCCGAGGGGCAGCCTATTGACTCCTGGCTTTTCTGTGGTGAGAACACAGGAGCCTACAGTATTGGCCTAAGCAACTATCTCTATGCATCTGGCTACGATATGTGCTTGGAGTGTGCCTACAAAATCAAACACTCTGCAGGTATCCTGCGGGCAAAGAATGACAAAGCTGACTCCATGGTTATTGCAGAATATGCTATGCGTAACTATGACAAAGTTAGACTTCACAGGCCTCAGAGTACCTCGCTGACGTGCTTAAGAGAGATTTTTCTATATCGCCATAGTCTTGTAAGACAAAAAGTGGCACTGACTGTCAGAAGAGACGAGAAGCGGCTTACACAGGAGAAATCAGATGCAAGAGCATTCATGTCCTTCACAAGCAAGCATCTCATCACGGAGATTAACAAGGCCATTTACAAATGCGACCAGAAGATAAAAGAGACAATTGCTGCTGATGACGGACTCAGGGAGATCTTTGACATCATTACCTCTATGCCAGGCATAGGCGTACAGAATGCCACGTGCCTGATGGTCTATACGGACAACTTCCAAAAGTTTGATATGGATTCCCGCAAGATAGCATGCTACTATGGTATAGCACCGTTTGGGCGGCAATCAGGAACCAGTGTCAATAGCAGACCTAAAGTCAGTCCGTTTGCCAACAGGATGATCAAGTCACTACTCTCACAAGCAGCATTAGCCGCTATCAAATCAGATATCAATATACACAACTACTATCAACGCCTTATAGAGCGTGGCAAGCATCCTCTACTGGTACACAATAATATCAAGAACAAGATGCTGCACGCCCTTGTAGCAATGGTTAGAGACAGAATAAAATACAACCCAGATTATGTCTATCAGACAAATAAATCAGCTGCATAGACACTCAAATGTTAAATATATAGTTAAATCGCATAATATGTTTGGAATTTACCATAGAATGCGGTTCTCTGATCTGTTTTAAAGATAAAACCAGGAAACGGAAGTCAGCCGCGGCTTCCGTTTCTTTGAAGGAATTGGGGACATTATGCAAGAGGTAGACGAATTAATGACTGATAATTAGAACACAAATAAGACATTCGATATGGCACAGGGTGACAAATGGCAATGGCAGGAGTCGGGGACGGCATGGAGGGGTGTCGGGGTGTATCACGTCACCCTGACGGTGCCGTCGCGCGAGCCGCTGTTTGGCACGCTGGTGATTCCAGATGGCAATCCTTCGGAAGCGAGGATTGAACGGACGGACATGGGCAATTCGGTCGTTGACGAACTTTACGTGATGTGCAGGCACTATCCGGAAATCCGCATTCTGCAATTTTGCCTGATGCCTGACCACCTGCACGCCGTTATCCGCGTAACGAGGGTGATGAAGACGAGCATCCGCGCCGTTATCCGCGGATATTGGCAGGGAGTGAAGAAGCTGGGCAGGGCTTATACTTTGGCTGTTGCTGCCGAATTGAATTCGACAACAAACGACGAAGGGAGCCAGAGCACTGGGGCCACCAACGAAGGGAGCTATCCTTTCGCTATTTTCACGGAGCGGCCGTTTATTCGTCCGCTGTCGCGCCGCGGGCAGTTGCATACGATGATCAGCTATGTCCAGATGAACCCGCAGCGGTTGGCCACCAAGCGCCTGAAGCCTGGCTACTTCCGGGTGCAGAAGGATATCGTGATTGGCCATAGGAGGTATGACGGCGTGGGGAATGCGGCACTGTTGATGAGCGAGGGCTTTGCCACGGTTCATGTGCGGAGCACGATGGTAAAGGCTGCTGAACATGGTGACGCCCAGCAGCTGCGCGACTACATGAATGGCTGTGTGCTGAAAGCTCGCAAGGGGGTGGTGATGGTTTCGCCCTTTATCTCACCACAGGAGAAGCAGGTGATGCAGGTACTATTGCAGGAGCAGCATCCCTTTGTTCTCTTGGCAGACAATGGTTTCCGCGACTACTACAAACCTGCTGATTTCCTTTTCGATGCGTGCGCTAGCGGTCGGCTATTGATTCTCAGCCCTTGGCCCTACGACGAGGGGAAACGCCACATCAGCCGAGCTGAATGTGTGGCGCTGAACACCATGGCTGAAGAAATTTGCAGTTACCTGAATGGTCGGGAGCTGGATTGACAAAGTGCACAGCGGATTGCATTGCGAAGCCACACTTTTCACCTTTAGGTAAAAGAACGCCACACTCTCAAGGAGAGAATCCTCCCAATGTCTACAAATTGTTGCGCAGGTTGCGCACCAATTGCACAAAATCGGGGGGGTGTGCATTAACGATTATTAGCAAAGAAAAGTGAGCAGACCATTTGGTTGGCTCACTATTTTTTTGTAATTTCGCAGCCGATTTCGCCGGATGGCGGGAGACTGTAAAACAAATCTTTTTATTAAGACATGATAGAACTGAAAAATATACTGACCGGAGTCGCTGACAGGCTTTCCGGTTTGAGGATAGAACGGCCCTCGGCGGGTACGAGATACCGGCTGATGGGCGTGGTGGCGGATATTGCAGAGGCGGCAGAGACGCTGTCGAAAGAGGTGCTGGAGCGTGTGAAGCAGGAGGCGGTGCTGGATGCTGATGTGGATGCCGACTTCGATGCGATGGCCGAAGAGGTGTTGTCGTGGGAACTGGTGATGAAGAACGATGATTTGCAGGAACTGACGCAGCAGGTGAACGATGCGCTGGGCGGCCTGAGTGATGTGCTGATGCAGATTAGCAGTCAGCTGTCGCGCCACCATAAGGATGAGGAGTATGCCCGGCTGTATGAACAGGAGAAGCGTCGCTATATGAACTCTGGTACGTCGAAGCGGTCGAGGCAGACGTTTGAGGAGTGGAAGGAGCTGAACAGCAACGACCAGATGACGCTGGAGGAACTGAACGACTATCGTACGGGCAAATTGCTGAAGATGTTCGAGAAGGGTGTCTTCGACAAGCGCGTTGAGCAGATTCAGCGGGCAAAGCGTTATCCTGACGAGGTGGATTTCGACTCGCTGGATGACGACCATAAACTGAAGAGGTCGGTTTATAAGCACTATGCCGTGCTGCGCAAGATAGTGGACTTCAAGGAGGGCTGTCTGATAGTGGACTCCGTGAAGGCCGGACGCCATTTCTACGTGTGCCGCCACGAGGAGAATGCGAAGACGCACCGCAATGCCTTTCTGAAATATATGCACAAGATTTCGCTGGCACAGGAGGAGTTCCGGAAGTTGCAGGTTGCACAGACGGAAAGCGAGGATAGCAGCTTGCTGCCTGATGTGTTGGCTACCGGAATGGCGATGAAGTATTGGAGGGGTTTGCAGAAGGCTGGTTTCGTGGATGAGTCTTACCAGCTGTTGCCCGTAACGACACGTAAGCAGGCGATGTATATTGCCGACGTGTTTTCCGACAAATTGCAGATGCGCTCGAAGTGGAAGCCGTTTCAAGAGCTGTGGCACATCAACAACCTGGCGCAGGAGAAGTGGGAAATGCTGGAAACGGGCAAGTCGCCCGCACGTTCAGAAGATATAGACAAGATTTTTGAGGAATAGCCTAACTCGCTGAGAATCAGTATAGGTTACCCCCTATATAGCCCCTATTATAGCCCCTATATAGGGGCTTTTTGTTTTTTATTCGCCGTACCTTTGCCGTCGCAAACAAGTTGCAACGGCGATCTATGACTTATTGACACACTAATCCTACCGGTAGGCTGGTGGGAATACATAAAACATAAAAATAAAAAACAATTATGGTTACAAAGATTTTAAAGGTGGTGGCACAGACGGAACCTGTCTATGTGCCGAGTAAGAAAAGCGACAGCGGCCAGTTGGCCAAGTCGATGATCAGGCTCAAGGAGCTTGGTGGTGATTACGAGGATGAGTACATCTGCACGATGTTCGGCAACCTCGCTCTCTGTAAGTTTGCCGCAGGCAATACGGTCATTGCTTCGCTGCGTTTCCTGACGCACGAATCGAATGGCTCGTACTTTCAGGATGTGGTGGCAAACGACATTCAAAAAATACATTATTAACATATCTCTCTGAGTTGAAGTGAGGAGGATGTCCCCGGGTAAATGCGCAAAGATTCCAACCTTCTTCTCGCTAAAATCAACTTGGAAATGAAAACAATAGTAAGAAAACATTTTAGAGAACAGGTAATGGTCGAAGGTCTGATGACGTTCGGCATGTTGGAAACAGGACTTCACACACTGGAGTTTGAGTGCTGTGAGGATGTAGAGGCAGAGCCCTTCAAGGGCGACTTCCGCATACAGGGGATGCGCGACGGCAACGTCTATATGCAGCAGAAGCCCAAGCGCATCAGGAACAAGGCCATCTTCCGCGATGACAACGCATCGCTGACGAAGGGACGTGACGGCAGGTACTATTTCTGTTTCTCGCTCGACGAGGAGCGTATTGACGAACTGCCCGAGCAGTTGGTGCGCCAGGCAAGTGCTATCGCACAGAAGGTATTGAAGGAAATCATCTATAACAAGTAGGGTAAGATGAGTGTATTCGAGATTTACAAAGGTGATGGCGGCGCAAAGTTCATGCGCCCCATCCACAACAGAGAGGAGTATCTGAGCCGTCGTAACAGCGAGCAGCAACGCCAGACGCTGGAGGCCGTTCGCAAGGGTGACGAGAGGAAGAAAAGCTGTCTGCTGCAGATGAACTACTCATGCCTGCCCAACGAAGACGGCTCGCTGAAGGGCACGAAGACGATGAGCACTACGGTGGCGATGGACATCGACCACATTGCGCCCGAGGAGTTGGCGAATGTCAAAGAGCGCATCCTCAGCAGGAAGGAGGAACTGGGACTGCTGATGCTGGAGCTGAGTGCCCGAGGGGCGGGCTATCACTTGGTGTTCAAGCGCAAACCGGAACTGAGCCAAGAGGACAACCTGCGCTGGGCCAGCGAACTGTTGGGAGTGGAGTACGACAGGGGTGCGAAGGACATCACCCGCGTGTTCTTTACGACAACGGCTGATGAAAACGAACTGCTGTTTCTGGATGACGAGATATTTAACCCCCTCCCGGCCTCCCCGAGGGGAGGAGAAGAGAGTGTTTCCAAAGTCTCCCCGAGGGGAGGAGAAGGGAGTGTTCCCAAAGTCTCCCCTCAGGAAGATTTAGAGGGGGCTTCCCGCGGAGATTTAGAGGGGGCAGCTTACAACGGCCTTCCGTATTCGGAGATTATAAGCAAGTGGTGGGAACTCTACAACGAGGGCAAGGAGCCGGTGAAGACGAACCGCGATGTGCTGACCTTCGAACTGGCCGTGAACCTGCGCCACATTTGCGGCTTCGACCGTGAACTGATGGATGCCGTCATTCCCTGTTACGACGGTTTCTCTGAGACGCAGAAGATGAAGTGCATCGACTCGGCCTTAGCAGAGAAGCGCACTCAGATGCCCAAGCGGCTGAAAGACGTGCTCTTTCAGGTGCGCCGCAACCGCATGAACGAAGGGGTTGATACGGCTGGCAGTGAGGGCTTGGAAGAGGCTGTGCAGGAGGATGAGCGTTTCTACTACAACCGTCTGCCCAAGATGCCGCAAGGTGTCCGTGAATCGATTGAGGCTGTAGGCCCTGCGCTGTCGATGCCCGTGGTGACGGCTATCTGTCCGGCTATCGGTATGCTGGCAACTGGTGTAAAGCTTGACGTGCATGGTCAGAAGAAAGGGCTCAACCTCATCAGCTACATTGCCGGTGACTTTGCCTCGGGCAAGGGGCAGATTGACCCCGTGATTGATGCCTGGCTGGTCGAAATGAGGGCACTGGACATGATGTATCAGCAGCAGGAGGAAGAGTGGCGCCGAAAGAAGCGTGCCGCCAAGAACAAGAAGGAACAACCCGAGGAGCCGAAACTGCCTGTTCGCTGTCTGCCGCTGAACAACACGGTGGCCAACCTGGCTGAGCGGCTGGCCAATACCGAAGGGAAGCATGCCTTCTCGTTCACGCCTGAAGCCGATACGGTGGCGCAGAAATGGAAGTCGGTCATGAGCGATTTCTCGGTGATGCTACGCCAGAGCTACGACGGTTCGAAGTATGACCGCGAGGCCAAGAGCGCCGATGCCGTCAACGTCCATATCGAGCACTTGTTATGGAACGTCTGTATGTGCGGAACACCCGATGCCCTTTATCGCGTCGTGTCTAACTATACCGATGGTTTCCAAAGCCGTATCGCGGTGGCACGAACGCCCGACAACACCTTTGCACCGTTGGAGGACAAGCCCTACGTGCTGACCGACCGCCAGCAGGAGCGCATCCAGCAGATTGCCCACCTGCTGCCGCTGATGCAGGGTGTGGTAGAACTGCCAAAAC
>Ga0310696_10005972_pt1 | contig 14562 bp, 5 predicted proteins | sample AusTroGonzalo_MG_4_FD_203885 | JGI IMG/M metagenome (GOLD analysis project Ga0310696, IMG submission 203885) | Bovine rumen microbial communities from tropical cattle in Woodstock, Queensland, Australia - Gonzalo_02 (v2) (version 2) | ecosystem: Host-associated > Mammals > Digestive system >...
TGCGCAACGACTTGACGATGACGGAAAATATCGATACAATTTTCTTTGCCGACGAGAAAATACATCAGGAGTTTAAGGATGTGTATGCCGGTCTATATGCCAGTAAGGAGAGGTATGTAGATGTTGTCAAGGCTTTCGGTTCTCAATTCTATGGAATGACTCAGTCGGAAATCTCAAACGCAACGGGGATAAAGAGTGGCGGCACACTAAGCCTGCTGATTGATAATCTTGAAGAATCGGGTATCGTCAGGAAATACCCACGCTATGGCAAACAGCGGGTGGAGACGGTTTACCAGCTGAAGGATTTCTTTTCGCTCTTTTACCTTCGCTTCGTCAATGGGAAACAGGCAAGACAAGGCTTGTGGAATACCATCCACCGAACGCCTGTTTTCTATACTTGGGCTGGAGATACTTTTGAGTTGCTCTGTATTGAGCATCTGCCACAATTGCAGACAGCGCTTCGTATAGCCTCCATAGACAGAAATTACTGTTGGCGGGGCGAGGGCCCCGAAGGAAAGGGCGCACAAATCGACTTGATGTTGGAGAGCAAAGCCGGCCGGACGGATTATGTATGCGAAATGAAATTCTCAGGTGGGAAATATATCATTACACAAGATGACGAAGAGAATCTGCTGAACAAAATGGATGCCTTTGCAGTCAGCAAGATGCACCATAAGACACACAGCATCCAACTGGTTATGGTGACAACCATGGGAATAGCCAAGGGCGAACATTCCAGCATAGTCAATCAGTCGGTAACTTTAGAAGACTTATTTAAATAGAATAACGATATGACACAAGATATGAAGCATTTATATAAGAAACTGTCCTTTCTTCTGCTCCTGATGATCTTCTCCACAGGGGTCAATAAAACATGGGGGCAGGATTTTTCTGGCATTTATTACATTGCTAATGATAATACTGCAAGCGGCAGCGACGACACAAAATCATACAGTAGTGCAACTGACATTCAAAAATATTATCTCGTTCCTGCCAAAGATCCAGAGCAGCGACCTGATAATAATAATGCTCCGTATCACGATTATAGAGATACTTGGTATTCGCCTAACCATAATAATTCCGCTGGCGACCCAGAAAAGCCGTTTCTGACAACTTTTCATACTAACAAGGACAACAACTCCGTCTGGATAGTTAAGAAAATAAGTGATGAATTATATTATGTCATCCATGCCGCCACAGGCAGATATGTGATTTACGAGGTGCCTCTGCCGAATGATCCAAATACGAAAACTAATAAAGATGAGGGGCAAAACGGTAAAAGAAAAACCATGCATCTGCAGACTCCAGATAATGAAGAAGGAGAAGGAACATATCGTCTGAGCACCAATGTAAACTTTCAGTTTACTATAACCCGTACTGGTACTAGCGAAACTGACTATATCTACCGTCTCCAACCTAAGAGGCGCTCGGGATGGTACTGGAACCCTGCCAATGGTAATAAAAACCAATACTATGGACAAAGTTCTGGAAATAAACCTGAAGTTTTTCAAGCCGGTCTTGTGGGTGTTTATAACAGTGAATCAGATGGCGGTTCAAAATGGCACTTTGAGAATGCAACCCTTGCTGCCTCTTCTATCACTATCAGCGATGTCAACCCAGAGAATAATATGGTAACGATAACTGTGCCAGACTGGTTACCTGCAGGTTATAATATAAGGTATAATATTGGTGACGGCACACAAGCTGACCCCACAGCATCAACGGAAACATACATAGTGAATAGTAGCGGCACACCTAATGAGATTCATATTAGTGAATCAGGAATTCTTAAGGTCGTTATTGAGCGTTATGGCGTGGTTTTGTCAGAATCTGCTTCAAGATCTTTTGTAACACCCGACGATCCAGATATAACACTCTCAAATGATTGTTCCAATGAGATTTCAATTGGTCCAGTTGGTCCAGACTATTATTATACTATAGATGGTAGCGATCCTTCTAAGACTAATGGCATACACTATACAGGACCTTTCCTGCAGAACACCTCTGTGACGATTAGGGCAATAGCTTATAATGGAAATCTTAGCTCTGGTATAGTTGACTATACTCATACAGCTCGTACTGCCCCTCCAGTGATAACAGTTAATGGAAATGAGATATCTATTTCTGGAAATGGAAACATATATTATACAACAAATGGAGAAGATCCCACGGTAAGTGATGAACAACGATATACGTCGCCCTTTACTTTGACGCAAGCCACTGGCACTGTCACCATTAAGGCGATAGCCGTGGAGGATGGGAAAAATCCATCATGCCCGAGTGAGGCTAGTGCAAGATTTGCCATACTGATTAGTAGTGTCAGTGATCTCAACTCTATCCAGGCAACAGATAATTGTCTTGTCACGGCCAGTTTTGATGCTACTGGATATACAGGAAATATCACTAATTTCTCGGGAACTTTTAATGGTGGTTTATTCACTATTACGGGTATGAGAAAACCTTTGTTTAATAGCGTTAATGGTGGCATCGTCAAGAATGTCATACTGAAAGACGTACAAATAACAAGTGGAACCAATGTTGGTGCTATTTGTAACGAAGCAAGTGGTGATTCGCGCATCTATAACTGCGGTGTACTGGGTACGATTACAGTGACAGAACATAAAACTACAAATGAGCAAACCCATGAAACTACCACAACTTACACTGTAGAAGGTACAAGCTCAATCAGCGGCACTAATGATGTAGGCAGTATTGTGGGTAAACTCAATGATACTTCACGAGTTATCAACTGCTACAGTTATGCAGTTATTACAGGTGGAAGCAGAATAGGAGGTATTGTGGGCTATAATAGTGTTTCAAGCCAGGATCTTAAACCTGCCATCGATCAGAAAACCATGGTAATGAACTGCATGTTTTATGGTGATATAACTGATATAACTGATGGTTCTTCAAAAGCTCCCATTTATAACGGCAATATTATTACGAATATAGATAATGCAAAAGGCGTTGGCAATTACAACTATTTCCGTGCCGAGGCAAGGTATGTACAGGATAGGCGAATTAATGTCTATAACTGTGCGCTTGCTGCTGAGGAACGCTTCTTGAACCGTTTCGAGTTCTTCCGCCATCTGCTTAATAGCAACCGTGCCTTGGCGGCATGGTGGGCTACGGGCAGTAGGGATAATAAAGACGAGATGATGAAGTGGGAGTTGGAAACGGCTGATCGTAGTATTACTGAGCGCACTCCTTATCCCTATCCAATTCTGAAACCTGTCAAAGATAATTATAAAAATTATATCAAATACCCATCGGTGGTCAATATTGATGCGTCGCATGTAGGTAATATCGATGCAAATAATGAGCACTATAACGAAGGACTGAAACTGGGCTCTTTGAGAGTGTATATTAAAGGCGTCGGTACTAATCCGGCTCCGAACGCACAAATACTTAAGGAGGATGGAACTCCAACAACAGAAGCAAAACAGAGATACTTCGACCTCGTTATTACCGATAAGGATCCTGCCCGGTATAACTTTAACTACTATAAGGTACAATTGCCTTTCTATAATGACTGTGGCACGAATAACTACAAAGGCAATCGAGTGGTAACAGGCTGGAAGATTGTAGAAGTAAGTGATGGCGGCTCTGGTTCTTTCAATACAGACTCTGATGATGCAACGGCTAACAATGGTGTTATCACTAAAACTCCATATAATTTCGCAGACCGTAATTGCAGTAATAAAGATCTTTATAGTGTTAGTGGTCGGATATTTAATCAAGGTGCTTATTATGATGTGCCAGAAGGAGTTACATCCATTACCATTGAACCTTATTGGGGGCAGGCTGTCTATGTGTCGGACCCGTTTTTAGACAAAGTATATAACCAAGGTATGGATACTGGCTACGACGTGAGATCTATTGGTGGTGAAGATCTTCCTCTTTATACGGATGGTCAAAGCGGATTTAATGGTGATCCAAATCAGAATGTCTATACTAGTATTAGTAGTGCTGTGGATCAAGTCGGTACCTCTGGAGGAGTTTACGACAATGCGATCGTGCTGGTTGGTAATACCCATTACAATGAGATATCATTGCAAGATAAGACCAAGTCATATACGCTGATGTCTGTCGATTTGGACCACGATAACGAACCCGATTACTCCTATATCCTGCGCTTTAATAGTCGTAAGAAGGTGCATCCTGTTAGGATAGACTTCTTGAATGTTATAGGTTTGGGTATGGCACAGAAATCTACTGGTGGTACAGGTACATACAATTTTGGTATCATGCAACCTCTAGGGTGGTTTGAAGTAACTAATACGGGGCTTTTCCGGGTGACCCAGTTGGAATATGACAGTAATAGTGAAAGAAAAATGAGCCCAGTCATATTGCATGGTGGTGTCATCGAGCAATGGGTGACCTGCCAGTCGGGAGGAGCAGCTAATAAAGTTGAATATTATCATGTTGGTGGAAACGTATGGTTTAAGGAGTTTCATTTAGGGGCTCATCAGGATAAACAAGATGTTATCACACCTCATCCGCCAATCTCGGTAACCGGCGGTGATTATGATAATTTCTACTTGACAGGTTATTATAATACCCCAGAAACGAACTATGATGACAATGCTGAGTGTTACATCAATGGTGGTCGCTTCGGTAAGGTTGCGGGAACAGGTATGCAGGGTATTGGCAGTGCGACCAATCACACCAATGGCAACATCGTATGGCAGATAGACAATGCCGACATTGATGAGTTCTATGCTGGTGGCATCAATGCTGCGCATAAAGCAGAAGGCAATATCACAACGGTTATTTCAAACAGTCGTGTTGACCTGTTCTGTGGTGGTCCCAAGTTTGGTGACATGAACACAGATAAAAAGGTGTTCACCAATGCCACTAACTGCACATTCCGTACCTTCTTCGGTGCCGGCTATGGCGGTAATTCTTATAACCGTAGGTATCCTTACAATAAAAATAATGTATTTGATAAAAAAGATGTTAAATGGAATGATGAGTGGTTGGATGATACAAATCCTACGACAATTACTGAAAATAACGTGACGTATGTGTTTGAGGGTTATCAGAATGTATATAAAAGTGAATACGGCGGTGTTGGGGCGCGTATAGACTATCAGTTCCTTCCCATGTCAAACAACACGCGAAACGTAGCTCGTCTGTTTGTAGATTATGTCAGTTTCTCATTGGCCACCACATATGATGTTACCTCAAACCTCACGAACTGCACTATTACTACTAGCAATTTGGGGAGGCTCGATCTTGATTATTGTCTTGGCAACTTCTATGGCGGCGGTAGTCTCGGTAATGTCAAAGGCCCTGTCAAGTCAACGCTCATTGACTGTACCGTGGAAGGCAATGTGTTTGGTGGTGGCTACTCGGCCACGTTGCCGACAGTGAGTGTGATGAACAACAAATTCCAGATAGAACCAGATTATGACAAGAACCTTGGTGCCTTTCTGGAGGCCAAACTTCCTTCGACTGTAAAATATACTTGGGATCCGACTCCTGTTAGGGAATTCACCGAAGAAAAACCAGCAATTGATACAGAACAGAAATTGCTGCGTATTCAAAGTGAAGATGAAAAACTGGACCTTGGTGTGGTGACGGGCAATGTCACGCTCACGATCAGTGGTGCCAAAACCGTGATTGGCAGAAGTGTGTATGGTGGTGGTGAAGAGTCGGGCGTGTACGGCAATACTACAGTGTCCATCACTGACGGTGTGATTGGAACCAAAGGACTAGAAGAAGGCGTGTTTAGAGACATCAATGGAAATGTCTATGGCGCTGGCAAGGGTAAGAAAGACGACTATAGCCTTGGACATGTAAAAGGAAATGCCACTGTGATCATCAATGGTAGTCCTACTATATACCATAATGTATATGGTGGTGGCGCATACGGCTCCGTGGGTACTATTTCTTCTTATTCTGCTTCAGGCATACCAACCTTCAGCGATGATCCTAAAGGAAAATGTTCGGTTACAATCAACGGCGGTACGATAGGTTTTGATGGTAGGGATAATGGAATGGTCTTCGGCTCGTCAAGAGGTGACGAGGGTAATCCAGATGAAGAGGGCAGTATTCTTAACAAACTGGCATGGACCTATCAGACAGAGGTGGTCATTGGCAACACTAATTCAGAGACACCGCTTCAAATCTTCGGATCCGTCTATGGCGGTGGCGAGAATGGACACAACTATCATAATAGTTCGGTTACTATTAACAGAGGCACAATCGGTGTGGAAGGAGATATTGTCGATGAAGGAGATCCTGATGACCCCAGTGATGACGTGGTGAAGGATGATGCAGGCGCGTCATACTTGCACCGTGGTAATGTCTATGGCGGTGGCTGTGGTACCGATGTGTATTATACCTCTGATACAGATGGAAAGGAAACTGTTAATGCGGACGGTGATGGTATTTATACCTGGTATAATCCATTGGCTGGTGTCGTCGGTGGTAATGCTACGGTTAACATTAACGGTGGTACGATTGTGCGCTGCGTCTATGGTGCTGGATCCATGGGATCCGTGGGTATTTTTACCTTTAATGAAACGACGAAGAAGATGGAATGCCTTGAGGGCACGGGTCTCTGTACGGTCAACGTCAGGGGTGGTAGAATCGGCACCTTCGATATGCATATGCCTGATGACTGGGGCTATGTGTTCGGTGCAGGAAGAGGTGAGACCAAGGATCCGACGAAATATCTGAATATTGAACAAGTGCAATTCGTCAACAATACAGAAGTGACTATTAGCGGTAAGGCTTTGGTGACGGGTAGCGTATATGGCGGTGCCGAGAATGGCCATGTGCTGAACAATACCCACGTGACGATTGCAGGTGGCCAGATAGGTGTCGGCGAGGGCATGACGAGGGCTTATACCGAAGACGAATGGACTGCTGAAGACCCAACGACATTAAAAGAATGTGCCCACTGGCCTTTCCAACCTCCTTATGCTCCCTATGATTTATTACCTATAACGGTCTCTGGCTCGGGGGATAATATTACCTACACGGTGAAAGATGAGATAGAGGAAGCTACTGATGGCCATACTTTCTACGGAAATGTGTTTGGTGGTGGTAGTGGCTATTTCCCGTATGGTAGGAGAAAATCATCTGAACTTATTGAACTTCTTAAAACAAATTCGGGTTATGCGGATGGTTTATGGCTCCCTTCTGCAGGATCAGTGGGAGGAAATACTCGTGTGGATATTACAGGTGGTCATATCCTGACTAGTGTCTATGGTGGTAACGAGTGTACCGATGTAGAGGGCACTAGTACTGTCAACATGTCGGGAGGTACTGTCGGCGTTCCACGCGATTTCTCTAATAATCCAGGTAATCGTCTCGTCACCTGCTATGTATTCGGAGCGGGTAAGGGTGACCAGCGTATCAACTTTAATCAATGGACGAACGTGAAGAGCACTCAGGTGAATATATCTGGTAAGGCGCGCATCTTCGGCTCTACCTTTGGCGGTGGTGAAGATGGACACGTGCTGGAAAGTGTTGAGACGAATATTATGAAGGGCGATGAGATCGGTGGTGTACAGTATCCTTATATTGGTACAACTGGTACTTCGGGTGCTGATGGCAATATCTTCGGTGGAGGCCGTGGCTACTCTGAAACTGCATTAACAGCTGGTGCGGTATGTGGTAATGTCAATATCAATATCAGTGGTGGTACCATGTTGGGCACCGTCTTCGGTGGTGGACGATTGGCGCCTGTTGGCACGCATATTGTGCTTGCTTCAAGTCAGTATTATGGCAAACTGATCGATGATGGCTATAAACAGCGTTTTGGTGATAAAGACCTATATAAGCAGATTTTTAATGAAGACGAGGATGAGCGAGATCCTGATGATGTAACTGCTGATGGTATGACCCATGGTTACATCACCATCAACATCAGCGGTGGCACGATTGGTGGCTTGGATAAGACAACAGGCAAATTGGCTGCATCAAATAGTAGTATTGGTGATGTATTCGGTGGTTGTAAGGGTACTTTGAACTCTGACTTACCTTTCGGCTTGTCAAGAACGACTTCGGTTAACATTTCTGAGACAACAGACTCAAAGCCCCATATCCGTAACAACGTATATGGTGGCGGTGAGGCTGGTAATGTAGAGGAAAAGGTGCTTGTGAATATTAGTGGTGGCACCATCGATGGCGATGTCTATGGCGGTGGTGCCCTGGCTAGCACGAACATTAAATGGGGGCAGTTGACAGATGAAGAGAAAGAAGATGCGGATAAAGCGGATTATTCCACATTTGTAAATCTGCATGGCGGTGTCATCGGTGGCAGAGTGTTCGGCGGCGGATTAGGCCGTAAGGCTGCCTCAGCAGTGACTCCAATCGCTGCTATCGTTGGTGGTGACGTCACGGTGGAACTAAATCCTGAATCATCTGACAATTGTGTGGTGAAAAAACAGATCTTTGGCTGCAACAACCTCAATGGTACACCCAGAGGTAATGTGACGGTGAACATCTACAGGACAAAAGGCTGGGGTGACAAAGACCTCACTGAGGAGAAGAGCACGGACGCAGAGAGAAAGAATAATAAATATGAACTGGATGCCGTCTATGGCGGTGGTAACGAGGCTGCCTATGTGCCAGATGATAGCTTTACCAGTTATGATGAAGCAACAGGCGCCTACACTTATGCGTCTCTTGACGAGGATGCTGAGGCCAGTAAGACCAATGTCAATATCTATGGTTGTGACCAGACAAGTATCCGTCATGTCTATGGCGGTGGTAACTCTGCACCTTCGCCTGCTACCAGTGTGACGGTACACAGTTGTTATGAGATTGGTACCGTGTTTGGTGGTGGTAACGGCGCCGACAAGGTTGATGATGGTACCGAAGAGGGCATGCCTAACCTGGGTGCCAACGTGGGTTATACCACATACTCGTATGTTGATGAAAGCAAAAACTTCCATGAGTTCTATAATGAAGATGAATGGCCAGATCAAGAGTCAATATGGTCAGACACGAAAGAACGTCGTAGGACCAATTATAAATATGGTACGGGAAAGGCACAGACTTGTCTCTATGGAGGTACTATCCACAACGCATTTGGAGGCAGTAATACCAGGGGTAATGTGTGTTCAGTGGCCTTCTCGGCTTTAGATGAGATCGATCCGACCTGTGAATTGAAAGTAGGACAGATTTATGGAGCCGGCAACGAGGCCTTTATGGATGCAAAGATCGAGGTGGATTTAGGTTGTATCTCTGGACTGGATGAGCTTTATGGTGGTGCTGTGAATGCTGATGTCAATGATAATGTGGTGCTGGATGTCACCAGCGGTAGTTACAAAAAGGTCTTTGGCGGTAATAACCAGGGAGGTAAGATCAATGGCACCATCACCGTGAACGTGAAGGAAACAGGATGTAAACCTGTCATAATCGAAGAACTATACGGTGGTGGTAACGAAGCAGACTACGAGGCTCCTCTTGATCCTACTGATGAGACAGGAACACGACGATTACAGTCGCCTGTTGTGAACATCATTTCTGCCACAGAAATCGGTAAAGTTTATGGCGGTGGCCGTCTGGCTAATATTACAGGCAATCCTGTGGTGACCATCAATATGGAAGAGGGCGTGCTCAACAGTTTTGATGACGATACTACTAACGATGAGACCCAACCTGTTGGCACAGTGGGCACCGTCTTCGGTGGTGGCTACAAGGGTTGGGTGCATGGTGATACCCGCGTGGAGATCGGCACCGATCCTACCAAGAAGGCTGAGATTACAGGTAGTGTTTATGGCGGCGGTGATAATGCAGACGTCATTGGCAAGACCACAGTCATCATAGGTAAGGATGGTTCTGCTCAATGATGATTTGGATAAGATTATTCTAATTGACCGCTTATATGATTATTATCATATAATCTTGTAATACAGATTTTTAAGGATGACATATGAAATTGACATATGTCATCCTTTTTATATTTAACTCATTTCACGTTTTGAGTTAACTCAAGGCGTATAACCGCTCCTTCAGGAAACGCTTCACTAAGAAAGCGAGGAAATAGGGGAAGGTATAGAATTGACCGTTCCAGCCGATGTTCTTATAGCCAAGCTTGATGCCGTATTTCACGTCGGGATAGGATTCCCACTTAATGAGGTTCATTTTCGGCTGCAAATATAAGCAAAAAATCACATTTTTAGGCTATAATTACAAGAAAAAATCACATTTTCCAGCAATTTTACCCATAATTGACATACTCCTTGATAGTTTGTCTGCCAATTATTACTTGTAAAAATTGAGATTCTCCATTACTAAAAAAATCAGCCAACAAACACCATCCGTTCAGCTAATTGCAGGAAATAATCGTTTGACCAGATATCAAGTTCGTGTGGATTGTCCACAAAACCTATCACATCTCCCTTAACTTGCTCAATATCTGTTGTGGCAAGTTTCTCGCGTAGATGATCCATGAAAGTTTCTTTGCTCACTTCTTCTCCGTTAAACTCACGGATGCGCTCCTGAAGATGGGCAAAGTGGAGAGGTACATTCCAACGCACATACCACTCGAAATCATACCAGTCGCGCCCCTTCACCCTGCGTTGCCAAGTCCGATAGACCAGAGCATGCATCTTGCCTGCATAAAGGTCTGGCAATGTAAAACAGCGTGTCATAAATGAATAAGGCTGCTGCAATGCTAACTGTTCTGTGTCAAACACTAATGGAGGGTCTGTATCTAACTCTATCTTAACTTTCACACTCTTTTTCGACTGGAATTTGGATACCTTCGACTGCGTCTCGGCCATTTCAGGCGAGCTTGATGGCACTTGACTTGTACGAAGCTTGATATCATAGGCCTCTGTATTCTCCTTAAGGAAAGCCGACTCCACTCGACCGAAATTCTTTTTATCTTTCTTGACGATGCTGACCTCGTGACCTGCCAAACGAAACTCCTCGATAATGGCAGGAAAATAGTTTTCTATGTGAATATCATCACGCTTCTCTATCAACGAGAAGTCCATATCTTCTGAATATCTGGGCAGATTGTGAAACAGTCTCAGACAGGTACCACCGTAAAAGGCTGCATGCTGGAAGAATCCCCCCCTATGCAAACCTGCAAGAGCAATACGCTGCATCACTTCCTGTTCTATGTTTGGAGTGGCTGTTCCCCGCTGTTCTGCATACGCAGCCACCATTTGGTCATAAATAGTCATCGCTTCATAATTTTTATAAGGTTATTCAATATATTCTCCTTCCGACCTAACTTGGCACAGGCCTCAATGATGCTGACATCAAACGTAACCAGTTCGTCGACATCGAAACGGATATCTTCTTCCAGATACTGCCACAATCTCTTGATCGATTGTGATGGCAGATAAGAGTCATGAAGTATCATGTCGCAAAGAGCCTTTTCGCGGCTGGCCATCAGAAATGATACACCGTCTTCTTCTATTCTATTAATGCCAATGGCGAAATAGTCTGGCTTCACCTGCTCGAACGTAAACCTGCCCAGGGAGTTTTCAAACATACGAGTGCGCTTGGTAGTAACGGAGGTCATCGTATAAACTCTCTCAGGAATTAAGCCATACCAACGAAGTGCCCACTGCTGAGACACATACGAAGGACCATAAATATGGTTGGCACACAGACAGGCATTGACAGGTTTTCCGCTTACCTCGCTGTTAACCACATAAAGGCCACGCTTCAGACGAATTAGTTGACCATCTTTCTCCAATGCTCTGATCTTCTCGTTGGGTGACGATAATTGATCGAAACAGGCAGCAATAGTACCTGATTGCACAGGGATATTCCCAAACTTTACCAATGGATTTACCTTCATATGGACTGAATTTGGCCACAAAGTTATAAAAATTTACACACTTATCCAAGTTTTTCTTGGTTTTCTGTGCAATTTTTTATATTTTTTACAGAATATGCATTTCAAAATTGAGCAAAAAGATCTCAATTTGGCTGATATATTTTGCTAAATTTTGAAATGTATATTGACTACGTTGTTGTTTGTAATCTATTATATTACAGATGATTATATATGGAATTGAATTGATTAATATCAACATATTTCATATATTGATAGCTTTTTTGGTCAATTCTCTTGGTTTTGATGCCTCAAATGTTGTACCTTTGCAGCCCATTTCAAAAAACTACAGCAACGTAAATGTACTTAAATAATTATAATTCAATTGATTACAAAACCAGTCCGCTCCAGAATTTGCTGGTTTGTTGTGACAGATTCAAGCATGAAATAGCAACATGCGAATTTGATAAACAGGGTAGATTGTTATCACTCTATGGCAAGGTGAAAGATGGGGCAGATTATATGGACGATATGGAGAAAAAGGCGTGCCATACGCTACTTGACCATGTGCAATTTGATATCGAGCGGATGATAACCTTGTTTAAAGAGCAACCTGTGACCATCGAGGATATATTTAAAGCTGTGCCACTCTTTGGAGAGCGTGACCATCATAAGTATCCTGTAGTAAAGCCTGAAGATGTTCCGGCGGCCAGAGAGAAACTTGAGGCCATGGAGATACTTCCGCTTTGTGGCAACAGGATGGCGAAGAAAACGGTCATTGACGCTACTGAATTTGCCTATATCATGAAAGACCTGATCATCTTCGACCTGACAAGGATGATCCAGTCGTTTCAGAACATTGCTATAAGCGAACAGATGCTGAAGGGTAACTCAGATAAGCGTCTCGAACGCTACCAGCTAATGATGAATGCCTATCAGGCAAATGAGTGGAAGAACGACCAACAGTATATGCGGGAAGATCTGGATGACTATATTAGTCTGCATGGTTATAATAAGGAGTCGCTCAAGGCTTACCTGAAACGCTTGGAGCACGACGCTCTGAATCATTCGAAACATGGGCGTGTGGCTACGATCAATCATCACTATTTGAATCAGAACAGCCACGTTTCTTATATTTATCATAGCCGCCATCAGCTGACAAAGCAAGACATCAGGCATCATTTCTATTTTGTTAATAGCAGAAATCTGGTGTTACAGGAGATAGAACTTTTCGATCTTCGTCAGCCTGCTCCAGGAGCCGAGGCCAATCTGTTTACCAATCGGGCGGCAAAAGAGTTGGTCGAATTGCTGATTCCCGCCATCACGGCCCGCGTCGATTTCGACCATAGTTATCAGTATGCCGCCTGGGTGAAGGCCATGATGGATTTGAATCTGATCCGTCATGACAAGAGCAACAGAATGCTCATTACGAACTACGTCAATAAGAAATTCAAAGAGAATCTGGATAAGAGCACCTTGTTCAGATATTTAAATAAGGACGAAGGGCTTGAGAAGTTCAAAGAACAATATGAGCTGATCATGCTTCTATTTGATCAGACTCAGGATGAAAAGTTTGACTTCCTAAGAAAAGCGCTTTAGAGCCTCCGCGATGGCGGGGGCCTTTTTTTTGCCCTTTTGCATCAATCCTCCTTTTTCGACCTCCAAATTGATGCAAAAACGACTATTTACTAAAGGTTTGTTAACAATTGTGTTCGCGAGTAGAGGCGTTTTTGCATCAAATGCATGTTTTTGAGGAAAAAACGATGCAAAACCCGGAAGTGCGTTTGTATTAGTAGTACCTTCGCATCAAAAAAGTAGTATCAACTTTAACTTTTTTGATGATGAAGAAAATGGATCCCATTCAGGAGGAGCTCGCCAAGGCTGGCGAGGCTTCTCAGGTATCACCACTGGTGGTACAGTTAGACAAGTGCAGAATCATGTCGGACACGGAGGTGCCCTCTGAGGACTTCCTGCTCAGGCTGTTCGGCAAACCCTGTTTCCCACGTCGCGACATCTCGACCATCACCGGAACGGAGAAGTGCGGAAAGACGTTCTTTACGTCGATGATGATGGCCTGCTGCTCTGAGAAGAATGTGCTCGAACTGGAGCGTATCAGCGACGAGCCGCTGAAGGTGATGTGGTATGACACCGAGCAGAGCCGGCAATCGACCAAGTCGATACTTACGGAACGTGTGTACAAACTGATTCATGCCGACGAGGCAAGTGTCACGGATTTTGATTCCCGGTATTATGCTTTCAACGTGCGGGCCTGCACTTGCGAGGAGCGGTTGGACTGTCTGGTGGCTGGTATTGAGACTTACAGGCCCGACATGGTGATTATCGACAATGTGAGCGACCTCTTGCCCAGCATCAACGATCAGGAAGGCTCCTCCCATGTGATCGACCAGCTGATGCAGCTCTCAACGGTGTATGACTGCAATATCACCATCGTCATCCACCTGAACCGCACCGGTGAGAAGCGCAGTCTGAGGGGCTGGCTGGGTACGGAAATCCTGCACAAGGCTTTCGATGTGTATTACTGCTCGCAGATCGAGAAGACCGACGTGTTCTGTGTGGAACAGACCTTCACCCGCAAGTATCGTGTCCATGAGGAAATGTACTATAAAATCGATGAAAACGGACTCCCGTCGGTAACTGCCAAGCCCGATTTTCAGCCTCGCGACAGTAATGGCCAGTATAAGACCAACAAACCTGAGGCATACCAGATCAAGGGCGACAGCGTCGATAAGTTCAACCAGAAGTATATTATCCGCAACCAAGGCAATGCCCATCAGCCCTGGGAG
>Ga0310696_10005973_pt1 | contig 14561 bp, 11 predicted proteins | sample AusTroGonzalo_MG_4_FD_203885 | JGI IMG/M metagenome (GOLD analysis project Ga0310696, IMG submission 203885) | Bovine rumen microbial communities from tropical cattle in Woodstock, Queensland, Australia - Gonzalo_02 (v2) (version 2) | ecosystem: Host-associated > Mammals > Digestive system >...
CATTAATGAATGAAGTAAGGGAAACAGTAGTGAAAGAGGCTACTGAGGAAATCAATAGGAAAGAGAAGAGGATTAGAGAATTGAAGGATACCTCCATCTACAAAGTACCGAAAACCTTGAAGGAGAATGGCTACAGATACGATGATGAGGCTCTCTACTGTCCTTTACATACAAACTTCAAGGATTTCTATTTAAGAATATCAAGAGGTTTCAATGCCTATGAGTATTGCATAGGCTTATTTGATGAGAATGATGACTTTACAGTATTCTCCTCAACCTTTGAGGATAAGAAACCGATAACCTCCTCCAATAAGAATAGGAATCAATTATTAGGCAAATCAATTCCTAAAATCAATGCAAAATTCTCCAGTTATGAAAATGGAGAGAAGATTGTACCATTCGATAAGGATTATCTTGTCGATTCTTTAGAAGAGATTGCCATTGATTTAATTAATGTGAAGGATTTTCCTCAAGTGAACGAAAACTTCAAAGTATACGAAGAGAAAGAGGCTGAGGAAATAGCTGAGGAAACCTCTGAGGAGAAGGGCTTATCATTCCAAGATTACTCAGAAAACATACAATCAGAGGCATTGAAATTAGTAGAGCAAAATCATCTCTACGATAACATCAAGAGGACTGTAAGTTTAACTCACGAAGGAGATGAGGATTTAGTTTTCTCCTTGATTCTCATCGGTGTATCAATCTACATAGGAGAACCTATCCACAGCTTTATCGGAGGAGAAACTGGTAAAGGGAAAACTGATTTGATTAAAACAGTATTTAAGAACTTTCCTCGACATCATATCTTCGAAATAGAAGAGTTTTCTCCGAAATGGATTTTCTATAATCACGAAAACTTCAATGATGACTACAATATCCTTCTCATTGATGATATTGACTTGACTAATTCAAGCATTGTAGAGATATTGAAGAGATTAACTGACAATTCTAAGAAGGTTAAGAAGCTCAATACAGTATATGAGCAAAAGGCTCTAAATATTGAGCTGAAGGCTAAATTCCTTGTAATCTTGACTAATGCAAAAGGCAATTCGGATTCGGAATTGAGCAATAGGCTCTATGACATCAATATCCTTCAAGATGAGGAGAAGGAGAAGGCAATCAAGGAGAAAATCAAAAAGAATGTATTGCTCAAATCAAATGATGATAAGTATATTGGATTGTTGAATCATTATAATCAATGTGCTATCCAATACCTCAACGAAAAAGAAGTGAAAGTGTTTAATCCTTACAGCATATTCTTTAATGTGCAATTCTTAAACAATAGGCATATATCATCGTTCTACAATCTTGTAGATTCCTTTAGTTACTTGAATTTCTCTCAAAGGGAAATCGTTTCAATGTATGGGATAGATTATGTGATTGGTACTGAGGAGGACATTTCAGAGGTTTACAGTAGATGGGATATTGAACTTCAATCTACCGATTTGAATGCTCGACAGCAATCCATTCTTAATTTGGATTTGCCGATTTTAACTCTTGAAGAGGCTTATGACAAACAAGAGGAGGATTATGCTGAATTTATGAGCAATGATTCTCAAGCCTGGAGAGAAGATTTCAAGAGCAAACTATGGAGTAGAGATAGGATTGCAAAGGAATTAGATTGTAGTAAAAACACTCTGAAGTTTGATTTGGATACTCCTCAGAAAGACCGAAATACAAAGAACTTGTATGAGATGGGAATGATTGCTCGATATAGGTTTGAGCCTTCAAAAGATGGAGAAGATAATCCTCGTAGTATGTGGATTTACTATATTCCTAAAGGCAAAAACGAAGGAGAAGCCTCTAAACTTAAAAATAGTTATTGGTACATTGGTACATTTGAGATGTACCAATCAAATAAGCCTTTAGAGAGCAAAATGAGTATTCTTATATCGTTTCTTTCATTGGTACAAATATTAATAGATAATACTAAGGAAAATTTTGTTCATTCCTATAGTAGTTATGCTGATGACATCAAATCATATGAGGATATGTGCAAATTTTTGAACGATTTTGCTATTCAATTCTCTAAGGATTATCAAATCGAAGATGATGATGATATTTCCATTGAGGAGGTTCTTTCACATACAAAAAAGGTAGAGTTTTTTTCTGTATTAGATACTAAGGATTTTGTACCAACCTCCGAAAACGAAGGAAAATCCTCCAATGCTCCAATGGAGAAAAATCTCTTGGTACAATCCGAAAGTACCAATTGTACCAATACTGAAATCGGAAATGAAGGCAAATCCTCCAATATTGATATGACAATGTATGAAGTCATTCCTTTATATTTGGAATTAGGAAACGATATGACAATGTATGAGCTTAAGCAACAGATTGCTAATGCTTTCAATCTTGACATCAATTCGGAGGAATTTGAAGTTAAGAACCTTCAGATAGAAGCTACAGTATCCAAGATGATTAGTGAAGGCAAAATCATTAAAAAATCAGATGGATTCTCATACAAGCTACACTTAGTGGAGGATTGATTCTTATGACTATTAAGAATCCTCCTTCTCTGAAGGAGTATTATCGAATCTATTATGATTCAAACTACTTTAGAGATTTAATCTGTATCAAAGATGAGAAAGCTTTCACTACTGGAGAGAGAACTAAGTACAATACTGATGTATACCATTATTCCAATGATAAGGATTTCCTAAATTGGATTTTGCTTAGGCATAAAAGAGGAGATGGTACTCTTGCCAGTAGTTTAACTCACTTCAGCAACCTTCAAGACTATCAGACTGGAGATGATTCCTTACGATACTCAGATAGATTGTTTTTTGATTTTGATGTTGAGGATTCAAGGGCAAAGGCATTAAAGGAGGAGATTAAGAATGCCAATATCTCCAAGTTTGGAAAGGAAAGAATCGCTTCAATAAGGAAATCTCAAAAGGACTTTAGAAGGCTGATTCTCAACGATAACCTCTTGGAGAAGCCATTCAATGAGCTTCAATTGATGATGTACTATATGGAATCTCAAGGTATGAAACCTTATCCTATCTTTAGTGGGAGCAAAGGTTTCCATCTCCTCATCTTTTTTGAGCCTTTGCAATTGGAGAATATATCTGAAATCACTACGAATCTGACTTCTCATCTGAAGGCTAAATTGGAATTGGATACTCTTGATTTGAATGTTACCGATTCATTGAAGAGAAAGAAGAGAGTACCATACAGCAAACACGAAAGAACTATGCTTTACACTACTCCTTTTGATAGAGATTTGTCTTATGATGAGTTACTGAAGATGATTAAGAGGAATACTGGAAAACCTCAAATCTTCGATAAGGAGGAGTACATTGCTCCTAAGAGTTTCACGAAAGACCTTATTCTACTGAATCAAGACATTACAAGGCTTGAACTGGAGAAAAAGGAGAAGATTGAAGAGCTTAACAAATTGGAGAATGCAAATAGGAATCATCAATACTTCAGCAATAATTCAGTAAAAAGGGATACTATCTTCTCAGATATGAAGGAATTATGTAAGGTTCTCTTAGGAGAGCCTTCTCACGAATATAAGAAATACAATTCTTACAAGTGTCCTTTCCACGATGACAACAATCCTTCGGCATTGGTATATGATAAGGTTTTTGTCTGTAAGGCTTGTAATCTGAAGTTGAATTATTTTGATTTCATTAGGAAACTTTTTAACTTGGAAAGTGATGATGAGGTAAAGTGGAAAATGAGGGAAATCCTTGAAAAATTACAATGATATAATGAGGATACCCCCCCATTTTTTCAGAAAATTAAAAAGGTTCGTTTAAAATACTTCAATGATTGATTAAATGGATAGTAACACTTATATCTCTATCGAAAGAATGGCTTGAGAAGTGATTAAATGAACTGAATTTTGAGGATAAAATTATGACTAAAAAAAATAAGAATGATTTGCAAATTGAAGTATTATCTAAGATAAACAGAGAAGAGGTATTGAATATTCTTTCGGATAATATTTTGAAAATGAATAAGAAAATTCAGAGAGGGCAAATCAGAGATAACGAAAAAGAGAAGATAAGGATACAACAATTCAAGGCAATCGTATATGGCTGTAACACATTCAACAATATCCTAAAAGATGAGCAAATGGATATGGTACTGGAGGAATTGCAATCAATCAAGCAAAGCATAAACAAATCCACAGCCGAAGAGATTGAAGAGGATATGAAAGTTGTAGAGGAAACTATAAGGAAATTGAATGAAGAGGGAGGTAACTGAAGTGATAACTCCGAAGCCAACGATAAAGGAAATCAAGGAATCTGAGATTGAAATCTTGGATAAGCTGAATCAAAAACAAATCGTACTCTTCATTGATAAGGAGTATGGAGAACTCTTGGATATGGGAATTAAAGACAAATACACATTTGAGGAGTATGATAAGAAGAGGGAGAAATTCTCTCAATACTGGAAATTTTTCACTTCTCAAGATGTCTACAAATCTCAAGCCTTCTACAGAGGATTTGGAATGGCTTACAATAGGAAATTCTATGAGCTTAATGCCTTTAAAATGCTTGAGGAATGGATTGCCTTCATAATGAAACTCAATCATTTCATAATTGAATTTTGCTATACTACTAAATTATTGATTAAAGTATTAGGAGTAGTGTTTGAGAATATAGATTCCGATACCGATTTGAAGGATAATGGATTGCTTGATGGCTATAATGACATCATAGAGGAGTTATATGCTACTTCTTTCATTTATAAGATGGATATTGATTCATTATTGCCAGTATTTGAGGTTTCTGATGTCGATGACTTTGCTCTTTCTCCAGGCATAGTGAAGGAGCTTAAGCTCGAAGATTATGCTGAGAAGTTTGAGCAATTTAAGAAGATGTACCTTCACTTTGAGAAAGTGAAAAAGGAATGCGATGAGATTGCCTTTCCTCTGTTTGAAGTGATTTCCGAAGATGGATTTGCCTCCTTCAAAATGGAAATGGAATCTGACAATCCTAAGCAAAAATTAGTATATGATATGAATAAATTTAGAGTAAAATTGGAGAAATAATATGAATTATAATATAAGTAAAATTGAAAAAGAGAAGGAGAAAACCTTGAGAAGCTTGAAGGATAATCAAGTGATAATGTTTATGGAGAAAAATCACAGAGATTTCCTTGAGGAGCATATTCAAATCAATCCTCCTATATTTAAAAACGATAATAACATTGAATATTTCACTAAAGAGAAAGAGTATAGGGAGATTTTCTTTAATCAAAGTAGTTTAAGAGGTTATTATGCCGATAATGGAATCATAATGGCATTGATGGGAAAATTAGGAGATGTTGCTCTTCAATCCTATTTCAATAAGTTAAAATTAGAATATGCCACTATGCTTAATCATCTGAGGAGATTGATTGAGGATTCAGCAAATCTTCTCATATTGCTCAATGAGATGTATTTCCAAGTCATTAACAATATTGATTATCAGCTCATTATCATAAATCATAATCATCATATGAAGGAAATTGAGGAGCTTGATTTTGATGATTTGGACTGGGAGGAGGATTTAATCGAAGAGGTTAAGAATGATTTGAAGTACAATAAGGATAGGTATGAGTTTTTCTCCGATTATCTTAAGAATGAGAGAATCAATCCACGAATCGTAGTGAAATATCTCTACAGCAATTGCCTCTCACTTATAAAGGAATTGGAGGAGCAATTTGATTTCTTAGATGAGATGTACTTTGAGGAAAACATAAAGAATACGAAAGACCATTCTCCTAATGCTCATAAGGATATTATCAGATTCAAGGAATTTTATGATAAATCCTATGACAAGGCAAAGGAGGATTTCACTAAGTATAAAGAATATGTGGATAGGCTTTCTGAAGATGGATTCTCCATTGCTAAGGAGGTTCTCCTCTCTGATGATATTGAATGGCATAGAGAATATTATTTGAAAGTCAGCTACAATATGGAAAATTTTGAGATTGAAGGTATGGAGTTTTTAGATGACATCTGAAGAGGATATTGAGAGCATTTCCTATTCATTAGGATTTCTCTATGAGCAAAAGAAAACAGAAAACGAACTGAGAAGAGAACAGATAGAGAAACTTGAAGGAATAGAGGATAAATTGGAATTAATATTGAAAGCAATTGATTTCTTAAGATTAGGCTGTTAAGAATAGTTTTTTCGCTTCAATAGGTACAATTCAGAGCCTATTCTTTCTTTATTCAACGATTTTATCTTGGATAAATCAATAGCTTAATATAGATGGATTGTACTTCTTATTCCTCTTTCTCCATAGGTAGAGCATAGGTATCTTTAATCTGAAGGGATTTACTGTTTAAGAACTCCTCATAATGTTCTATGTCATCGTTCTTTCTGTAGAATAGTTTCACTAAGGTTTTATCGCTGAGGTTCTTATAATCCTTGAGGAGCATTCCGAAGGTAGTTTCAAGATTACCTTTATCCTTCTCTACCTTATTCACTTTTTCTCTGAGGTTTGCTATCTCATTATTCTTATCATTTCTCAAGGAATCAATCTCATCATCTTTCTCTTTTCTTAGTGAGTTAAGCTCATTCTCCTTTTGTTGTCTTAAAGTATCAATGGTATCCATATTTCCTTGAGCTTCTTTCTCCAATTTTGCAATCACTTCTTTTAAATCAGATACTCTATCATTATGAGAAGCCTTCAAGTCATCAAGCTCTTCTTTGCTTTCAGCTATTTCTAATTTGTAAGTAAGGTTTTCAATGTCTGATTTTAATTTTTCATTTTCACTTAGTAGAGATGATTTCTCCTCTTGGAGTATGCTGATTTCCTCCTTCAATTCAAGGATTTCTCCAGTATAATCAGTAGAATCTATTTCTCTCAGTTGATTTAATTCCTCTTTGTATTTGTTGAAGTCATCTTGAGGGATTATCACTACGAATCCATCTTCTATATGCTCCGAACCTTTCTTTCCTATATTGATTGCTCTTCTTTTGCCTTTATCTGTTGTTTTCAATTCCTTTCCTTCTAAATACATCATATCCTCTCTCTTTTTATGCCTTTGCATACAATTGTACACACTTTGTATACAATAATCATATCCTCTATTGGTAATACTAATTAATTAATATTTATAGAAATTCTCATATTTAAACAATAAGGAGCAAATTGCCTTCTCATTTTCATTGAATCGAAGCTGAAGATATTATGTGAAAAATTGTATCCAATCCGAAAATATTTTGTGTACAATTGAGTACAATCCTTGTATACAATTGAGTACATTTTTGTATACACTTTGTATACATTTGTGTACAATCACATTTCGAAGGATTGTTTGATATGATAAGAACTTAGATAGATTTCAAGTGTAAAAACTTTAGTGAGAATTTTTCTGAAAATTTTGAAAAATCTTATCGAATTGCTCAAAAAAGAAGCTCAAATATTGCTCTATTTCGGTTTTAAAATTGCTGTTTTTCGTACATACAGATGTCCCAGTAGACATATATTGACTTAGAGCATACGATTAATTAAATTAAATATAGGTATTACCATTTGATAGGTAGATAAATTTCAAGTGAATAATAATCAATCGTTTCTTTCATTTGGTAACACTTAAAAAATGCCTTTTTTTCGATATTAAAAATAAATGCCGAAAAGGAGCAAGATATTTTCTTTCACATCGATAAATTTAACAAAAATCATAAAATTTCTGAAAATCTTAAGAAAAATTTTGTATACATTTTGAAAAAATTTTGTATACAATTGTACACAATCATTGTAACATTATGTATACATTTGCATTCAATGGAAAAGTATTAACAATGAATCAATATTTATTACTTTACTCTCAACAATGAAATAATCCTCATCATAGAAAAATTAACAATAAACATTTCACATTTCAGAAAACAAAAACTAATAAAAAAAATAGTACCAATTCATTATCACTTTAGTATCATAAGCTTAGTGGCAATGCTGAAGGAGGATAGTTTAATAAAAACAATATTTCAATCATACTTATCTTCACTTTCACTAAATCAGAGTAAAAGTCATATATTTTCAATGTAATCATCTACAGCAATCATCTCCAATAGCTGAAGGAATAGGATAAGAGGATAATGCCTGGAGAACCTTACAAGCAAAAGCAATCCATAGGAGCAATCATCTAATTTAATCATAGCATTCTCAACGAATCCAAGAGGCATAATCCTCATCATCAAGATTATCCTCAGCACAGACAAACAAAAAAAAGGCAATAGCTGATTAAAGTATGATAGGCTTGTAGATTATGGGAGTATTTTCCTTCAATGAAGTTAAGTACCGAAGAGAAAAAAGTTGAGATGGAAGTATCCTCGTATAGAGTTTGCTCAATTTTCAATTTTATGTGTCTTCCACTTATAGTAAGTACCGAAAAAATTATCTGAGGAGAGGATTAGTATTCAGATTTCTCTCACAGTACCTAAAAATCTTGTATATACATTGAGTTAGGAGTATTTGGTCGGTTATTTGCTATTTTTATTAGGATTGTACTGTTGTACATTATTCTTTTTACTATTACAAGTATTTAAAGGCTTGGAAATATAACAATCTTTCTTTCTTTCAATCTTACAATCTTTCAAAAAATATATAAATTATTGCAATTTTTACACTATAAAAAAGACAGATTACACACTAAAAAAGGGAGGAGGGCAATTCTTTAATAATCAATCATCATCTTTCGAAACCTCTATCAATACCTTCGAAACCTATCGAAACCTCTGAGGGAAAAATATTTGCACAGAAAAATCAGCATACTTTCACTTCTCATTCCTCCTCCTTGAGCTGAAGATTATTTTCGATTATTTTGCTTGGATAAGTGGATAAATAGATTGGATTGATGGATTAACTCTTCAATAATATCATTCGTTTATCGTATTTGAGGGAGCATACTCCTTTCTTATTGTTTTTCAAGTCATCAAATCTACATAATGCTCCTCATCTTTAGAGGATTTGCTCCAGTATCCTTATCTTGAAGGTATAGACATCAAGCATATAGTAAAAAAGTAGGATAAAGGTAGGATAGAAGTAGGATAAAAAGCTTGAATAAAAATGAATTGGCATTGAGAATATCATAGAGAATATAACGATTGTTATCGCTGCAAATGAGGAATGGAGAAAGGATTAGGCTTTTTTCACTTGATAGAATGATGTAAGGCGTTTATTTAATAATTTTCATATAATCTTTAGATATTTTTGTTGCTTGAACTACATTAATCAAGTTTTTTTATTGAAAGAATGATGATTGAGGAGAATATTGCATTAGAGCCTCTCCTAAATGGATAGTGTTACTGATAACTCCTTTTATTTCTATGCTTTCCTTTGAGTATTTCATAAGGAATATCCTCTGAGAAAATGATTGCTGATTTGCCTTATTCTTACAATAAAATTTCTGAGAAAAAATAGTGTAATGGCATTAGTGAGAAGGATTGCCATCATCTGTAAAGAGAGTATCTTGTATTATTTTGCAAAGGTTTAATTCAAACAGCAACAATATCCCACTAATGCCTATAAGAGAAGGTATGTGCCTCCTCACTTATATCCTTTCCTTCAGAGAAAAAACCTATCTATTTATATATTAAGTAATACATATATTCATATGTACATATGTTATGGAGATGTTAATTTTATGGCAAATGTAAATTCAACACAGACAAGTTTTAGAATCAGATTGGATTTGTACGATAAGTTAAGATTCCAAGCTGTAAAAGAAAATAGAAGTCAAGGAGAAATCTTAAACGAAGCTTTAGAGGATTATCTCCAAAAAGTAGAAAATCAAACAACATTCGATGAGAAATTATGATTAAAAAATTATTGTAAAAAATAGAAAACGAATAGTAGTGAAAAGGATACTTGGAATATCCTTCTCACAATAAGTAATTACTTAATATTATTTTTGTAATATGGTATTATTTATATGTTACTATAAAACTACATATGTATGTACACATCGTATACGATTTTGTATACAATTGTATACATTCTGTTTATCTATTTTTATCCAAGTTTTTTAATCGTTCAGCACATTATGAAGGTTAGAAAATGGCAAAAGAAGTATTATCCAAGAGGATTAAGAAGGAGAATAAGGATAGATTGCAAAAACTGGAGGCTATCTCCAAAGGTAGAATCAATTTAGATAGATTACTTGAAGAGATTATGCCACAGTATGAGGAAATCTATTATTCTACAAATGAGCAATTAATCAAGGCAAAAGAAGAATTAGAGGAATCTGAAGAGAGAACTCAAGAATTAAGACAGAAATATCTCTCCTTGAAATTTAAAGAGGAGGAGGAAAGGGCTAAAAATCATATGAACTATGAAGATGAGAATACAATCAAAGCCTTAGAGTTTATGAAGGAGGATTATGAGAAGTATATCTCCAATTATACCTATGACAAGCTCTCTGAAGATGGATTCAACAAATACTTTGAAAACGAATCTTTCATTGAAATTAATGTGATGAGAGAATATGGATTAAAGTACCATAAGAAAGTATTCTTAGAAGGATTCAAGGAATGGTATTTGCAAAATCATTCATAAGATTACTTGACAAGGTTAAGAAGTGTATACAAGTGTATACACATTTTCCGAAAGACTATGTGAAAAAAATTGTATACATTTTCGTATACATCGCTCCTACAATACCTTTTTTCATTCGTTGTATACAAGTGTATACACTTTATATTTTTTATTATATTATATTATATTGATTTCTTTATTTTATTATTATTATTATGTAATTCTTTTATTTCTGAAAATAAGATATTTCAATGGCTTAAAATTGGATTTGAATGATTTTTTCTTATTAATCGGTTTTATACCAGGTTTCCTCTGACTTATTTTCTATGTATACGATTTTGTATACACTACCTCTGTATACGATTTCGTATACGATTTTTGAGGTTTTTTGAGGAAAATCTTAAACTTGAGAGAATTAAGTATGTATACGATTTCGTATACGATATTACTCAAACAATGAAAAAGTATTACAAAAAGGGCAAAAATAGGCAAAAAATGTATACATTTTCGTATACACTACAATTGTATACGATTTCGTATACACTAAAGATTTTATTGAATTAATGACATAATGAATTATAACTAATGGAAAATTGAGAGAGATGAGAAAGTATGTTTAACATTAGTAAATTTGAAGATAAGAAGATGGCTGAATTTGAGCTTGAATTGGCAAATATCAATTATGAGATTAAGAAGCTTGACTTTGAGATAGCTGATTATGAGAAAAGAAATGCCATTGCCGAATTTGAACTTATCGATAGTGGATTGACTGAGGAGGATTTTAAGGAATTGACTAATAACCTCTTGGATAAGAACCTTTCTGATGAGGAATATGAGGAGATAATGGATAGGCTTAATTCATTGCCAAGAGATGATGAGGATAAGATAACAATCGAAGATGATGAGGATTTTGTTGCTTATATGATTATAGTGATGGGATTCTATGGATTGATGATAAGGGATTTGAGAAAACAGAAACTAAAATTATTGGAAACCGAAATCCAAATCAGAGAGGATATGCTCGAATCCTTGAAGGGAGAATCATAAATGAATGAGAAAGATTCCAATCCATACTACAAGGAGAGAAAACTAAAGCCTTTGCTCCGAAGTGGATTGTCATTCGGTTTATCTAAAGAAGTGAAGGAGGATTTTGATGATTACATTGAAAGAACCTATCCGAATATCTCCTTCAATCAAGCAATGAATCATATAATCTTGGATTTGCTCAATACTCGATGTTTGGAGAGAAAATACTTCAATATCGATGTAGTGGGAGTATTTCCTATATATCAAGACTACGATAATCTTGAGGATTTCGTTATCTGTAAGCATTTTGCCAGTAGAGATGTGTATTCTATCAATAGGAATGAACTGAGCCTAAATGCTGATATGTTTATGGAATTAAAAGAGTACCAATACCTCAATGAATCAAAAGTTATCTCAATTGAAGATTTATACAAGGCTTATCGTATGAATTACTTTACTTATAATAGGCTCAAAGCTTCTATGATTGCTTTAGATGAGTTTGAGTTTTTCTTTGAGGAATTATTGGAGATAAGTAATGCTCATTATACCATCGTTCAATTTAAAGTGAATAATTTCCTTGATGATTTCATTGATGGAATCTACAAATCTCCTTCAAATAGGAAATGTCATATGGGAATCGGATACTATTCCTTTGAAGAGGAGTACAGATATTTTATTTATGAATGGTATTTTGATAACAATATGGATTTCCATATAGACCATATCAGCCTAATCTCTGAAGATGACTTCAAGGCAACAATCGACAAATCCACAAATGAAGAGCTTAAGGAGGAGTTTGAGAACTTGAATGCTCCAATAACTGAGGAGCAATCTTTAGAGGAAAGAGTAAAAGAGCTTTCCCATCTCAACGATAGATTAAATGAGGACATCTTGAAGATAACAGAAATGCTCATATACACTCAGCACGAAAACGAAACCTTGAAAACACAAAATCAGATATTGGATATGATGATAAAGGAGAATGAGCCTAAGGCACAGAGGTTCGATAGGTTAGTTGAATTAGTGGATAAGCTTGATTTTTCTGAAGTTATCGATGATGATGAGGAAAGCACACAGAAATAATATCGATTTTCTCCTCTTCAGTTAGGTAGATGGCTACTCTCCAGGCATAATGTAATCAGCATTTGCACACAGAAATTATGTTGAAAATCAATCTCTCTTAATTATCCTTTTTTTCTTTATTTTATTTTATTTTTCACTTATTTTACTCTTATTTTGCAGAATTTTACTCCATTTCTAAAAATACTCTTTTTCTGTATGCTCTGTTTTTTAAGAGCATTTTTAAAAAAGTTTACAAAAGGAAAGTTATATATAATAAAAAATAGAAATAGTAATACTAAGAATAAGTGATGATAATAAATTCATTACTTGGAGTAGTGATGTTTTCAGAGAAATAAGTTAAAAAATAAGAATCATTCGATAAACAATGTGTTTGGTTTTCAAGCAATGAGTAAAGTTTGTGATTTTCTTAAAAAGCTTCCACACAAATTAAGAAAAATTACAAACTACTCTCCATAGCTTACCATTTTTTCACAAAGTTTTTCTATCCATAAATTCACCATTTTTCATAAGAATAAAAAAAGAATAGTAAGTTACAATACTTTATCTGTAAGTAGTCAGTATATAAGTATTTCTATTTTTTCGGCTTACTACTATTTTTAACAATTCTTAGAGAGTTATACTGGATATTAATTGGTATGAATGGCTTAAATCAGTAAAAAACGCCATAAAACGCCGATTAATTTTTATGATTTTTATGATACTGTTATTCCTTCGGAGGCTTTTCATAACAGAAATAAGCTGATTTTTTCTCCTATCGTTTCACTTATTCTAAAATAGATGTAAAGTGAATAATTATGAAGAAACTCGACAGAAACGAAGTAAAAAGAAATATGATTACCTTCAAGGTAAGCAATAAGGAATTAAATGCGATTACATCTTATTTGATTGAAAATGAGATTGGTAATCGTTCAGATTTTATACGAACTTTAGTATTGAATAGCATAGGAGAAAATTAGGAAATTTGAATTGATTCGTACCATAATTTAACAAAAAAGAGAGATGTAAGAGCCGATTAGAAAAACATCAGCTCTTGAAAGTAAGAATAAACTTTTAATTAATCTTATTTTTGTCTTTCCTATTATATAAAGTATGGTATGACTTGATAAAGATTGTTATGACAAGTAATGATAATGAAACTTCATTAATGAATGAAGTAAGGGAAACAGTAGTGAAAGAGGCTACTGAGGAAATCAATAGGAAAGAGAAGAGGATTAGAGAATTGAAGGATACCTCCATCTACAAAGTACCGAAAACCTTGAAGGAGAAAGGCTACAGATACGATGATGAGGCTCTCTACTGTCCTTTACATACAAACTTCAAGGATTTCTATTTGAGAATATCAAGAGGTTTCAATGCCTATGAGTATTGCATAGGCTTATTTGATGAGAATGATGACTTTACAGTATTCTCCTCTTCCTTTGATGATAAGAAACCGATAACCTCCTCCAATAAGAGTAGGAATCAGTTATTAGGCAAATCTATTCCTAAAATCAATGCAAAATTTTCCATTTATGAAAATGGAGAGAAGATTGTACCATTCGATAAGGATTATCTTGTAGATTCTTTAGAGGAGATTGCCATTGACTTAATCAATGTGAAGGATTTTCCTCAAGTGAACGAAAACTTCAAAGTATACGAAGAGAAAGAAGCTGAGGAAATAGCTGAGGAAACCTCTGAAGATAAAGGCTTATCCTTCTCAGATTACTCCGAAAGCATACAATCAGAGGCATTGAAATTAGTAGAGCAAAATCATCTCTACGATAACATCAAGAGGACTGTAAGCTTAACTCACGAAGGAGATGAGGATTTAGTATTCTCCTTGATTCTCATAGGAGTATCAATCTACATCGGAGAACCTATCCACAGCTTTATCGGAGGAGAAACTGGTAAAGGGAAAACTGATTTGATTAAAACAGTATTTAAGAACTTTCCTCGACATCATATCTTCGAAATAGAAGAGTTTT
>Ga0310696_10005974_pt1 | contig 14560 bp, 11 predicted proteins | sample AusTroGonzalo_MG_4_FD_203885 | JGI IMG/M metagenome (GOLD analysis project Ga0310696, IMG submission 203885) | Bovine rumen microbial communities from tropical cattle in Woodstock, Queensland, Australia - Gonzalo_02 (v2) (version 2) | ecosystem: Host-associated > Mammals > Digestive system >...
CGTGAGCCATAAAAAATGAGGTCTTAAAAATTGAAACGTGCTTAAAATACTCATCCTTTTTCTCCCGCTAAGGCTTGCAAAACAAGTGCACCCAATGCCAGCGCAAAAGCTATGAGAAGCAAAATGGGGTAAAGCTCTTTTTTCTCATATATGACACGATCTTCAAAATTTTGTTCTTCAAGCAAATCGATTTTTTTATAAACATTGACGAGTTCTTTTAGGGTGGTGACCTTAAAATATCGACCCTTCGTTTCATCTGCCAAAGTTTTGAGGGTTTGTTCGTCAAGACCGGAATTTTGTATGTTGAAAAAAGCTTTGGCAATGGACATTTGCGGTGAGCCGATGCCGATGGTGTATATTTTAATACCTTCGTTTTTAGCGAGATTAATAGCCTCCGGAACGCTGATTTCGCCATCGTTGTTTTCGCCGTCCGTTAAGAGTATGATGACCTGATTTTCTTTGTCGCTTTTGGTGTTTTTGAGCGTTTTGAGTGCAAGTGCCAACGCATCACCGATGGCGGTGCTTTGGCCTGCCATACCCGCCTGCATGGTGCTTAAAACATCTATGACGGATTCTTTATCAAACGTTAGGGGAACTTGTAAATAAGCACGTGTGCCGAATAAAATAAGCCCCAAGCGATCATGAAGTCTGTTTTTTGCAAAATCGGAAACAACGGCACGGACAGCCTCAATGCGGGGAATAGGGCGGTATTGATAAAAGAAATCTTCTTCAAGCATGGATGTTGAAATGTCCGTGACAAGCAAAATATCGCGTCCTTTGTTGTCTATGCGTTTCGGCTCGCCGAGTTCGACAGGGCGCATCAGGCTTAAAACAATAAAAGCATAGCAGATAAAAAGTACAAAAAACGGCAAACCGAAACGACGAGGAGAAGTTAAAGAGATGAGATTTGCCTTGATATTTTGAATGTTTTGAATATCTCTTAAAAAAGGAATTTTAAGTGCACGTCCGAGTGCATTTGCTTTTGTTTTGAAAAGCATAAGGAAAAACGGCAATATGAGCAAAAAAGCCAAATACGGATATTCAAAAACAATCATAAATTGCTCTCCACCCAATCTTTTGCGAAGTTTTTAAGTGCCGAAAAATCATTATCGGAAAGCGTACTTGATGCTAAGGCATAAGGTGCGTTGATTAAAATGGTCATTTGTTGTTTCGGCAGTTTTTGCTTTGCGGTTTGATTTAAGAAATCTGCCCAGTCGGTGCCGTATAGTGCAACGGCTTTTTTGTGTTTGATTTTGCAAATGCGGCGCAAAAGTTCGGATATTTTGCAAACACTTGCCATATTTTTTTGTGTGAGCGCATTTAAGAAATCAAAAGCATATTTTTTTTTGCTTTGAAGATATAAATGTCTGAAATAAGGCGCTAAGAGAATAAGACAAACCAAAAGAGCCATCAAAAAAACAGCACCGTACCCCAAAGGAAAAAGAGAAATTTTTTCGGGCAAATGTATATCTCTTAATTCAGGCAGATTATTCATCTGAAAAGACCTCGTTTGTGAACATTAACTGCTGCTAATTTAATTTTTTTAAAACAAAATATCAAGATTTGTTTTTGAAAAGCGCGATGACTTTTTAAGGACGAAACTAAAAAGCGTATTTGAAACCTAAATCGGCACGTGTGCGGTATTCGCTGTCTATGTAAGATAAGAAACTGCCGTATAACGAAAGATTGCCGACATCATACGAGAATTTTGAACGCAGAACAATGTAGTCGTTACGGCGTTTTTCATCGGTGATTTTGAAACGCCCGTTCATATTGTTCATGGAAAGCGTTAATTCATAGGGGTTTGCAAATTCGTGATAAAGCGATGCCCCCGTCATAAACTCAAAACGGCTTGTCTTTGAAAGTTCTTTTTGTGTGGAAAGATAAGCGCCGAATCCGGTTTCTACCGAATAAGTGTTGTTTTTTTCGGAAGAAAGACTGTATGATTTGACGTCTTCTTTTAATTTTGTTTGGTAAGCACCAAAATTAAACTCTGCGGCAGGTGAAAGCTCGAAAGCACCGAGGCGAATCGGATAGCGCACTTCATTGGAAACGGCAGCCATACGTCTTTCAATTTGACCGTCATAGCTTTGGTTGTTGTAACCGTTACGATTGTATGTGCCGTAAGCATATCCGATTTTCGGGGTTATTAAAAACGCAAAACCTTTGTCGGTGGCTCTAAAGGGTGCTAAAAGTTGAATGTGTTTTGAAACACGTTTGTTTGAATGGTTGCCGTCATAAGAGTTGATGTCCGAGATGGAAAGACCGACGCCGAAACCGGTGTTTTCGGTTTTTTGACCGGAAAGGGCATATTGCGTGCGTGTGTTTTTGCCGGAGAACATTTGTGGTTTGACGGTGCCCGTTAATGAAAAAGAATTGTCTTTTAAGTGAAACATTTTTTCGCTGATGTCAAAATTGAGCTCTTTTTCAACCAACAAATCTTCGGTTCCGAAGCGTGACAGCACATTTTGTGCGGTTAGTGCCGAAACAGCGTTTCGTATTTGAGAAAGATTTGTTTTGTCTTTGAGATCCTTAAAGAGAGCGGCGTCATTTTGGAGGGCATAGTTTTGCTCTAAAAAGGCGGCAACGGAAGAATTGGTTGTGAGCACATCCGCAAAATCTTTTTTGGTTAATACGATGTCGGTGCCGTTTAAGGATGCATTAAATAAAGGTGACCCCGAAGTTAAAGTCAGCTCGCTTGTGTCATCGGCATTGATGGCATTTTGTAAAACATACGTGTTTTCAAAACCGGACGAAACGACATCATTTGCCACACTTAAATTACCCGAAATTGAAGCGGCGGAAAAATTGCCGTTTGTGGTGATGGAAACACCCTGTGACCCGAGATTTAACGCACTCATTGTTGAAAGAATGCCGGCGTTTTCAAATTTGGCACCGCCCGTTAAATAAACGGCATATCCGCCGTCGGGCGTTTTTAAGACGTTGCAATTGGTGCAATAGGCTTCTTCGTCTTCCCATGTTAAATATTGGTTTGCGGTGGTGGCAGAACCGGCTAAACCGATTAAAAATTTAAATTCGCCCGTGTTTGTTATCTTAGCGTTGTTTGTGGCATAAATACCATAGGTTTTTTCTTGGGATGAACCGTAAACATATATGTGACCGCTGTTTGTGACCGAACCGCCATCGCTGTATATGCCGTAAGCCGTACCGTTGGGTGCCGTAACGTTAATCGGGTAAATAGCCGTTGTATTTGTGACAGCGCCGTCTTTATTGTATATGCCATATGCATCGCCGCCCGCACTTGTGACCGTGATGCCGCTGTTGTTAACAACAGATGTTTGTTTACCGCTTGATTGTACGGCGTAAATACCGTATGCATTGCCCTGACCGGCGGTTGTGGTTGCCGTTATGATACGTCCGTTTGTGATGGTGCCGTCTTTGATGTATGCGCCGCAAGCGTTACCGGTTGCACTTTGCGCCGTGACGGAATTGAGAAGTGAGCCGACCGTATCGTTGGTGATTGTGGCGCCGTTGCCGTATAGACCGTATGCGTCACCTTTGTCTGAAAGGGATGAGACAATGCCCGAATTTGTGATGGCATTGTAGGAATATAAACCATATGTATTGCCTTTACCGTTTGTGTTTTCGACATGAGTGACGGAATATAAAAACAACGTGTTATTGCTGTTTGCTTTGATTTGGTGATAAATACCGGCTGCGTCGGTTGAGGTTGAGCTGCTGCTTGTCTGGGCATTGTAAATGCCGTATGCCGAACCGTCACCCTGATTTGTGATGGAAATGGAGGAAAAAACGTTGCCTGTTTGAGAGCTATCGTCGGCTGTGCCTTGAAAATCACCGCTGTAAATGGCATTGTTGCCGAAAATGCCGTATACATTGCCGTTGCCCGTGTTGTTGATGGTTATTGAAGAAATTGCAGAAGCGGGCGCGAGCGAGGAAGTGTCGGAAACAAGAATGCCGCTGTCTTGAAGCGAAACATAAACATTGTAGATTTTTTTAACTTTCGGAGAATAAAGCCCGTACACGACACTGTCGCTGTCGTTGGTGATGTTAAGCGAAGCGGATTTGTCGAGCACCAAGTAGTCAACATCTTCCGTTGTTGTTTCTGTTTGTGATTGGCCGAGAATATCATCTCCGTTTTTAACGGTGTATACCCCCGAAATTAAATAAGCCGTTCCGACAACTTCATTCAAATCATTGTAGGCAAGGTTGGAACCGCTGTTGACGTCGATGTAACCCGAAGGGGTATCTTCACCGCTTTGATACCAATAAACATTATTATTCGGGTCGCGCTTGTAATCCGTAACTTCTACCTGATAGGTGGTGGATTCGATTTCATAATAACCGTTTGCAAAACTGTTTTCATCAATAACCAAATCAGCCGGTGTGTTATCGGCATCATAAAACAAACCGTATATGGTGGTGTATTTGTTGTTGTTGATGGTGATGTCGCTGTCATTGTAGTTGGTATTCATGTTATCGGCATTGCCTATGATTTTATCAACTTCAACCCCGACACATTCTCCCGTACTTCCTCTGCCGTATCCTTTGGCGCAAGTTGAGCAGTTTGTTGAAGCATCATAACCGGTATCACATTTGCAGCCTGCGCCCGTTTGAGTACCGTGTGTGCCGCAATCAACGTGTTTGTAACACCATCCGTTTATTAAAACATAACCATCTTTACAGGCGGTGCACGTACTGCCGGTGCGTTCGGTGCAATTGGAGTCGACAACATCTTTACCTCCGCCGCCACCACCGCCGCCAAGGGCAATGGCTGTGCCCGCGCCGGCTGCAATAATACCGGCACCGATAAGAGCTTTGGTTGTGAAACTCATGCCGGTTATCATACCTTTGTTTGCAGGTACGGCCGTATCCATATTTTTGACGGGATTTTGAATAACCGAATTTAAAAAGTCTCGATAACCGCTTATTTCCCAAGTACAAGGATGTGAGGGATTTGCACCGGATTGTAAAAACGACCTGAAAGCCACTCTGTTTTTATATTTGGCAGCCACACATAAACCGGTATCGCCGTTGGCGTTGACCGAATCGATATCCATGCCGCGTGAACGTGCATTGTTGATTGCCGAAACTTCGCCTCTGGCCGCTAAATTGTACAGCGCATTAAAACTTTGGGGCGAAAGAGGCTCCAAATAGGCCTCTGCCCTGAATGCAAAAAAGCTTAAAAAAGCAAATAAAAAAATGTTAGACCGTTTGAGGAACATCTTTTTCCTTAATATAAAAGTCATCTATCTTGAGGATTATAGAACTTTATTTGTAAAGATGAGGTTAATTTTTGTTTGTAAAAATCCATATGAACAATGATTTTGATAAAATAAAAAACATTTTCTTCTTTACTTATGAAAGCGTTTGTTTTATTTTAGGCAAAGTTTATAAGAAAACAGGATAAAAATAATGACAGCGACCTTAAAGCAAATTCGCAAAACATTTTTGGATTACTTTGCAAAGAACGGACACACGATTGTGCCGTCTTCATCACTTGTGCCGGATAATGACCCGACGTTGATGTTTACAAACTCGGGTATGGTGCAATTTAAAAATATTTTTACGGGCAACGAAACGCGTGCTTATACGCGTGCCGCATCGGCACAAAAATCTGTGCGTGCGGGCGGTAAGCATAACGATTTGGACAGCGTCGGTTATGATGTGCGCCACCATACGTTTTTTGAAATGCTCGGCAACTTTTCGTTTGGCGATTACTTTAAGGAAGAAGCTATTTTTTATGCTTGGGAAATGGTAACCAAAGAATTCGGCATCAGCAAAGATAAATTGGCCGTTACCGTTTTTCATACCGATGATGTGGCAAGAAATTTATGGAAAAAAATATCGGGCTTGCCCGATGAGCGTATTATCGGTATTGCCACCAAAGATAACTTTTGGCAGATGGGCGATACGGGGCCTTGCGGTTATTGCTCGGAGATTTTTTATGACCACGGACCGGAAGTTTTTGGTGATTTACCCGGCACAAAAGACGAAGACGGTGACCGTTGGATAGAAATTTGGAATTTGGTTTTTGATGAATTTGAAGATTTGCCCTCGGGTGAACGCGTGAATTTGAAAAAACGCTGTATTGATACGGGTATGGGCTTGGAGCGCATCACCGCCATTTTGCAGGGTGTACACTCAAACTATGATATTGATTTGTTCCAAAATTTGATAACAGACCTTTGTAAGCTTGCCGGCACGGATAAAGAAAACAAAAAATTCACGTCTTCTTATAATGTAATTACAGACCACTTGCGTTCAACGGCATTTTTGATTGCTGACGGGGTTTTGCCCTCAAACGAAGGCAGAGGCTACGTTTTGCGCCGTATTATGCGCCGCGCAATGCGCCACCTGTTTATGCTTGGCGTGCATGAGCCGCTTTTGTACAAGCTTTTGCCGTCGCTTGAGCGCGAAATGGGCGAGGCTTATCCGGAACTTAATCGCTATGAAGCCTTAATCAGAGAAACAATTAAGGCGGAAGAAATGCGTTTCGGACGCACGCTTGCAACAGGTATGAAACTTTTGGACGAGCAGTCCGCAAGCCTGAAAGCGGGTGATGTTTTATCCGGCGAGACGGCCTTCAAACTTTATGACACATACGGTTTTCCGCTTGATTTGACACAAGACGCCCTAAAGCTCAAGAACATTGACGTTGATACGGAAGGCTTTAACAAAGCAATGGAAGAACAAAAACAAAAAGCGCGTCAAAATTGGGCAGGCTCGGGTGATGAAGGCACGGAAAAAATCTGGTTTGATTTGAATGAAAAATTAGGTGCGACGGACTTTTTGGGGTATAAAACCTTAAAAGCCGATTGCCTTATTTCTGCACTTGTTCAAAACGGGCAGGAAATGCAAGAAGTAACAAACGGTGAGTTTTATTTGATTGCCAACCAAACGCCTTTTTACGGCGAATGCGGCGGTCAGGTCGGTGATACCGGTTTGATTAAAGGCAGAGATTTTGAAATTGAAGTGACCGACGCCAAGCGCAAACTTGACGGTTTGTTCGTGCATGTCTGCAAACTCTTAAAAGGAGCGGTCCATACAGGCGATACGGCATCTTTTGAAGTTGATGAAAAACGCCGCAAACAGATTTGCGCCAATCACTCGGTGACACACCTTGTGCATAAAGCTTTGCGCACGATTTTGGGTGAACATGTAGCGCAAAAAGGCTCGCTTGTGGCGCCTGACCGTATGCGTTTTGATATTTCACACCCCAAGCAAATCACCGCAGAAGAAATTCGCAAAGTTGAAGATATGGTCAATGCCTCTATCAGAGAAAACTACCATGTGAACACTGTTTTAATGGATAAAGACGAAGCCGTTTCATCAGGTGCAATGGCGCTATTCGGTGAAAAATACGGTGAAGAAGTACGCGTTGTCAAAATGCAAAAAGACGGGGTCACTTATTCTGAAGAACTTTGCGGCGGCACGCATGTTTGCGACACGGGTGATATCGGTTATTTCCATATTTTATCGGAATCCGCCGTGGCGGCAGGGATTCGCCGTATTGAATGTGTGACCGGTGCGGCAGCCGAAGATTTTGAACACGGATTGGAAGATAAACTGCACCATGTTGCCGATATGCTCAAAACAAACTTAAATGATTTGGAAAAACGCATTACAAATCTTTTGGAAGAAAAGAAAAAGTTGGAGCAGGATGTTTTGAATTTGAAAAAGTCCATGCTCGGCGCGCAAAATGCCGGTGATGAAGTTGAAACAGTGGGCGGGGTCAAGTTTGTCGGCAAAGTGGTTCCGAATGTACACTCCAAAGAACTTAAAGCCTTTATTGACGAGATTTTGCAAAAAATCGGCTCGGGCGTTGTGGTGCTTGCTTCAGACAAAGACGGCAAAGCCTCGATTGTGGCGGGTTTGAGCGCGGATTTAATCGGCAAATATTCGGCCGTTGATATGGTGCGCGCGGCAGCACCCGTTGTCGGCGGCTCAAACGGCGGCGGCAAGCCCGATATGGCGCAGGCCGGCGGTAATGACCCCTCAAAGCTTAAAGAAGCCATTGAAAAAATTAAAGAAATGATTTAAGAAAGAAAAACCCGCGTTTAAACACGGGTTTTTGCCTAAAAATTCAAATTTATTTTATACTGCCATCCATTGGGTTGAACTTGAGCAAAAGCGTGTTCCACATTTTGTATTGATTCGGATATTCATCGGCAAGAATTTTATAAACATTTATGCCTTTGTAGTTTTGCGCTGTGAGAACCGCGCGAAGCGCACTTTCGGCAGCCGGATGATTTTTGTATGCCTTGTTAACGATTTCTGCCGAACGCAAGGTGCCTTCTTTGGTTAAATATACTCTGATTTCAATAATCATATTTTCAATACCCTGCGTGCCGGGATCGAAAATCCAACACTCACGTATATAGCTGGCAATCCTATCTGTTTGGGTGACAGTTAAATCCGAAAAATATGAGCCGCCGCTGCCGCCTTCAACACCCATGTTGGCAACCTCGGTGCCGGTTTTAATGACCGCAGGCGAATTTTGGGCGCCGACTTCTTTTTCAACGGCATCTGCGGTATCAAGCAAACTCTTTAAGGGGTCTGTCATTGTTTTGATTTCTTTTTTGGGTTCTTCTTTGGGTGCCGGTTTCGGCGGGGTTTTTTCAGCCGGTTTCGGTGCGGGTTTTTGGACCGGTTTTTTGGGCGGCACGGGTGCCGGTTTCGGCGCTGGTTTCGGAGTTGGTTTGGGCTCCGGCTTTGGTGTCGGTTTCTCTTCTTTTTTAGGTTCAGGCTTTAAGTTTGTATCGGCAAAGTCTGTTTTCGGCGTTTCGGGCTCCTTGATTTCAGGCTTAGGCTCGGGCTTTGGCGCAGGCGCTTCTTTGGTATATTTTGGCGGTGTTTTTTCTTGAACCGTTGCCTTTTTTTCTTCTTCACCAAACACGGCTTTTGGCGGCAAATTAGTCATTTCACCAAGTTTAACATCTTTAAGGTCAACAATAATCGGGGCTTGTCCGATGGTCATTTTGGGCTTAAAAAGCATTGGCAGATCAATCACGAATATTAAAAATACCGCGATGTGCAAAAAAACGGATCTGTATAAATACTTTTTCATCAGCCTTTTTATTTTCCCTTATTGTAAGGTCTCGGTTCTGTTTTAAGACCGACTTTTTCAAAGCCGGCATCTTTTAAGAGCGCCATCAGGTTAATCACGCGTCCGTAAGCCGATTCGGTATCGCCCGAAATCGTGATGGTTGCCTCGCTGTTTTCGCCCCTGATGGCTTTGACTTTGGCAACGATTTTATCGGCAGGAACTTCGGTTTTGCCGATGTAATAATAACCTTCTTTATCAACGCTGATGTTGATTGACGTTTCTTTGCCTTCAAAAGCTTTGCCGCCGACTTTAGGCAGATTTAAGGCAATACCCGAAGTCACCAAGGGGGCTGCCACCATAAACACCACCAAAAGCACCATCATCACATCCATCAGGTTTGTGATGTTGATGTTTGCATTGCGTTTTGACGGGCGGCGTGCCGAATACCGAAAAGAATTTTGCATTTTTATTCTCCGGCAATTTCGGCGCGAATTGTCGTATCATCAATTTCACGCGATAAAATTGAAGAAAATTCGGCAATAAAGTTCTCTAATCTTTGCGCATATCTGTCATTTGCCGACGAAATGGAGTTGTAGGCAAGCACCGCCGGAATGGCGGCAATTAAGCCGAAAGCTGTTGTGAACAATGCTTCGGCAATACCGGGAGCCATGGCGGATAACGAGTTGCTTTGTGTGACGGCGATGGCGTTAAAGCTGTTGATGATACCCCAAACCGTTCCGAACAAACCGACAAGCGGTGCAACCGAGCCGGTTGAAGCTAAAAAGCCGAGGCGCCTGTCCAAATCATCAAGCTCTTTATCCATGGTGACGCCCATTGCTTTTTCAATACGTTGTTGGAGCGACACACCTCTTAAACCACGGTCTGTTTTAGATTTCATAATGTTTGTGCGACGCCATTCTTTCATTGCGGCGACAAACATAGCCGACATCGGGTCGCGCGGGGCGTTGCCGATGGCCTCATAAAGCCTGTCTAGCGAGCCACCCGACCAAAAAGCTTCTTCAAACTTTTTGGTGGTGCGTTTGACCCTGCGAAGCATCGCAAATTTTTCAAAAATAATTGCCCATGACCAAACGGAAGCGGCAATCAACCCAATCATCACAATTTTAGTTACCGAATCCGATGCCCACACCATATCCCAAAGCGACGGATTGGTGGCTGCATCTGCAACATTTGATAAAACTTCTGTTTCCATTTTAATTTTCCCGTTTCAAAAAATTTAAACAATATTCGTCAATGGTGCACCTTTTAACATAAAATGTTAAAGATTCGATTAACTTAAAACAAAAAGAGGCTTGTTTTTCAAAGCCTCTTTGATGAATTTTGAAATCGGCGTTTTTTATTCGCCACCGCCGGCGGCAGGAGTTTCGCTATTTGCATCATCATTGATGAGAATTTCTTGCAAACCGGTTACGTCAGATAAGCCCCAATCCATTGTGCCGATCGTAACGGAAGCTTCTTTCGGTAAATCTTCAAAAACAACTTCAAATGTTTCACCTTCGTCTTCGGTAATGATGTAAACTTCACCTTTGTAAACATTATAAACTTTTGGCGTTGTTTTATCAATGACCATTTCTTCGGGGAAAACACGCAAAGCGACGGCTTTTCGCATACCGTCGAGAGATGATTCTTTGTCTGTTCCAAAATCAACGTAAGGATATTTTAAGCTGTTTTTACCTAAAAAGGCTGTGCGCATGTTGTTAACGATTTGAGCCATTTGGTTAATGGTTTTGTTGAGTTTGTGTTTTGCCATGGCTTTTTGATAACCAGCAAGTCCGGCAAGAGACAGGACACCGATAACGGCTAAAACACCTAACATCTCTATCATTGAACGACCACGTTGTTCAAAATTTTTCATAGAAACCTCCCTACATATACCTATAGTATTTTGAGTCTACAAAATCGTTAGCCGAAAGTCAATATCACTTTAGCTATATCAAAAGGGAGCATATATGAAAAAAATAAAAAATATGTAAATATTTATCGGATTTTTTCGGTTAAAACAAAAAAGTTACCACGTGCATTGTTTTTGAGTGAGCTTTTTGAAAATTTCGGGATTTTTGTTTTGCGCGGCATATGGCAAGACAGACGACCCGTTAGTATCTTTTAGGGGTATGTCTGCACCGTATTTGATGAGCATATCTAGCATTTCAACGGACGGATTATTTTTTGCGGCCAACATTAATGCGGTTTGTCCGTAATTGTTTGTTGCTTCAACGGATGCGCCGTATTGAATTAACATTTCCGCAATTTCCGGTTTTGAGACATTTGCCGCCACATACATTAACGGGGTGTTCCCGTCCAGATCCGTTGCGTTGACATCTGCACGCTCTTTGAGAAAAAGAGTAAAAATCTCAGGACTTAAATTTTCTTTTGCGGCAATCATTATGGGGGTTAAACCTTTATCATCTTTAGCATTGACATCTGCGCCGTATCTGACTATAGCCTGAATGATTTTTAAGCTCGGATTTTTTTCTAAGGCAATCATTAATGCAGTTTGTCCGTTGTCATCGTTTGTGGAAATTTCCGCGCCGTGGCGGATGAGCGAATCCATAATGTTTGTGTCAGAATTATGTTCGGCAGCCATCATTAAAGCGGTGGTGCCGGCTTTGTTTTGCGCGCGGATATTGACAGCGTATTTAAGAAATGTTTTGACAAGGTTGAGATTATTGTATTTGACAGCCATCATTAAAGAGGTGTTGCCAGACGAATCCGTTTCGTAGATATTTGTATCATACCGCATTAAATTTTCAACCATTTGAGGTGTTGCTTTTTGCCAAAAGGCATCATCCTTTTCAAACAAACTTTCTGCGGCAAAAGCTGAAAATGCGGTGAAAATAAAATAGAAAAAAGTTAAAACAAAAATATTTTTTTTCATTGTAAAATTTTCCTTTTGAATATCTGACCTTTAATGTTAATGCGAAACAAATATAAGTCAAGAACTTTTAGTATATTTAATGTAAAAACTGATAAAAAACCATATCTCCCGTTTGAATGGCATGTTTTTTGACTTCGCCGGCATTAAGTTCAATAACCGCCGAGACGGTTTTGTTTGTCGGGCTGATGGTTTTTAGGCTTAAAGGCTCTGTATTTTCGGCAATACCGATGATTTTGCCGGATTTTTCGATAAAAAGCATATCAAGTGAAATAAATGTGTTTTTCATCCACATGGCAATAGGTTGCGGGTGTTTTTCATCAAATATAAAAAGCATACCGGAATTGTTATTGAGTGTTTTTCGAAACATCAGGCCTTTGGTCATTTTTTCAGGTGTGTCGGCAATTTCAAGATAATAAGTGACACGCCCCGTTTGGGACTGAATAACAACGGGTTTTAACTCTTTTTTTGAACAGGCCAAAAGCGATAAGGCTAAAGCTAAAATATAAATCTTTTTCATTTTTTTTCCTTGAATGCGGAGATTTTAGCACGTTATGTTTTAAAAATTGATTTATAAACTTTCTTTTTTCGTTGTTTTTGCATGCTGAGTGTGTCAAGATATGAAAAAAAGGAACGGAGAAAATTTTGAAAAAAGAAGCGTTTTCTGTTTTGGGACAGAAATGGGTTTATAATGAAGCCGATGAAAACGAAACCGAGCTTTTAGCACAACAACTCGGACTTTCGTACGCGGCTTGCCGTGTGATGGCGGCGCGCAAAATAACATTAAAAGAAGCGCAAAGTTTTTTGGAACCTAAAATCAAAAACTTAATGCCTGACCCTTTATGCTTGAAAGATATGGATAAAACAACGGGATTTATTGCCGATTTGATTGAAACAAAACAAAAAGTCGGGATTATCGGCGATTATGATGTTGACGGGGCAACGTCATCGGCTTTGATGCAAAAATATTTGGCGTTTTTCGGGATTGAATCGGTGGTGCATATTCCCGAACGTGACGAGGGTTACGGGCCAAGCACCAAGGCTTTTGAAAAATTCAGAGCTTGCGGAATTAAAAACGTTATTACGACAGATTGCGGCACAACGTCTTTTGATGTTTTGGACGAAGCCGGGACGCAGGGTTTTAAGGTGGTTGTGATTGACCATCATGAAGCCGAAACGAGGTTACCTAAAGTTTTTGCAGTGGTTAATCCGAAACGTTTGGATGAAAAAAACGATTATCCTTATTTGAAATATTTGGCGGCGGTCGGCGTGGTGTTTTTAACGCTTGCGGCAACGAATCGCGAGTTGGCAAACAGAGGTTTTTTTGAAGATAAAGAAAAACCCGATTTGATGGGTATGCTTGATTTGGTAGCGCTCGGCACGGTGTGTGATGTGGTGCCGCTCTTGGGGCTGAACCGCGCTTATGTGAAACAAGGGTTAAAAGTAATTGCGGGTCGCACAAATTTAGGTTTGACAACATTAATTGATAATTCGGGCATTCAGGAACGCCCGACAACTTATCATTTGGGTTTTGTTTTGGGCCCGAGAATCAACGCCGGCGGCAGAGTTGGTGTTTCATCACTCGGCAATAAGCTTTTGTGCACGGATTCGCCGAAAGAAGCACTTGAAATAACGCAAAAACTAAATGCGTTTAATGTTGAACGCAAGGATATTGAAGCGCACGTTTTGAGTGAAGCTATTGAACAACTTGAAAAAAATCCGATTTTGTATCCGATGGCTTTTGTGTATGGCAACACCTGGCATCAGGGTGTGATTGGTATTGTTGCGGGCAAACTCAAAGAAAGATATCATTTGCCGGCGTTTGTGATGAGTGTTGAACAAGATGAGGTGAAGGGTTCTGCACGTTCGGTTGACGGACTTGACTTGGGGGCGCTGATTATGTGTGCCAAAGAAAAAGGCGTTATCACCAAAGGCGGCGGGCATATGATGGCAGCCGGTTTTTCACTCGAAGAAGATAAAATTGAAGAATTTAAAAAGTTTGCCGGTGAATATATTGAAAATAAATTGCCGGCAAGCGAATTAACACCGACAATAAATTTTGATGTTGCTTTAAGCATTGAGGGGGCAACACTTCAACTGGCAGAAGAATTAAACAAGCTTGCCCCTTTCGGTGCGGATAATCCGGAACCGAAAGTGGTGATTGAAAACGTGAAAATTATAAAACCCTCCGTCTTAAACGGCGGACATGTGCGTTGCTTTTTGGGGGCGGATTACAGCACAAAAAGCTTGAAAGCCGTTTGTTTTAAGTGTGTTGATAACGCACTCGGAACACAGCTCTTAAACGCAAAAGATAAAAGGTTTGATGCGTTGGGGACGCTTCGGATTGACGAATGGATGAACAGTAAAACTTTACAATTAACAATTGAAGATTTAATGGAGAAGTAAATGAAAAAAAGAAAAATCAAAAAAGAAAAAAGACCTTCGCTTTTATCAAGGTTTTTAAGTAAAATCAAAACCTACCTCTTTACCGGTATTTTGGTAACGGCACCGGTCGGTATGACGTTTTATATCGCCTATAATTTGATTATTTATATTGATAAATGGTCAAATGCCATTGTGCCGCCGAAATTCAGATTTAGTGAATATTTGAAAGTTGAAGTGCCGGGGCTCGGGGTTGT
>Ga0310696_10005976_pt1 | contig 14559 bp, 17 predicted proteins | sample AusTroGonzalo_MG_4_FD_203885 | JGI IMG/M metagenome (GOLD analysis project Ga0310696, IMG submission 203885) | Bovine rumen microbial communities from tropical cattle in Woodstock, Queensland, Australia - Gonzalo_02 (v2) (version 2) | ecosystem: Host-associated > Mammals > Digestive system >...
TTACATTTTTTAATTTTTATATAAAATATTCTGTATGGTACGGATTTATTGACATACAACCATTTTTATTTATTTTTTATTTTTCTTAGTTTTTATCATTTTACATTTCGTCCGAAAACGTCCCTTTGTGGAAGAATTTATGTATCGGGAAATATCAGAAGTATGGGAAAAATTACATACAAAATAATTTTAATAATTATATGTTTAATGCAAATAAATCCTGTGTTTGCTACGGAATTGTGTGTATCTAATGATGTTGTTGCAATCATTTTGGATTCCAGTATTCCTGTGGCGCATGGTAATTCTGGTGATGCACCATATGCAAGAGAAGGTGTTGCAACAAATGAATGGGAGGTTCATACATCATACGGCATCATTCGGGGGGTATCAGCGTGTTTAAGCGATAATCATAATCAAACTGTTTGGACCGCATATACAGCTAATGGGGGCGTTTTGATTGATAATGGTAATATCGTGGTTGGTGGTGAAGATAATGGTGACAGGTGTTGGTGCCGATTATCTCATCCGGTTGTATCTAAGTGGGTTATTCGTGGTCGGCCAAGTGATTGGCCAACTGGCAGTTGTTATTGGAGATGTGCCGATAATTGCAGATATTTCTTTTCGTCTGGTACTCAAGATTCTGGTATTTTGATGTCATCTTTGTATGGTTCAATAGACAACTAGGTAATAAATCAATAATTTGTTGCACAGAGACTCTTTTTTGACTATTATCAAAGTATGTTGGATAACATAAAAATTTATACATCAGATACATATTGGGTCAGAATTCTTTCTGATTTGGGTGCAAATATTGTTGATTCTGCAAATTTAGCTGATGTGGTTTTTGATGATATACAAATTGATTTACCTGTATCTATCATGAATTTACAGAATATTATTTTCAACCAAGTTAATAATTCTGGTATTATTCAACATATTTTTGGACGTGATGTAAAATTATCTAATTTGCAACACAGATTGATTGTGTTGTTATATAAAAATCCAGACATGAATATGCGTGATTTAAAAAATGCTTTGGGAATGTCGCCTGATATGACAACGCATGCAGTAGAAACCGCAATATATCAATTACGCAAAATATATGGTCGCAACATAATAGAAAACAAAAATGGGAAATACAAAATTGGACGCATATAAATTATTATCTTTTGATAAATTGTCCAGCACCCAAGATTTGGCGCATGATTTAATAAACAGACACGAAATATCCGGTAAAACTGTTATCGTTGCACAAACCCAAACGGCAGGTCGTGGTAGATATAACAGAACCTGGGTTTCTAAGCCTGGTAATTTGTATGTCAGTTTTATTTATAAAATTCAAGAACGTGATCCAAAATTATCTTATGCTGTTGCTGTTGCTGTGGCAGAAACTTTATTATCTTTTGGTTTAAAACCGCAAATTAAATGGCCTAATGATGTTTTAATAGATGGTAAAAAAATCAGTGGTATTTTAATCGAATATTCTTTAAGTTTTGTAATTGTTGGTATTGGAATCAATATTAAAAATTGTCCAACATCTTTGGAATATAAAACCGCCAAAATATGTGATTGTATCAATGCCACTCCACAAGATGTTTTAAATGTTTTAATAAAAAAATTGGATAAATGGCGCAACACAGATTTTGCTTTGGTTCGCGAACGTTGGATGGATATGGCAATCGGAATAAACCAAACAATTGGATACCAAGGTAAAACAGCACAATTGATTGGGCTGAACGAACAAGGGGCATTAGTTTTGCGTTGTGGTGCTAATTATATTTTAACATATGGCGATGAAATTAGTATATAATTGACTTTGTTTTATATTAACATTACACTCTGATACATGAATAACCAAAGGAATAATATAATATGTTCAAAAAATTTTTTGTTTCGCTAAGTATGTTTTTTGCGCCGATATCTACAATATTGAATAAGTGTATTATGCGTATAATTCATCCAGAAATTACACGATACATCAGATATGTTAAATGTAATTATGCCAAAGGCAGAAAATGTAAAATAAAAACAGCATACGGTCGTGGTTTAAAAAATGTAGTAATAATTCTAGATAAAAAATATGTGTTTAAATTTCCTTTTGCCTTTAAAGATAAAGCTTTTGTAAAGCGTATTGCTACAACTGAAAAACGTGTTGTTGATGCGTTTAGAAAAATATCACCAATTTATATTCCTAAAATAGAATTGATAGATTGGAACGGTATGATAATTCGAAAATTTGAATATGTTTCTGGTCGTCAAATTACAGATTTTAATCCAAATAAAATTGATATTGGTAATCGCAGAAAAATCGCAAAACAATTGGCAAATATGATATATGTAATTTCACAATCTGACCCCATGGAATTAAGAGATTTAAAACACGACCCAAAAGAAAAACCAGATATTACTACGGGTTGGATGCATGCTGATTTAGCAACTAATTTTTTATTAGATGATGATTTTAATGTGGTTGCGGTCATAGATTGGGAAGATACATATTGGGTAGATGTCAGATGGGCTTTTGCTAAATTAAATAAATCTTTGGACAGACGTGGATACTATGGTGTATTTATGAATACACTGTTTAATTATATGATGGAATATTTACAATCATATAACAAATAAAATCATCTTTGATTATTTGGATAAACCGGCAAAGTATTTTTATTTTGTTGTTTTTGCTGTTTTTCAATTTGTGTTTTATATTGTTGTAATTTTATCCAAACCGATTTCAAAGCAGGACTGTTTTTAATGAGTTTATCTACATCTTTTTTATGAAATTTTTTTGCTTGGTTTAATGCTGTGGTAATAGTATCGTCATCCAAAGCAAATGTTTTTATTGTTTTACCATCTGGGGACACAATTTCATTAAATATATCGTATCCACGGTTTGCAAAACCGTCTGCTTTTAATGACAGAAAATCCAAAGTATTTATTTTGCCAAGATAATACAAAGCGCACCACCAACGTCTTTTTAATGTGCCATTTTTATCTTCATCCTTAGCAATATAGTGCATAAAAGCTTGGGCAGTTTCTAAATCATTTGTTGCATTATATATATTGTCAATTATTGTTGATATATGACCTGGTGTTTGATATGCAACAAATAATAATGCCAACAATTGTTGTGCTGACATTTCAGTTATTGTATGTTCTGGGTTTGTTGATTCAAGTGAAATTTGCATCATAGTATATCTTACGTGTTGTTTTACATTAAACCAAACATCTGCATCAGACATTTTACGTACCATTTCAACATATTCGCCTTTGCATTCATGTTGATGTATTTTACCTTTGGCATCTTTGGTATAAACATAAGTTAAACCCGGACCATAAGCACAACGCTCACCGTCTGCCGGTTCCGTGACTTTGTCTGTATCAAACCAAGTTTCTAATTCAACCAAACCAGTGACAATATGTGGCCAATTTTCGTTCGTAAATCTAGTGCTGAAATCTGTATCTTGGGGATTATAAGTATCGGATAAAATAACTTTGTTTTTAAAAATGCTTTCTGGTTGAACAACTTCTGTGTGTTTTTCTGTTTGTTCTAGTGGTTCATTTGGTGATATTTCTTCGTTTTTATCGTCTTGTGATAAATTTTCTATGATTTTGGTTTTTTCATTTTTTGTATTGTCAATATGTATACTATCTTTACTTTTATACATATCAATACCGCCCAGCATCATTGCAACGCACAAAAATGTAAATATAACAATAAAAATGTCTTCTGTTATATTATAACGTTTATTTAAATCCTGAATAATTTCTTCCAGTTTGCTTAGCAATTTATTATGGTCTTTGATAATATTTGTTGCGTCTTTTAATTTCTGTATAATTTCGCTTTTATCCATTTTATTCACCTGATATTTAGATTTGTTAAATATTATATCACATTTCATAAAAATGATAAAGCTGAAAGATATAACTAACCAAGGCTATCAAACGATTTTATCGCAAAGTCAAATCTTTTTTTTCATATAACATTAAAAAAAATGCCATTGTGTATTTGTGTATAACAAAAATGTATGATATAATCTAGTCTAGATAGACGAAAATATTATAAAATGGTCGGGTTTAATGTACATTTTTTCTTAACAGTTCTTGCTTTGTGTCTGGTGTTTGTGCCAGATTCTTTTGCTGTTCCGTCTGTTAGAAAATTAGGTGCTGCTAATGTTTATACTGGAACTGCAAATGCATCGCTTGCAAAATCAGGTTTAACCGGCAAAGTGTCTAGTACTGGTAATCGTGTTTCATCTGTTCGTGCGCTTGGATTGAATACTGTTAAACCTGCGACTGTTGCAAATGTTCAGCAAAAGCAGGGGAATACCGATGTTTCTCGTCTGTCTGTTGGTAAATATTTACATAGTGCAGGTGTAAATGCTGGTATAATAAAACCAATTGGTTCAACGACTGTGAATAATACAGAATTGGACGATTTATCTATCAGAATTGATGCTGTGGAAAATAATATAACAAATAATTACTATGATAAACAAGAAATTGATGATAAAATAGATACAGCTAGACAAGAAATTGTAGCGCAAACGAATAATCTGGTTCAAGAATCTGTCGAAACTGCAACTGGTGGTATGGCTGAAACAGTGACGGACAAAGTAATAAATAAATTGGCAACAGATATAGCTACTAAGCCTGATTGGTCATCAGACATTTTTGATGATTAACACAAAGTGAATATAAATTAGGGGGAAAATAAAAAATGAAAAGAGTAGTATGTAGCGGTTTGATTTTATTATCTTTGATGGCAACGTCAAGTGCGTTGGCAGAAGTGACAAATAATTCTCTGACTACAAAGGGTTATGTTGATGATGGACTTAGATATATTTATAATAGATACGAACCAGTAAAAACTACTGTTGGTGATGCAAATTCTGGTTTGGTCAAAGATGTTAATGACTTGAAAAGTGCTGTTTCTACAACTAATACAGGTTTATTAGATAGAGTGACCGCATTGGAAAATGCTTCAACACCTGGTGCTATATCAGCATTAGAACAAACAGTCGGTACACAAGGCGATGGGACAACAACACAATCAACTGGTTTGATAGCTGATATAGAAGATTTACAATCAGATGTTTCGGATTTACAAACTACTGTTGGTGACGCAAATTCTGGTTTAGTCAAAGATGTTGCAGATTTACAAAATACTGCAAAAGAATATATTGGTGGTACTGGAATAACTGTGACAGATGGTACAGGTAATGATGCTGGGAAAAAGGTAATTGCTGCCGATGTAGTTAGTCAATGGAATCCGTCAGTTTTAACACAACAACAAAACCCATAATATAATTTTTGTAATGCATAAAAATGACCATACTGAGATGGTCATTTTTTTGTTTATTAAAGAATTTAAAAGCAAAACAAAATAAAATACCCTTGACGATAATTTTATATTTATGATACAATTTCGCGTGGAAAGTCCGAAGAAGAGAAATGAAAAAAATTACACTGATTTTTAGCTTGTTGATGATATTTTCTGTTAATGCTTTTGCTACCGAACAGCTTGGTGTTGCTGCAACTTCGTATGTCACAGGTGCATTTGATGCTTTAAACGCTTCTAAACAGGCTAAATTAACAACTGATGCCTTGGTACCTGCGGCTATAACTGATACAGTTAAAACCAGTGTATCTTCCTCTTCTGTTGCATCTGATACATCATTGGTGACCGAAAAAGCGGTATCCAGTGCTATTGAAACCGCAACTACTGTGACGGATAATTCTAATGGTGTTATACAAGATGTTTCAAATTCTGGTGGCGGACTTGCAATTACAAGGGGTGATGCCCAAATTGTTGTAAAAAGTGGTGGTGTTTATTCCAGTACCGCGACTATGTGGATTGAATAATATATTCTATAAAAGGAATACTTGTATGTCAGCATCTTTACGCTCACAAGTTTTAGATTTTATTTTAAAACAATACAAAATACATGGTGATAGACCTTGGCGCAATGACCCTGATTTTGTGGTTGTCAGACATCCAGATAATAAAAAATGGTTTGGTTTAATTATGCCTGTGCCACGGGAAAAGTTGAATCTGTCTGGCAGTGGAAATATAGATGTTATAAATCTTAAAACAGATTCCGTTGTTATTGGTAGCTTTAAAGCACAGCCTGGTATTTTACCTGCATGGCATATGAACAAATCTACTTGGTGTAGTGTGTTATTAGATGGTACAGTGCCAATATCTGATGTACAATTTTTAATAAAAGTTTCGTTTGATTTAACAAAAAATAAAAGAAGGGTTTTAAAATGACAACAATAAAATGTCCAGAATGTGGGCGTAAATATTCTGATGAATTAAGGTCTTGTCCGAAATGTGGTGCCAAGACAAAATATGTTGTCATTTATTTATTACTAGATTTGTTATTTTGGCCATTTGGAATACATCGTTTTTACGCCAGAAAGACTTGTATGGGGATATTTACATGTGTTTTGACCTGCACATATTATGGAATTGCGATTACGGCGATTTGGGGGATTGTAGATTTAATCAAAGGAATACGCAATTTCAAAAAACCAAACAACATTTTTACTGAACAATGATAGTTTAATCGCCGATACAGGCAGTTTTAAATTTTTTTGATTTTCTTCTTGATTTTTTTCGTGATTTTTTCCACAATACGCGCGTTTCGAACAAAATTATTAAAGGAGAAACCATGTCTAATAAATGGGTTTATACATTTGGAAATGGTGCCGCCGAAGGCCGTGCAGATATGCGAAATCTGCTTGGTGGAAAGGGTGCTAATCTTGCAGAAATGAATTTGGTTGGTTTGCCTGTTCCTGCTGGATTTACAGTGACAACAGAAGTTTGTACATATTACTATGAAAATGAACAAACTTATCCTTCTGATTTAATGGACCAGGTCAAAGCTGGTATTGCACATATTGAATCTATTATGGGTAAAAGGTTTGCGGATAATGAAAATCCTTTGTTGGTATCTGTACGTTCTGGCGCACGCGTTTCTATGCCAGGTATGATGGATACAGTGTTGAATTTGGGTTTAAATGATGAAACTGTAAAAGCTTTGGCCAAGGCTGCGAATAATGAACGCTTTGCTTATGATTCTTATCGTCGTTTCATTATGATGTTCTCTGACGTTGTGTTGGGTGCAGATATTGATTTGTTTGAACATACTTTGGAACGTATGAAAGAAGACAAGGGTTATAAAGTTGATACTGAATTAACAGCAGATGATTTGAAAGAATTGGTTGAAAAGTTTAAAGAAATCGGTGTTAAAATCGGAAAAGTTTTCCCACAAGATCCTTGGGAACAGTTGAAATTGGGTATCGGTGCTGTGTTTGGTTCTTGGATGTCCAAAAAAGCTATTACATATCGTAAATTAAACAATATACCTGGTGATTGGGGTACAGCTGTTAATGTTCAAGCTATGGTATTCGGTAATTCTGGTGATGACAGTGCAACTGGTGTGTGTTTCTCTCGCGACCCAGCAACTGGCGAAAACAGATTTTATGGTGAATATTTGATTAACGCCCAGGGTGAAGATGTTGTGGCTGGTATCAGAACACCACAGCCAATGGCCAAAGATGACTCTGGTCGTGTATCTTTGGAAGAAGCAATGCCAGAAGTATATGCTGAATTGGTTGATGTTCGTAATAAATTGGAACAACACTATAAAGATATGCAAGATATGGAATTTACTATCGAACATAAAAAATTGTGGATGTTGCAATGCCGTAATGGTAAAAGAACAGCAGCTGCTGCTGTGCGCATGGCTGTAGAAATGGTTAACGAAGGTTTGTTAACAAAAGAAGAAGCAATATTGCGTGTTGGTGCAGACCAATTGAACCATTTGTTGCATCCTATGTTGGATCCAAAAGCTGAAAAGAAAGTTATCGCAACTGGTTTGCCAGCTTCTCCTGGTGCTGCAGTTGGTCAGGCTGTATTTAACGCAGAAGATGCAGAACAATGGCACAAAGATGGCAAGAAAGTTATGTTGATTCGCGTTGAAACTTCACCAGAAGATATTGCAGGTATGAATGCCGCACAAGGTGTAATTACTGCACGTGGTGGTATGACATCACATGCTGCTGTGGTTGCTCGTGGTATGGGAACACCATGCGTATCTGGTTCACCTGATATCAAAATTGATTATGAAACAAAAACAATGAAAACAACGTCTGGTGTCACAATTCACGAAGGCGATTGGGTTTCTATTGACGGTGCAAAGGGTCAAATTATTGAAGGTGAAGTTCCAACAGTATCTGTGGAATTGACTGGTAATTTTGGAACTTTGATGCAATGGGTTGATGAAATCAAAGATTTGAAAGTAAAAGCAAATGCTGAAACACCAAAAGATGCAAAACAAGCTCGTGATTTTGGTGCCGAAGGTATTGGTTTGGCAAGAACAGAACACATGTTCTTTGACCCAAGTCGTATTCAAGATATGCGTGAAATGATTTTGGCTGATGATGAAGCTGGTCGTCGCGCAGCATTGGATAAATTGTTGCCTTATCAGAAAGCAGACTTTATCGAATTGTTCAAAATTATGGATGGTCTGCCAGTGACAATTCGTTTAATTGATCCACCATTACACGAATTTTTGCCACACACAGAAGCTGATATGGCGGAATTAGCACAACATATCGGTAAATCTGTTGAATTTGTGAAAGCAAGAGCAGAAGCATTAAAAGAACAAAATCCTATGTTGGGACATCGTGGTTGCAGATTGGCAATTACGTATCCTGAAATTTGCGAAATGCAAACACGTGCAATTTTGTCTGCTGCATTAGAATGCAAAAAAATGGGTATACGTGTTTTCCCAGAAATAGAAGTCCCATTAGTTGGTTCTAAAAAGGAAGTAGATATTGTTAAATCTGTGATTGATGCAACAGCCAAAGCATTGTTTGCAGAAATAGGTGACAGCATTGAATACAAAGTTGGTTCAATGATTGAATTGCCTCGTGCAGCAGTATTGGCAAATGAAATTGCAGAAAGTTGTGAATTCTTTGAATTTGGAACAAACGATTTAACACAAACAACATTGGGTATGTCACGTGATGATACTGGTAAAATCTTGGATGAATACCGTGCGCGTGGCGTATATGTTGCAGACCCATTTGCATCAGTTGATAAATTGGGTGTTGGTTTGTTAATCAAAGACGCTGTTGCCAAAGCTCGCGCAACTAAGGGCGAAGAAATTCACTTGGGTGTTTGCGGTGAACATGGTGGCGATCCAGAATCAGTGGAATTCTTCCATCAACTTGGATTTGATTCTGTATCTTGCAGTCCATTCCGCGTGCCAATTGCACGTTTAGCTGCTGCCCAGGCTGCAGTTAAATACCCACGCAAGAAATAATAATTGCGTAGATAAAAAATCCCCGAATTAATCGGGGATTTTTATTGTTTTATATTTGAACAACAGATAAAATGATAATAATCTAACAAAGGAATAACACATGGATAAATTATATGATTTTTTAATAGAAGCAAAAAAACAAACTTATGCTAATGCTAATATAGAAAAAGTTCAATCGTCAAGATACGGTTCCAGAGATTATGAATATAAAAATAATGGTATGGTGTATCATGATACATATTTTGGTGGAACAAATTTTATTGGTGAAGAAGTTGTTTATATTGACGATGAAACACCAACATGGGGAATGAATTATTACGGTGTCACTTTGGATAAAGACTTAACAGAAGAAGCGGTTGATAAAGCCTTGCGTCCTGCGTTAATGTTGGTTGGGCAAGATGGTATTCTGCCGGTGCGTGGTCCAAAAGAATATGTAAATGGTGATTACAAGTACACCTTTGAAGTGGATGGTGATTTGGAATATTTTTCTGGAACAGAAACTATATATAAAAATGATAAACCTGTTTATATATTGAAATGTCATGGTGGAAAAATAATAAAATAAATTTAGCCCCACAATCGTGGGGATTTTTTTTGTATGATATCGTTCCTACGGAATTGTGTTTGATATTAGATTATAATATTTTTGTCTTAAATGACTTTTAAAATTTTAACCACAGGAGAAAAAAATGGGAGCATTTATGCATTATGTTTTAAAACCTTTGTCTTTGATTGGTGCATTAAACTGGGGCTTGGTCGGATTATTTAAATTCGATTTAGTTGCTTGGTTGTTTGGTCCAATGACATTATTGACAAGATTTGTTTATGCAATCATTGGTATAGCCGCTTTAATCTGGGCTTTTGTTTGGATTTTTGGTGACAAACCATCTTGCGAACGTTAAGAAATACATAAACGTTTTGATTGATAATTCAAATGCCCCGCTTGGGGCATTATTTATTTTTGCAAGAAAGTTTTTTATATGATACAATGAATAACGCGAAAGCAGAGAAGAGAGAATTTTACAAAAGAAAACAGGATGGTGGCTTTCGCACGAATCGATTTTTTGTTTGGGTCGTTCCATCATCCTGTTGTTTTTATTGTGTTTTATTGAAAATCTGGACACATTTTGAAAAACGAACCAAAAATCAATATCTAGTCTCGATTCGGTAAAATTTCATCTATATTTTGTGTTTTTTGATTTTTTCGAATCGTTTTTTACATGTTTTTTTGCTAAAAATTATACAAAAAAACGTTTGGTGCCCAAAATACCCACGAATCGGTGTTAAGAAAATTGTCCCAAAGCCTTGCTCAGCAAGGCATATAAAAATGCAAGTGAAAAAATATAAAAAAAAATTTTTTTTATGATGAGAATTATACTCAAATACTGTATATTGTTGTTTAAAGAACAAAACAAATACTATATATAGTGTTTTAAAGGAATAAAGGGTTATAAAAATGGCAGCTGATAAAGATGAAGTAAAAATTCAAGTTGTATCAACATTAACATGTGGTTTAAAGTTTATTCAAAAACGTTCTGGTGAAACCGTTCCTTTTGATGCGAAAAAGATTTTTGAAGCTATTAAAAAAGCAGTAGCTGTGACATGTGAATTGTCTGATGCTGATATTGTAAAGGTCACACAAGATGTATTAAAACGGTTGGATAAGAATTTTACTGGTAAAACACCAAATGTTGAAGATATTCAAGATACTGTTGTTCAAACTTTGATGGATGCACATGCTTACAAGACCGCTGAATCTTATATTATATATCGTCAAAAACGTTCAGAGATTCGTAATGCCTATGTTGATGCAGTTGAAGTCATCAATGGCTATGTTTCTGCAAGCGATTGGCGTGTTAAAGAAAACGCAAATGTTGGATATTCAATTGGTGGTTTGATTTTAAGAACCAGTGAAAAAGTGACAGCTGAATATTGGTTAAGTCTATATCCACGTGAAGTAGCAGAAGCACACAAATGTGCAGCATTGCATATTCATGATTTAGGTTGGCTGACAGGGTATTGTGCGGGTTGGTCTTTGCGTGAATTATTATACGAAGGATTCAATGGGGTCAAAGGTTATTTACAATGCGAACCTGCGAAACACATGGCAACAGCAATTTCTCATATGGTAAATTTCTTGGGAACATTACAGAATGAATTTGCTGGCGCTCAAGCTTTCTCTTCTGTGGATACATATTTGGCACCTTATGTAAGATTGGATAAATTGTCTTATGCAGATGTTAAAAATTCTATGCAGACATTGGTATTTAATTGTTCGGTACCATGCCGTTGGGGAACACAGACACCATTTATCAATTTTACGTTTGATTGGACATGTCCAAAAGATTTGCGTGATCAACGTCCGTTCGTTGGTAAAAAGCAAGTAGATTTTACATACGGTGATTTACAACCTGAAATGGATATGATTAACAAAGCTTTCTTGGAAGTTATGACAGAAGGTGATGCACAAGGACGTCCATTTACTTTTCCAATTCCAACATATAATATCACAGATGATTTTCCTTGGGAACATCCAAACGTGAAACCGTTGTTTGATTTGGCTGCGAAATATGGTATTCCAAATTTTCAGAATTTCTTGAATTCTGATTTGAATCCGACAGATGTTCGTTCTATGTGTTGCAGATTGCGTTTGGACGTTCGTGAATTATTAAAACGTGGCGGTGGTTTATTTGGTTCTGCTGAAAAGACCGGTTCTATTGGTGTTGTCACAATCAATTTGGCACGTCTTGGATATACTCATAAGGGTGACCGCGAAGGTTTATTTCGTGAATTAAAACGTTTATTAGATTTGGCGCGTGATGCTCTGGAAATCAAACGCACTATTATTTCCAAGAACATGGAACGCGGTTTGTATCCATTTACTAAACGCTATTTAGGTAATTGGAATCATCACTTTTCAACGATAGGTGTTAATGGTGCCAATGAAATGGTTTTGAATTTTACAAATGGTGCAGAAAATATTGCATCTGTGTTTGGTAAAAATCTTGTGTTAGAAGTGATGGATTTCATCAGAACTAATTTGGCAGATTATCAAGAAACAACTGGTAATCTGTATAATTTAGAGGCAACCCCAGCAGAAGGATGTGCATATCGTTTTGCAAAAACAGACAGAAAGAATTTCCCAGATATTATAACTGCTGGAACACCTGATGCACCGTATTATACAAATTCAACTCAATTACCTGTGAATTTTACAGATGATCCATTTGTAGCTTTGGAACATCAAGAAGAATTGCAACGCAAATATACAGGTGGCACAATGTTGCATCTTTATATGGGCGAACCTGTTTCATCTGGTGAAGCAGCTGAAAAAATCGTAAGGACAATTTTTGAAAATTACAAAGTGCCATACATGACATTGACACCAACATTTTCAATATGCCCAAAACACGGCTATTTACCAGGCAGACACGATTTCTGTCCGAAATGTGATGCTGAAATCGCTGCTAATAAAAATGAACAATAATTAACAATAATAAAAAACAAAAAAGGGAGGAAACTATGAACGACAATCAAAGAACACCATGCGAAGTATTTTCACGTTCTATGGGATATATCAGACCGGTACAACATTTTAATATTGGTAAATATTCAGAATTTTGTGAGAGAAAAACATTTACAGAAGCAAATTCTTTGACAACAGGCGCGCGTCATAGTGAATTGCTAAAGAAAGCTGCCTAAGGTTTAATATGAAACAAATACAAATCGGCGGTCTGGTTTCCTTTACGACAATTGATTTTCCTGGGAAACTGGCCGCTGTATTATTTCTGGTGGGATGTCCATTTCATTGTGTTTATTGTTCCAATGAACATCTGATTCCTTTGGGCGAAGGCGAATATGATGCTGACAAAGTTTTCAATTGGCTGAAATCTAGGGTTGGTAAATTAGAAGCTGTAGTCTTTTCTGGTGGCGAAGCGTTAATGCAAGCAGATGCAACAATTGAATATATGAAACGTGTTCATGACTTGGGTTTTGCAATTGGATTGCATACAAACGGCTTTTATCCAGAATTATTAAAAAAGGTATCTGACATAGTTGATTGGATTGGATTGGATTTCAAAGCAACCAAACAAAAATACAAAGATTTGACTGGACTTGATATTGCGTATGAACGTATGATTGAATCACTAAAATATTGGATGACAACGGGTCATGGTATAGAAGTTCGCACAACTTGTGACCCACGTTTTGTCAGCAAACAAGATTTATTGGAAATCGCAAAGATAGCTGCTGGATTTGGGGTAAAAAATTTTGCAGTACAAAAATACACACCATATCATGAGACAGAAGGGCAAGAAACCACGGATGATATGCGTAATCAATTCTTTGAAGATACTGAATTGCGCGATGAAATAAATAATCTTTTTGATAATGTTTTTTGGCGCAATATGTAATATTTATTCGTGCAAAGTATCTTGATTGATATTTTTTATCTTGATTGAATTTACCGTTTATGACAAAATAATCATGAACCCAAGAAAACGGGTTCGGGGCTGTAGAAAGCCTATACAGTTCGGTGCGAAAGCATCGTTAAAATGATGTTTCGGTGTTTTTTTGCACCGTTATCATCCCTGACGTCAAACAGTCGGGGAGCCATTTGCTATAAAATAGGGGTATCCCAAAAGCTGTGGAATCACTAACTGTATGATTTTCTAACTCCCCGACCGCCTGTTTTTGGCGGTTTTTTGTGATGTTAGGGGATATAAAATCGTGCAAAAGATATTAAAGCGTTTTTTTGTTTTGGTTTGTGTGCTGTTAATGTTTATATTATCTGCACCCGCCACCACACTTCCCAATGGTTATACAGAATTGGAATATATAAAAAGTGTGGGTGAGTATAAATGGATTGATACAGGTTATGTTCCCAGTGCAGAAAAGACAAGGATTGTATCAAAAGTTGATTTCCTAGGAGAACATCTAGATAATAAATTATTTAATGCTGGTGCATGGCTTCAAGATTTATATCAAGTTGCTAGATTAGATAATGCTAGTGAGCATGATAATAAAATTAGAATTTATTACTATACTAATGGTAATCCCACTTATGATACAACTTCTTCTTTTACTGAACAAAGCAATCCCGTTTTTATAGATTTTAATAAAACTGTTTTAAATATAAATGGTAATACAGTTCATATTTTCTCCAATAAAAATCAAACGTCTAGTACAACTTTAAGAATATTTTACAATACTGGCATTGGGC
>Ga0310696_10005977_pt1 | contig 14558 bp, 10 predicted proteins | sample AusTroGonzalo_MG_4_FD_203885 | JGI IMG/M metagenome (GOLD analysis project Ga0310696, IMG submission 203885) | Bovine rumen microbial communities from tropical cattle in Woodstock, Queensland, Australia - Gonzalo_02 (v2) (version 2) | ecosystem: Host-associated > Mammals > Digestive system >...
TCCTGCACCAGATACCAGTCGCACAGGGTGTTCATGTCCAGTACGGAACTGGGAGTGTCTCCCCTCATGACAGCGTCCTCTATGCTGTACAACGCATTTTTGGCGTTCATCAGGATGGAATTGAACTCCTGGGCGGAATAGTTGTCCCGGTCGGGGTATTTGAGTTCTACCGGAATGCCTCCCATGGCAGTCGCTCTTTTCCAATGGCCATGATGGGTGTCAAAATCGTGTTCGTTGGGGTCGCTTACATCGTAGGAATACAGGTAATCGCAGGTGAAGTGGGAGCCTTCGGCATGGATTTTTTCACCCAGCCAGTAAAGGCCCTGGTATTCGTTGTTGACGTACAGCTCTACGTAAGTGCCGGAAGGATTCCATTCCATGCTGGTGCGACGGGCCAGTTCAAGGGCTATGTCGTTTCTCAGGAGCGTACGGTCCATCCAGTTGGCCATCAGCACCCAGTGCTTGGTCTTGCCGGTGCCTATGAAGTTGGCCTGCTGGTAAAATTTAAGGGTCAGGGGCTTCTTGGGATAGCTCTTGAAGGTGGAATTGCCGTGTCCCTTGACTTGGGTTCCCTGGGCGGTGAAAACCGTAGATTCTACGCCGTTAACCGTAGCCTGGATGCGTACGGTGCAGTTTCCTGTCCACGCGTTCTTCTTGATGTCGGACAGTTCCCATCCATCCGGAAGGTCCAGATACATCTGGGGAGTCTTGTCAGGGTTTTGCGGAATGCAGCCGGTGTACACCCTCTCACCAGGTTCGGGTTCGCCTTTGGGAATAATGGTTTTCTTGCAGCCTGCCATGAGGGTGCAGGCTGCAAGAAGGACCATAGCATATTTAAGCCCCTTGAACATGGAATTACCAGTTCAGGATTTTCTTGAAGTCGTATGCTTCGGGGTTGGCCACATACTTCTTGGCGGCCTCGTAATCGGCCGGAGTGATGAAGTGGCAGATGTGGTTGAAGTAGTTCTGGGCAATGCCACCCTCGATGGCCACGCGGCGCGGAGGAATCTTGCCCTCGGCGTTCTGCAGGTCTTTCAGGTAGAGGGGCTTGGCCTCGCCGAAAGCGTCTACATACACCATGCAGCCGGTCTCACCCTTCTTGAAGAGCTCGTAGGCACCCATGGCCAGTTCGGAGCAATAGGTGAGGTCGAAGGCGATGGGATCCTGGCAGCGGACATCGTAACCGATCTCCACGGGACGGGTCTTCACCTTAAGGCCGATTTCTTTGAACTTCTTCTCGAGGATGTCGTTGAACAGGACAGCCTTGGAGATCTTGCCCAGCTCGGGGTGGCCGTGCTCGTCGTAGGTCATGGACACGCCGGCGTTCTTGATTTCCTGGGGATCCAGGTCGTGGAAAACGCCCTCGGCCACTACTACGGTGCCGTAAGGAATACCCAGGATGTTGCGCTTGAGAATGGCGGAAAGGGCCAGGTTCACGATCTTATCCAGGGTGATGGTGGTCTTGTTGAACATCTCGGGGATGATGGTCATGGGGCAGTGAGTGGCCTCACCGATACCCAGGGCCAGGTGACCGGCGCTACGACCCATGGCGCTGATGATGAGCCAGTTGCCGCTGGTGCGGGCGTCTTCATAGACGGTGCGGGCCAGATGGGCACCCTCGTCCTTGGCGCTGTTGAAGCCGAAGGTGGGAGTGTTGTTGGGCAGCGGAAGGTCGTTGTCGATGGTCTTGGGGACGTGGATGTTGTGGATGGGATAATGCTTGGCCTCCAGGAACTTGGCAATGCGGTTGGCGGTGGAAGCGGTGTCGTCACCACCCACGGTCACCAGGAGCTTGATGTTGTTGTCCTGGAAGAGGCCCAGGTTGAAGTTTTCCTCAAAATCCTTGTCGGTGGGCTTGAAACGGCTCATCTGCAGGTAGGAACCGCCACGGTTGAAATAAGCGTCTGCCTTGAAGAAGTCGATGTCTTCGGTTCGGGGAGCCTTAGAGAAAAGGCCGCTGTAACCGCCATGAAGGCCGATAACCCTATAACCGTTGGACAGGAAAGTCTTGGCGACAGACATAACGACGGTGTTCATACCCGGAGCCGGGCCGCCACCACACAGGATGATAATGGAATCTTTCATATGAAACTTATTATTTGTAAATAAAACTCTTACCTTCGATTGAAGCTACTCTTTTTATATCACGTTACCCTCTCCCTACATCACTCCCCTTGGGGGAGGGACTGGCCTTCGGCCTTAAGGTATTAAAGGATAAAGTACTAAAGCTTCTTAAATCATGCAAATTTACGCAATTTTCTTGATTTATCCTATTTAATAGTGCTAATCCGGATATTGCGGAAATCCATGGGGCCGCCTTCGGACTGGATGCCTATGTAACCTTCGCGGGCGGCGCACTGGGCCCGGTTGATGAAGACACCGTTCAGGAAGGCCGTGATGAGCCCGTTACGGCAGACGAAATCCATGGTGTTCCATTCCCCTACGGGCTTTTCCGGGCTTTCTTCCACCATACGGGGTTTCCTGTAGAAGGGGCCTTCCAGACCTTCGATGGGGATGCCGCCCATGAGCATACCCATGTCCTTGGGTGTCATTTGCAACTGCATGCCCTGGGGCCACACTTTGTCTTCTCCCTGGAGGAAGTGGAAGATGCCGCCGTCCACACCTTTTTCGCCGGCCCAGCGCCACTCCAAATGGAGGGTGTAATTGGAGTAGGATTCTTCCGTTCTGATGTAGCCGAAAGGCTGACCGGAAATGTGCATTAATCCATTGTCTGCCATAAATGTAGGCTCATTTACCTCCTCCCCTTCTTTAAGTACTGCTTTCCAGCCTGTGAGGTCTTTTCCGTTGAAGAGTTCCGTATAGGGTTTTTCGTAGACTCTGATCCAGTCTATCCGGAGTTCGGTGGGCAGTTGCCCGGGGGTATCCACGGGGCCTACCCAGGAGCCGCCCAACTGGTTGGACAGGATGAGGAAGAAAGGATAATCCGGCCAGGGGAACTGATGCTCAACGCCCTCCAGACGGGGGTAAGTGAGCGTTCTGACGTCATTGGTAAAGAGGCAGATGCTGTCCTTATAAATCTCGGCTGCATAGATGTTCCAGCCGTCTTTATCAATGGCGCCCAGGCCGTGTTTGGGAGGCACATCTCCCCCATCCAGTGTATAGCGGGAATGTACGGTCTGATACACGGAATCCTCAAAATTGAGGTGCTCCATGAGGTCCACCTCGGCATACTCGGGGTCCGAAATCCGGGTGTCCGGCATCAACCAGAGGGCCGGCCAGAAACCATTGGCACTGTTGAACTTGGCCCTTATCTCAATGCGGGCTTCGCGGAAAGATTTCTTCCCCTTGCTGGCCACTCCGCCGGTAACAAAGGGCGTGGGGTCATTCTCCCCTCCCACTTTTCCCAGCAGCACCAGCTGGCCGTTTTCAATAAACGCCAGGTCCTCCCTGAGCGACATCATGTCGTTCCAGTCGCTGGGGCCTTGCGGAATGCGGGTCCAGGTGCTTAAATCAATGTCCGGGCCCTTGAAGTCCTCTTCCCAGACAAGGTTCCAACCCTCCTTTTGGGGAGCGCTGCAGGCGCAAGCCATCAGGGAAATAGCCAATAAATACCGGAATGTCTTCATAATTGATTGTCTTAATGTTACAAAGATACGCAAAGTTATTTGCATTCTTCAATAAACTTGACAAACCCGGCAAGTTGGATTAATAAGGGACTTTTGCTATATTTGCAGTTTACGTACGCATATACGTGCGCGAAGGCAAACATGGATTTTACACAGGCTAAACACAGGATTGAGCAGCTGAAGGCTATTCTCTGGGAGAACAGCCGGAAGTATTATGTGGAGAACGCGCCCACCATGAGTGACTACGAGTACGACCAGCTCATGCACGAGCTGGAAGACTTGGAGCAGCGCTATCCGCAGTATGCCACTCCGGACTCCCCCACCCGCCGCGTAGGCTCGGATTTGGAGGAAAAGGCCGATGGAGGCTTCGCCAAATTCCCTCACAAGTATCCCATGCTTTCGCTGGCCAACACGTATTCCATCGAGGAGGTGGAAGAGTTTGCCGAAAGGGCCGCCAAGTCGCTGGACAAGCCTTTCACCTACTGCTGTGAGCTCAAATTCGACGGTACGGCCATCTGCCTCACCTATAAGAAGGGCCGATTATTCCGCGCCCTCACCCGCGGCGACGGCGTCCAGGGAGACGACGTCACCCGCAATGCCCTGCAGATAGCGAGCATCCCGCGCGAGCTCGAGGGCAGCGGCTGGCCGGAAGAGTTCGAAATAAGGGGCGAAGTCCTCATGCCTTACGAATCCTTCGACCGCCTCAATGCCGAGCGGGAGGCCATGGAAGAGCCCCTGTTTGCCAACCCGCGCAATGCCGCCAGCGGTTCCCTTAAATTGCAAGATCCGGAAGAAGTGGGCCGGAGAGGCCTCTTCTGCACCCTCTACCACATCCCTACCGGCCAGGTAGATTACCCTACGCACGATGATGCGCTCAAGGCTGCGGCAGAGTGGGGACTTCCTGTATCGGCCCATAGGACAATCTGCCGCAATATCGGGGAGATTGAGGATTTCATTGAGCGTTGGGATACCGCCCGAAAGCAGTTGCCCTATGCTACGGACGGCATTGTTATCAAGATCAACGAGATGGATTGCCAGCAGGACCTGGGCTATACCGCCAAGAGTCCCCGCTGGGCCGTCGCTTATAAATTCAAGGCCGAGCAGGCCTGCACGCCCATCCTCAGCATAGACTATCAGGTGGGCCGTACGGGAGCCGTTACGCCGGTAGCCAACCTGGAGCCCGTGCTCCTGAGCGGTACCATGGTCAAGCGTGCCACCCTGGTGAACGAAGACCAGATCCGTGCCCTGGATATCCATGAAGGCGACTGGGTGTACGTGGAGAAAGGCGGGGAAATCATCCCCAAGATTACCGGCGTGGAAGAATCCAAACGCCAGCCTGGTGCCCGTATTCCCGCTTTCCCGCACCAGTGTCCGGACTGCGGAACCACCCTTGTACGTGAGGAGGGCGAAGCCAAATGGTTCTGTCCCAACCGCAAAGGCTGTCCCACCCAGATTAAGGGCCGATTGGAGCATTTCGTGAGCCGCAAGGCCATGAACATCCTCTGCGGAGAAGCTACCATCGAACAGCTCTATAACCTTAATCTGGTAACCCTCCCCTCCCATCTGTATTCCCTTAAGGCAGACCAGCTGGTGATGCTGGAAGGATGGAAAGAGCGCGCCGCGGCCCGTTTCCTGGATTCGGTGAAAGCCTCCCTGGAAGTGCCGTTCGAGCGCGTTCTCTTTGCTATAGGCATCCGCTTCGTGGGTGAAACTACGGCCCGTGACGTGGCCCGTCACTTCGGTTCCATCGATGCTATTGCATCGGCCACCAAAGAAGAACTGCTGGAAGTGCCGGAAGTGGGTGAAGTCATTGCAGACAGCATTTTCCACTATTTCCTGGACTTGGAAAACTGCCAGGAGGTGGAAGCCCTGAGGGCCGCCGGCCTGCGCATGAACGTGGAAGAAGGCGCTGGCAGGCAGTCCGATGCCCTGGATGGTAAATCCATAGTGATCAGCGGCAATTTCAGTATATCCCGCGACGCCATGAAGGCCCTCATCGAAGCCCATGGAGGAAAGAACAGCTCTTCCGTGAGCGGAAAGACGGATTATCTTCTGGCCGGCACCAAGCCCGGTCCCGAGAAACTCAAGAAAGCGGCCGATCTGGGTGTAGAAGTAATTGACGAGGAGACGTTTATGAAGATGATTGGCCCATCCTCAGTCGCTAACGCTCCCCAGGATGACAAGCCTGAAACGGAATTAACCCTGTTCTGATGTTCAAGCGTTTAGGTCATAAGGTAGAAGTGATTCTCCGGTGGATTTCCATCTGGATTACCCGAATTGTGCGATTCCTTACGCACGACCTGTGGCTCATCAACGAACAGGACTTTTCCCGGTGGAAGGCCCGCCTGGTGCGGGATGCCAAGACGGTGGTCCTAATGATCAACACCTTCTCGGCCCAAAAGATAGGCTACCAGATTACGGCCCTTGCCTACCGCAGCATGATGGCGGTGGTGCCGGCCATAGCCATAGGATTCTATTTGACGGATGGTCTGGGCATGCGGGACTTGTTTGTCCATGTCATCCAATCCAACCTGGGGGATGCGCGTATCGTGGGCACGCTTATCAAAGCGGCCGACAACATAGTGAATACGGCGGAGAGCGGCCTTTTCGGCTTTGTCTCCATGTTTACCTTCGTCTGGATTGTGATTTCCCTTATGATTACAGTCCGGTCTGTATTCAACAATGTCTGGAAGGTGGAGAGGGATCCCAATTTCTTCAAGATGATAGGCATGGTGATTGGCATTACCATCCTGGCACCCTTCGTGGTCATCATCTTTTTCTCGGGGTCGGTGGTTTACTCCCATGTGCTGGATATCCTGTTCCCTCAGAAGTTGTTCTTCTCCGACCATCTCAAGTCCTTCGCCTCCTGGCTCATGTTCACGGGCATCATCGTCCTTATCCTGGACGTCATGTACAAATACATTCCAGGGACCCGCGTGCACCAGAAGCACGCCCTCAAGTCGGCGCTCATTTCGGGCATTGTCTTTGCGGGAGTACAGTACCTTTATCTGGAGACGCAGGTGATGGTGGCCAAGCAGAGTGCCATTTACGGCGTACTGGCGGCCCTTCCCCTGTTCATGATCTGGCTGAACCTGGGATGGACCATCATCCTTTACGGAGCTGAACTTTCCTATGCTTTCCAGAATGTGGACCGGCATAGGATTACTATAGAAAAACTGGACCAACTGAATGCTGAAGCCATCCGAGAACGCAAGGAGCGGCTTCCAAACACCATTACGTTATGAGCTTTTCCGAGTTTGGAGAGAAAGACTACGAGGTCATTTCCCGGGATTGGGAGGTGCTGAAGGCATCGGCCCAAAGGCGATGTGCCAATATGCAGGAGATGGAGGTGGTGAAAAAGGCCTTCGAATTTGCCAACGACGCCCACCGCAATGTGAGGCGTCGCAGCGGAGAACCGTACATGCTCCATCCCATTGCCGTGGCGCAGATTGTTGTTGATGACATCGGCCTGGGCTACAAGTCCATATCGGCCGCCCTTCTGCATGACGTAGTGGAAGATACGGATTATACGGTGGAAGATATCCGGGACCAGTTTGGCGACAAGATTGCCTCGCTGGTAGACGGCCTTACCAAGATCAAGAACGTGCTGGATACGGAGCAGAAGACCAAGGGGACGGACATTTCCCAGCAGAGCCTTCAAGCGGAGAATTTCAAGCGCATCCTCCTCACCCTGAACGACGACGTGAGGGTGGTCCTCATCAAACTGGCCGACCGTCTGCACAATTGCCGCACCATCGAGCACATGCCGGAGCACAAGCGGGACAAGATTCTGTCGGAGACCATGTTCATCTTCATTCCGCTGGCGCATCGTCTGGGCTTGTACAGCATAAAAACTGAACTTGAGAACATCTGGCTCAAATATAAGGAGCCTGACGCTTATGCCGATATCAAGGCCCGGATCGACCGCGGAATAGAGGAAAAAGGCCGGGAGATGGCCGAATTCGTGGTGCCCATCGAGGAGGCGCTGGAGAAGGCCGGCTTCCATTTTGAGATTAAAAAGCGCGTCAAGACGCCCTACTCGGCCTGGCAGAAGATGCAGACCAAGGGCGTGAGCTTCGAGGAAGTCTACGACCTGTATGCCATCCGCATCATCTTTGACGCCGACCCTCATTCGGCCGAAAGCGAACGTGACCAGTGCTACCACATTTTCTCCATCATAACAGGCATTTACCGGTACATGCCGGAGCGCCTGAGGGACTGGGTCAAGCATCCCAAATCCAATGGATATGAGGCCCTGCACTGCACCCTGCTCAGCAATTCCGGCGTCTGGGTAGAGGTCCAGATCCGTACCCGGCGCATGGATGACATTGCCGAGAAAGGTATTGCCGCCCACTGGAACTACAAGCAGCACGGCATCATGGGCGAAGGTGATTACGAGATGGATTCCTGGCTGGACCGCATCAAGGGCATCCTGGTGAATCCGGACGTGAACGCCTTGGAACTGCTGGACATCATCCATAAGGACCTTACCACCACAGATATCTACGTGTTTACGCCCAAGGGAGAACAGCGCAGCCTGCCCAAGGGCTCCACGGCCCTGGACTTTGCCTACGCCATCCACACGGAGATTGGCAACAAGGCTATTGCCGCCAAGGTCAACCAGAAACTGGTGAAACTGAGCCAGGAACTCACGACCGGCGACAAGGTGGAAATCATCACGGCCGAAGACGGTAAGCCGCAGCCGGAGTGGATCAAGTTCCTGCAGACGCACCGCGCCCGCACCGTGGTGACGGACTACTTCAAGAACCAGCGCAAACAGACGCTGGAGTATGGCCGGAATACCCTGGAATCGGCCATCAAAGACCTGGGCTACAATTGCGATGAAGCCACGCTCCAGCGCCTGGAAAAGGCTTACGACGTGGGCACCCGTGACGAACTCTATTATGCTGTCGCCATGGGCCAGGTAAGCCTGGACAACCTGTCGGAACTCATCAAGAAGTCTTCCGGTGGCAAGGTTTCCTGGATTCGGAAGATGTTCCGTTCGGAGTCCAAGGGAGAGGAGAAACCCGGAGAGACCTTTATCATTGGCTCCACGGATCCCAATGCGCCTCACTTCTCCATTGCCACCTGCTGCAATCCCATTCCGGGTGATGCCGTGGTGGGTATCAAGGCTCCCGACGGCACCATCACTGTGCACAAGAAGACCTGCGCCGTGGCCGACCGTATCGCCGCCCGTCACGGAGACTGGGTGGTGGTTCCCAAATGGCTGGAACAGGCCGAAGACACCTCCTTCCTGGTGCGAATCTCCCTCCGGGGCCTGGACCGCGTGGGTATGCTCAACGAGATTACCCGCCGCGTGTCGCTGGTCATGGGCGTTAACATGCGCCGGCTCAACCTGGCGGCCGAAGGAGGCTTGTTTGAGGGCTATATAGACCTCTATGTGAATTCCAAAGACGTACTGGATAAGATGATCAAGAAACTCTCTTCCATTGAAGGAATCGAGAATGTAAGCCGAAGCGAACTATGAGCCAGAATCCCCTGAAAAAATTCCTGCCGCTCATTCCGGCAACCCTTATCCTGGGCTCCCTGATGTTCCCTTCGGGCTGTGCCAACACCACGACGCCCCCGTCCGGAGGCCCCAAGGACACCATCCCCCCGGTGCTTACCAAGGTGGCTCCCATGCCCGGGACCACCAACATGAGCACCAAGACCAAGTTGCGCTTCACCTTCAACGAATATGTGAAGATTAAGGACGCCAACGCCATATACCTCTCTCCTCCGCTGGAGAAGAAGCCCAAGGCCGCCATCCATGGCAAGTCCCTGGACGTGAGCTTTGAAAGCGACCTGGACAGCAATACCACCTATACCCTGGACTTGACAGGTGCCATTGCCGACAACAACGAAGGCAACCTCTTCCCCGGTTTCACCCTGGTGTTCTCTACCGGTGACAAGATTGATTCCATGTGCGTGACGGGTCTGGTACAGGACTGCAACACCCTCATGCCCATCAAGGGAGCTACCGTGCTCCTGTACAAGGACCATTCCGACTCGGCCGTCTTCCTCAAACGGCCCGTAGCTGCCGCCAAGACCGACGATTGGGGCTTCTTTGCCATCCGCAACATCCAGGATACCGTCTATCGCGTATATGCTATCAAGGACGAGAACAACAATAATAAGTACGACCCTGAGACGGAGCGGATTGCCTTCCTGGACAGCCTTCTGAGGCCTTCTGTCGTGTTTAACGACAGCCTCTATGAGTTCAAGAAGTTCGATATGAAGGATACGGCCCTTTGCCTGGCCCGCCATGCCCAGGTAGAGCTGAATCTCTTCCGCGAGCGTCCGTCCAAGCAGTATATCGTCAAGAAGGAAAGGGTGGGGCCGCGCACGGCCTACCTCACGTTCATGGCTCCCGATGCCGTTATCCACGACATGAGGGTCAGAGGCCTTCCCCGTGAGAAACTCATCCGTCAGTTCAACCTTCAGAAAGACTCCCTGGAACTGTGGGTGAATGACCAGCGCAAGATGCCCGATACCCTCCAACTGGTGGTGAAGTATGACAAGACGGACACCCTGGGCCAGCTGGTTCCCCAGGAAGAACTGGTGAAACTCACCTATACCAAGGAGCTGAGGGCCGAGCTCATGAAAAAGGAGAACAATTACCGGGACCGCAAACACGAAGATACCATCGCCGTCTATACGGCCCAGGTAGATCCTACCACGGTGGAACAGTATGGCTTTGACATTGAGTTCAAGTACCCCCTCATTGAGGAAGGTTGGGATTCCCTGCAATTCCGCAGCGTGAATCCCCGTCAGCAGGAAGCTCCTGGAAAGGTGAAAGTAATCAAGGATAGCACCAACCTCAGGCACTTCCGGGTAATGCCTACGGAGCCCTTCCAGTTGGGTTATGACTATTATTTGAAGATTCCTCACCGTAAGTTCCGCGACGTTAACGGCTATTACAACGACAGTACCCAGCTGAAAGTTACCTTGCCCAACGACGACAAACTCAGCTCCATCACCCTGGAACTCAGCTCTGTGCACAACCGCTACCTGGTGGAACTGCTCACGGAGAAACGGGATAAGGTCATCCGCAGTTTCCTCATTGACAAGGCGGGCCCCGTGGTGTTCCCCTACCTCAGGCAGGGCAACTACTGCATCCGCATTACTGAGGACAAGAACCGTAACGGTATGGTAGATACCGGTGTACTGCTGGCCAAGAAACAGCCCGAGAAAGTGCGTTTCTTCAAATTGGAAGACCAATTCCTCATCAAGGTGCTGGAAAGGTCCGAGATGGTGTGGCAGATTAACTTGAAGGAGATGTTTGAATGAGAAGATTCATAGCCATAATATCGGCCCTGCTGTGCTTTAGCCTGCTTTCGAGGGCCCAGGTGAACCTGGAAGAAGAATTCTTCTCCCTGCCGGACTCCGTTACCAATTCCTACCTGGACAGCGTGAAGGTGAATATAGCCGCTCCCAACGATTACTGGATGATGGGCGTGTTTGGTGGAGCTTCCGTGCAATACGGCTTCTTCAATCCGGACCGCTACGTGCTCTGGCAGCCCCAGTATCCCGTGTACGGTTTTTCAATAGCGCGACATTTCACCATGTTCGGCATCTTCCCCAACATGGGAATGGAATTCGGCGCCCAGATGAACTATGAGGGATACGAGTTCAAGCGAAGCGGAGAAACGGGATACCGATTCACCGAATCCGGCGCTTACAAGGCCATGATGACGGTTCCGGAAGTCTTCTTCCTCTCCCATTTCCACATTGACATGGGCTCGCATTTCAAGATTATTGCCAAACTGGGTATCTATGGAGGTTACCGCCTCAAGATTCACAGAGTCCTGGACGATGACTTTGTCGGAATCCCTGAATATGAGCAGTACGTGGATGCTTTCCGGGACTACGATAAACGCTTATCCTATGGCGTGGAAGGTGGTGTAGGCCTTGGACTTATGTTCAATCCCATAGAGTTCCACCTCATGGTCAATGGCAAGTGGGGCTGGAGTTCTTTCTGGCAGCCGGATTACATAAGCCCGTATTACTACCGTTACGCCTATCCCCTGGACGCAGGGATTACTTTCGGCGTATATTATCAATTGACTCCCCGTTACGGTCACACCAAAGCCCAGCTTCGCCGCCTGGCGCGCAAGATGATGGCCGATCAGAAGCAGAATCAGAATCAATAGCATGAAAGAGATCCTGGAAACCCGTACCGTTCGCGTAGGCGACAACGTACTTATTGGCAGCGGCCACCCTATTGTGGTCCAGACCATGTGCAATACCCATACCTCCGACATAGAAGCCACCGTGGCCCAGTGCAAGCTTCTGGCCGCCGCCGGCTCGCAGCTTATCCGCATCACCGTTCCTTCCATGGCCGATGTAAAGCATCTGGAAGAGATTCGCAGCCGCCTCAGGGCCGATGGTATAGCCACTCCCCTGGTGGCCGATATCCACTTTTCTTCCGAGATTGCGATGGCGGTGGTGCCGGTGGTGGAAAAGATCCGTATCAACCCCGGCAACTTCCATCCGGACCACGACAAGGCCCGTGCCCTTTTCGGCCAGTTCCTGGGCCTTTGCAAGCAGTATGACCGTGCCATCCGTATCGGCCTTAATCACGGGTCCCTGGGTAAGTATATCGTGGAGAAATACGGCAATACGCCCGAGGCCATGGCCCTGGCTGCCATGGAATGGATAGAGATGTGCATAGAGGCCGATTTCTACAATGTGGTGGTTTCCCTCAAGGCTTCCAACACCGTGGTGATGGTCAATGCCTACCGTAATCTGGCCCGTATGATGAAGGAGCGCGGTGTTGTGTTCCCGCTGCACGTAGGTGTCACCGAGGCCGGCAACGGCGACAGCGGCCGTATCAAGAGTTGCGTGGCAATCTCCACCCTTCTGGAAGAAGGGATAGGCAATACCATTCGCGTTTCCCTCACCGAGCCTCCCCAGAACGAGCTCCCCGTGGCCCAGTACCTGGCCCACCGCTATGGGATTCCCGGTCAAGCCGGGAATGACGTCATGCCCGACTCCGATCGGGCATCTCTATCGGCACGGGAAGAGACCATCCTCAAGGCTGCCTGCGATTATGGCGCTCCCCTTCTTAACCATGAGGTGGATGACATCCCCCTGGAGGACGATTACCTCAAGGACGAGATTCTGCAGGCCTGCCGCCGCAAATTCTACAAGCCTGAATACATTGCCTGCCCCGGCTGCGGCCGCACCCTGTACAACCTGGAAGATACCTTCAACCGCGTCAAAGCGGCCACCGGAGAGTTCAAGGATGTGGTCATAGCCGTCATGGGCTGCATAGTCAACGGCCCTGGCGAAATGGCCGACGCCGACTACGGCTACGTGGGTGAAGGCTTTGGCAAGGTGACGCTCTACCGTAAAAAAGAACCCGTCCTCCGGCACATACCCGAGGACGAGGCTGTAGATCGTTTGGTTGAATTAATTAAGAATGATCAGGTAAAATAGCGAGAATACTTTCTACCGCTTTTACCTTATCACCTACCTTTACTTTTACTTCGGCTTCCAGCGGGACAAAGAGGTCTATGCGGGAGCCGAATTTAATTACTCCGCACTGATCTCCGCGGTACTCCTGATGGCCAGGCTGGGAATAGCAAACGATGCGGCGGGCAAAGGTTCCGGCAATCTGCTTGAACAGGATTTCTCCGTATTCGTTTTTCATGGCCGATGAAGCATGCTCGTTGAGCTCGGAAGACTTGGGATGGAAGGCCAGCAGATACTTGCCGGGATGGTACTTATAATAGGTAACTTCACCGGAAATGGGCCAGAAATTACAGTGTACGTCAAAGAAATCCATGTACACGGAAATCTGGATGCATTCTTTCTGAAGAAACTCTTTCTCGAACACCTTCTCACAAATAACCACCTTGCCATCGGCCACAGACGTAACCAGGCGACGGTTTTCCTCCTCGGGAGTCTGGCGGTCCGGAACCCGGAAGAACCAGGTGATGAACACCATAAACACAAAGAGCAAAAGGCAGATGGGAAGGCTTACCCACCAGATATGGATAATTTGCGAAACCAAAAAGATAAGCAATGCGCAGATGAGCCAGCTGGTAACGATGGTTCCGTAAGAGTCCCTATCTATTCGTACCCACTTCATAGTCTATATCAGGTTGAAGATAATCAGATAAACATACCCGGTAGGAATGGCAAACAGGGCGCTGTCGAAGCGGTCCATGAGGCCGCCATGCCCAGGAATGATGTTTCCGGAGTCCTTGATGCCGGCAGCGCGCTTCCAGAGAGATTCAAAGAGGTCTCCCAGCACACCCATGCCGTGCATCAGGGCCGATACAATCAGGCAGTGCCACAGCGGGAAGGTAAAGAGTCCGGTCCAATAGAGGATAGCGCCGGCCAGCATGGCCATGAACATACCGCCCCAGAAGCCTGCCCAGGATTTCTTGGGAGAGATGGCAGGGCACATTTTCTTGCTCCAGGATTTCTGGCCGAAGAGCATACCAAAGCAATAAGCTCCTACGTCCGAAGCCCAGATGATGCAGAAGAAAGCTACCATCAGGAGGCCGCTGTACTCGCCGGTATGGCTCACCACGGCGTTGGAAAGGGCCAGAGGCAGGCCGATATAGATCAGACCCGCGTACAGGTAGCCAGTCTTGAGAAAGTCGGTGTGATCTTTACGGATAATGGAGCGGACCATCAAATAGAGGACACCGATGACACAGAAGGCAATGGAGGTATCCAGATGACTTCCGGAGAAGAAATACTTGTTGGCGGCCAGGAAGATGATGATTCCGACGAAAAGGCCGGATCTCTGCAGGTCCTTGAAGCTCTCCCCCATGGTCATCCTGTAAAACTCATAGAGCATGACGCCTGTGATGAAGGCGAACAGGATGACATAAAGGGTTTCATAGAAAAGGAGTCCTCCCAGCATCACTGCCAGGAAAAGGACTCCAAATATGCTGCGTTTTACCGTTCCGTTCATGCCTCAAGGGTTTCGGGTTCCGGTTGGAACTGGTCCTC
>Ga0310696_10005978_pt1 | contig 14558 bp, 8 predicted proteins | sample AusTroGonzalo_MG_4_FD_203885 | JGI IMG/M metagenome (GOLD analysis project Ga0310696, IMG submission 203885) | Bovine rumen microbial communities from tropical cattle in Woodstock, Queensland, Australia - Gonzalo_02 (v2) (version 2) | ecosystem: Host-associated > Mammals > Digestive system >...
TGTATAATCCCGATTCCAGTTTGACAAGGTGCCTTAAAGACCATGATATAGATCGATGCTTTTCTACAGTATCTTATAATTTAAGCAAATTAAAAGATATTATCCTTTTGGCAAAAAAACAAAATATCACAGTTATAGGTATTACCTTTCCGATAAGCCCTTATTATAAAAAAACGGGTGCTTATGGACGTCATGGAATGATGCGTAGTCATGCAATAAAAATGATAGAAAAAATCCGGAATATGGCGGAAAATGATCCGAATTTTATCTTTGTTGATGAAAATAAATTTGGCGATCATGATTACCCGAGTACGATGGCTTTTGACTATGATCACTTGAACAGATTGGGCGCAGAAAAACTTTCTTCACGTATAGATTCTTTAATCCAAGTATTGGAAGCTCAATAAAGGTGAAGCATGTTGGGGCTACACATTTGGGTGTCTATAGCGGTAGTTCTTTTTGCAGTTTTTCCACTGACGGATACTGATATCTGGTGGCATTTGGCCTGTGCGCGGGAGTGGGTGACGACTTGGACGCCTGTGCGCGAGCCTGTCGTCCATGTGCATGAATTCTTTCAGCAGACGGTTGCGTTTGTCTATAATATTGGTGGAGCCTCGTTGTTGGTTTCGTTTAAGGCGCTTCTTTGGGGCGTTGTATTTTTTCTGTTTTTATGGCCTTTGCTGCGTTCCACAAAATTGTCAAAGGGGCCCGTTGCGTTGGTCGTCGTCACTAGTATTGCGATACTTCTTTATGTTTTTCGTTATCAGTTTGAAATTCGTCCAGTGCTGTTTAGCTTGCTGTTCCTCGGTGTTTATTGGAACGTATTGCCGAGGCTCTTGAGGGACGCGGCAATCCCGTATGGCATAAAAAAAATCTCTGCGATTGTACTGATTCTTGTTATTCAATGGATTTGGTGCAAGTGTCAGGGATTGTATATTCTTGGTCCGCTTTTTGCTTTTTTGGTTTTTGTTTCTGTTCGCAAAGCGATTGTCTGGCAGGCTGCTTTCATTCTCTTGCTGTTTGCGATGCCGTTTTTGCACCGTGATGGAATGAATTTATTCTTGTACCCGTTCGGCTTGTTGGACCGTCTGCTTGGGCTTTCGCCTTCGGCTGCAATTTTTGCAAGTGAAATCGCTGAAAATCGTTCGCCGGTTACGCTTTTGCTAAATGGCGAAAATGTGATACAAAGTGTATTGATGATTGTGCTGTGCATGGCTGGGACTGTCGTGAGTTGCGCAACACTTTTTAAATGTTTTCGGAACTCTGCGGAGAAATTTCAAGAAATATGGAAATACGTTACTCTCCTTGTCACCGCTATTCTTGCCTTTGTTGCCGAACGCAATTTTGTTCTTTTTTTACCAGTGCTTGTGGCCATCGCCATTCCTGCGGCCAACAAAGTTCTCTCTAAGTTCTGCCAAAGTCATCCTAGCTTCCAATCGCTAGCTACGACCCGCATCCATCAAAGTTCCTACTTCTATCAACTCTGTTCTAAATTACGTTTCCCGACTACATTCTACTTGTTGTTTCCTATTCTTGTAATCGCTTTCCTTCTCGGATTTTGGACCAAATCCCTCGCATCATATGACCGTTCCATGATTGCGTTCCAACGTGTACCGGTTGCAGCGACCGCCTGGATGGTCGAACATCCTCATCCGGGCCGACTATTCAATGACGACCGTGCGGGAGGCTACTTGGCGTTTATGAATCCGTCCGATTCGACGTATATCGATGGTCGATTCATCTTGAAAACGGCAGATTTTTTTGAACGCTATCTTGAATATTCGGAAACGCCCTCGCTTTTTTTGCGTGATGCCGATTCGCTAGATATCGACCGCGTGGTGCTTCCGTTGCGTTATTATGCCCGGTGGAATGGTTTGCTTATGACTCTCGATTCTGCCGAAAATTGGCACGTAGTGTATCGGGATTCGCTTTTTGTTGTGATGGACCGCACAAAGTTCTGAAACGTATGTCATAAATAATTTATTTTTGAGTACTAAAAATTTATTTTTAAATAGATTTAACGGCCCTCGGGGCATAGGAGTTGGTATGAATCGTTTGGTTAAAATTGGACTTGCCGGTTTGCTTGCTTTTGGTTTTGCGCAGGCTAAAGTCAATTTCCCGTATCCGCAAAATTCCAATTATGGTGGGAACGGTATTGTTCTTTCGAACCAGACTGAAGCTGCATCGCAGTTGAAGAAAGCCTTTGAGTTCTATTTGAAGGACAAGTACAAGGAAAGCGGAAATTATGCAGCGATAGAAAAGGACAAGGGGAGCAACAACTTTGTTTCTGAAGGAACCGGCTACGGCATGTTGATGATGGTCTATTTCAGCGACAATACGACAAGCTATCAGTCCCAGTTCGATAAAATGTGGGCGTTCTACAAGGCGGGTTCCAACGAACATGGCCTCATGAACTGGTCGTTTGGAAACTTGAATCCTACAAACAATCATGCCAATGCAGCTACTGATGCGGAAATGGATGTTGCGGCCGCTTTAATTATGGCTGCGTACCAGTTTGGCGATGACAAGTATTTAGATGAAGCCCGCACCCTTTTGAAAAATGTGAAACAGTATGAATTTGAAGAAAATGGTTTGCATAAACCGGGTGACGCTTGGAACGACAAGAAAAATCCGTCCTATGTTGCGCCTGCTTATTACAGGCTGTTTGCCGAGGTGGATAAGGATAATGCCGATTTCTGGAATACAACGGCGATGAATGCAAATTATGCTTTGCTTGAAACGAACTCGGCGGAATATTCTACAGGACTTTTCGATAACTGGTCCGATGCTAGCGGAAAGGGCATGGATAAATATTATGGTTACGATGCCGCCCGTACGCCGTGGCGTTTGGCGCAGGACTTCTATTGGTTCGGTGAAGAAAAAGCGAAAACGATGTTGGATAAGCTCGGTAAATGGGTGAGTGGCAAGGCTGCGTCGTCTATGAACGGGACTATTGAACGTAGTGGTAGCCAGATGTGGAACGACCACAACAGTACGTTTGTCGCGACGTTGATGACGTCCTTGGTTACGGACGAATCGCGTCAGGGAAAACTTGATGAGTACTGGAAAGAGGCTGTTAGTCTGGGGGATGAAGCCTATTTTGAGCAGTCTATGAAGGTCCTTTGCGGTCTCCTGGTTTCGGGTAACATGCCGAATCTTGCTGCTGCTCCTGCGTCTTCGAGTTCTGCGGAGAATCCGGCGAGTTCGTCCGCTACAAATCCTGGGTCCAGCGCTACGGTTCCTTCTAGCTCCGCGGGATTGCAATCCAGTTCCAGTGGCGGTGAAGCTGCGCTGCCGACTGCTGCCATGAACGTTCCGAAAATGGAGCTTTCTGGTAGAACGCTCCTGCTGAGTGTAAACGGCAATGTGCGTGTGGATTTGATTTCTATGACGGGTGCAGTGGCGAAGTCTTACGACAGGAGTTCGACTGGTTCTGTTTCCGTTTCGTTTGACGCGGTTCCGAGTGGTCTTTATATTGTGCGTGTCAAGAATGCTGGTATGACAATGCTCAAAAAAATCAAGTTGGATTAATTGCAGGGTTCTTTAGAATAACGTTTTAAAGCAGAAAAAAAATCCGGAATTTCCGGATTTTTTTTGCTTTTATATTCTGTATTTTTATTCAAAATTTTGCAAATATATTTTAACATCCAAGATAAATTATTGTTTGCTTGGAAGTAAAAATAAAATTACATAATATGAGAATTTGCTCGATTTTTTTGCTTTTTAAGCATATTTTGGCTTTATTGTAAATGTTTTGTATGTTTTCACTTATTTTATATGATTGATTTACTAAATTTATTTAACCTTAAAATAAATCAAAAAGAAGGTGAATAAATGAAAAAAACAAAAAGTACAGCATTGTTCTTGGGGATAGCGTCAGCGATGGCGTTTGCTCAGGACGGCTCAGCTTGTATCGCGTTCAAAAACGGTACGGGCGACTATGACAAGCACTGTTATAACTCCGGTCTAAGACAAATGGCTGAAGGCAAGTGCTATACCATGAATAAGGATCGCGTAAAGGAAGGGGTCCCGCAGTGGATTAACGAAGAAGCGAACCAGACATGGTGGTGGGAGGAAACCTCATGTGGTGAAGCTCCTGCTTCTAGTTCCAGCGTGAAACCGGTTGAATCCAGTTCCAGCATTGCTCCGGTCTCCAGCTCCAGCGTAAAGCCGGTTAGCTCTAGCGTTGTTCCGGTCTCTAGCTCTAGCGTGAAACCAGCCTCCAGTTCAAGTGCAATTGTCGCTTCGACTTGCGTGGCATTCAAGAACGGTACTGGCGATTACAATGGCAAGTGCTTCAATTCCGGTCTTAATGACATGGAACCCGGCAAGTGCTATAAGCTGAATCCGGATCGTGGTCAAGTAAATCAGCCGTGGATTAACAACCGTGCCGTCGATTCTTACTGGTGGGTCGAAACTCCGTGTGGTGATGTTGTCGAATCCAGCTCCAGTGTGGAATCTTCCAGCTCTGTCGAATCCAGCTCCAGTGTGGAATCTTCCAGCTCTGTCGAATCCAGCTCCAGCGAAGAATCTTCCAGCTCTGTCGAATCCAGCTCCAGTGAAGAATCTTCCAGCTCTGTCGAATCCAGCTCTAGCGAAGAATCTTCCAGCTCTGTCGAATCTAGCTCCAGTGAAGAATCTTCCAGCTCTGTCGAATCCAGCTCCAGCGAAGAATCTTCCAGCTCTGTCGAATCCAGCTCCAGCGAAGAATCTTCCAGCTCTGTTGAATCCAGCTCCAGCGAAACCCCTGTTGAACTCTGCATTGATTTCGGCAGCGTCCAACACGGTATTGGTCAATACTGCTATAAGTCCGGTTTGACGAACATGGCTGATGGCAAGTGCTATGCTGTGGTGGAGAGCAAGAGGAACGAACGCTCAGATAGAATCCGCCGTCACACCGATGTAGCGGACAAGTCCTGGTGGATCGAAACGCCTTGCTACGAAGAAATTTCTAGCTCCAGCGTGGAATCCTCCAGTTCTGTCGAATCCAGCTCCAGCGTGGAATCCTCCAGCTCTGTTGAATCCAGCTCTAGCGAAGTTGTCGTTTCCAAGTGCATCGCTTTCAAGAACGGCACTGGCGATTACGACAAGAATTGCTACAACTCTGGTTTGAGAGGCATGACTGCTGGCAAGTGCTACACCATGAACCCGGATCGCGTTCGTGAAGGTGTCCCGCAGTGGATCAACGAAGAAGCCAACCAAACTTGGTGGTGGGTCGAAACTTCCTGCGGTGAAGTTGTCGTCTCCAGCTCCAGTGTGGAATCTTCCAGTTCTGTTGTCTCCAGCTCCAGCGAAGAATCTTCCAGCTCTGTTGAATCCAGCTCCAGCGAAGAATCCTCCAGCTCTGTTGAATCCAGCTCCAGCGAAGAATCTTCCAGCTCTGTTGAATCCAGCTCCAGCGAAGAATCCTCCAGCTCTGTTGAATCCAGCTCCAGCGAAGAATCCTCCAGCTCTGTTGAATCCAGCTCCAGCGAAGAATCCTCCAGCTCTGTCGAGTCCAGCTCCAGCGTGGAATCCTCCAGCTCTGTCGAATCCAGCTCCAGCGAAGTCGTTGTTTCCAAGTGTGTCGCTTTCAAGAACGGCACCGGCGATTACAATGGCAAGTGCTTCAACTCCGGTCTTAATGACATGGAACCCGGCAAGTGCTATATGCTGAATCCGGCTCGTGGTCAGGTCAATCAGCCGTGGATTAACAACCGTGCTGTCGATACTTACTGGTGGGTCGAAACACCGTGCGGTGATGTTGTCGAATCCAGCTCCAGTGTGGTTTCTTCTAGCTCTGTCGAATCCAGCTCCAGTGTGGTTTCTTCCAGCTCTGTTGAATCCAGCTCTAGCGTCGAATCCTCCAGCTCTGTCGAATCCAGCTCTAGCGAAGTTGTCGTTTCCAAGTGCATCGCTTTCAAGAACGGCACTGGCGATTACGATAAGAATTGCTACGACTCTGGTTTGAGAGGCATGGCTGCTGGCAAGTGCTACACCATGAACCCGGATCGCGTTCGTGAAGGTGTCCCGCAGTGGATCAACGAAGAAGCCTCCCAGACTTGGTGGTGGGTCGAAACACCGTGTGACGCAACAGGTGTTGAACCGATCATCAAGAAATCCATCGGTCGCGACAATGGCACTACGAGCATTGTTGCTGCAGCCGAAGTCAAGGCCAACATGGCTGTCACGAACAACACTCTGAGCATCGCAACGACCTCCAATGGCACCAAGTCTGTGAAGGTCTTTAGCGTTCGCGGTGATGTGCTCCTCTCTGAAACATTCTCCGGTGCTTCCATGAGCCTGGATATGTCGAAGTTTGCGGGCAAGGGTGCTGTGATTGTTCGCCTCTCCGAAGGCCGCAAGGTCCTCGCTACGAAGCGTGTTGCAGTCCGCTAATTCTCTAACGAATTAAAGTCAATTCGTGAAATGGGCTTCCTCGAAAGAGGAAGCCTTTTTGTTATGCTTTTGAACGGCTGTATTCGATGACTTAATCGTAAAGGGATTTCGATTTAACGGCTCCGTTTTCATCGGTACGAAGCCATGAAAGATAGCCTTTTTTGCCTTTCCCTACCAATGATGTCGCCAACGCGGTGACTTTCTCGTATTGGTGGTGGTGAAGCATCTGCAACATGCTTGCCAATTCGTTGTCGTCGCTGCTCAAGCCCGATGACTCAAACGCAAACGAATCGACATCGTGGCTTTTCGACAAGAAAACGTCTATCAGCAGTTGTGCTTTCTTAAAGATTCCGAGCCAGACGCTTTCACGGCTTTCCGCTGAGAAGTCTTCGCTTTTTTGCGGCGGAAGGTCTGTCCTCGACAGCAAAAAGCTGGGCGCAGAAACGACAATTGCACGGTCGCCGGGAGAACATTTCTTTTCCCAAATGTTTATTTCATCTAGCAAGATATCGTCGAAGTAACAGGGCTTGACGTAGAATTCCACGTTGTCAAAATAGGGATATTGATTGTACTGGACGTAGAAAAAATATTTTTCTTTAACAATCCAATTGCAGTATGATGCTTGCTTAAATCCGTATTGTTTCCCCATTTTTCGGCGAGCGTCGTTATCAATCTTTTTGTTTTCTTTTGCAGTTTTTGAGGTCTTTTTGGCGCGTTGTTTGTTGAACCCGTCAAAAACATATTTTTTACCGGATTGCTCTGCGATAGTTTTTTTGACGTAATGTTCGAAATCATTTTTGCTGAATTTATAGCACGGCGGCAAGCATTCCTCAAATCCGCAAGGAAAATCCAAGAATGATTCATAGTTCATTTTGCTGAGTAGGTAAGGCAAAATGCGGCTTTCGAAACACGATTTAAATCGTTCTATTACCTTTCTGTATTCATCTTCGGGCAAATCAAAATCAAATGCTCCATCGAGATGCAATTCATTGTACAATACTTCATGAAGTCTAAACGAAACGGTCCAGTCGCAGTCTTTGGGCGGGATTTCGAGATGGCTCTCTTTCTCCGAATAATCAGAAAAGAAATACCCTATATTCAGGTAGAAACCATGCAATGCATATCCTTCCTGGTATTCGCACAGGAGATAAATGTTACCCTTCTGGATGTACCATGTTTCACCCTTCTCGTTGAACCCATGCTCTTTGAAAAAGGAACTCAATTCCTTTAGAGCTTCATCTTTATTTGCCATAAATTTTCATGTTCGGTTATGGTAACAAACTAATTCTTTGCTTGATTTTTCCAGAGGCGGTGTTCGCATTGATTTTGTCTAAAATGATTTGCCTGTTTGAAAATATGGAAATAAGATTCTCCTTCCAAAATTCATACCTTTTGTTGAACAGTTTTTCAAAACGTTGAGGGTCCTGACGGGCATAGTCTTCCATCTTTTTCATCGAAGTCACGATTTCATCAAAGAGTGGTTTGTCATTTAAATAGGTTGCCATATAAGTTTTCAGCACAAAAATCGTGTTTTGTTGAACAGGGTTGGTGGCGTATTCTTCGGAATACTTTTTGAATATGTCCAGCATTTGATTTTTGCAGATATCCTTAGTCAAGTCAAACCCTATATATTTCTCTGCGTTAAGGAACACTTCGTCTTTCCGTGCCAGCATCTTTGACGCGGATATTTGATAACGAAACCCCTTCGAGTCTTCTATGCAATGATAAAGGCAATATCCCTGAAGGCAATCTTTTATATCGTTTCCCCATAAAGGATAAATCATAAAATGCGGCTGGAGTTCTCCTCGTGTCCTTATCTGTTCAAAACCAACGAGAAAACACCCTGCAATTTTATAGTACTTGTACGTGGATATAGCTGTTAATCCAAAGTGATTGATCCACTCATTTTTCAGAATCGTTTCTTCTTTCATAGATTGCCCCTTTGCCCATAAAATATATCCTTTTTTGGTTTTGAAACGATTGCTTTAGGGGGTGAATGAGCACAATTTTGCGAAAATGTGCTACCAAAGTGAGTAAAAATGTGGATTTGGTATTAAAATTTGTGGACAAGTTAAGTTCTTTATGGTCGAGTTGTGGGGTTTGGGGGTGTAGTTGTGTTACCAAAATGAACGAATCCTTTGTTTTGGTAACATGTCGTGTGCCTTTTGATATGAAATTGTTGTGTATAAACTAAAAATTATGATGCCGTTTTGGATTTTTTTGTGGGTTTGGTATCATTTTTGGGGAAAAATGGGCCTTGCGATGGTAAAAAAGGAACCCCGCAGGGTTCCTCTTCTAATAACTAATGACCAAAGACAAGTGACTACTAACGGATCTTGTTTGCGCGTTCGAGTTCGCGAGCGTTGATGATAAGCATCTGCAAGCGGTTCTCGATGTTTGCAAAACTGGTATCCGGGTCGTAGTCGAGGCTCAGGATTTGCACGTGCGGACAACGTTCCTTCACGGCCTTCGTGAGTCCGCGGCCACTGATGTGGTTTGCGAGGCAGGCGAACGGCTGCACGATGATAAAGCTGTTGATGCCGTGCTTGGAGTTGTACAGAATTTCCGCCGGGATGAGCCAGCCTTCGCCCGTGTTGTACGTCGGGTCGATAATGCCATCGATATAGTTCACGAGTTCGAAACAGTCGGCGTGATGCTCGTAAAGCTTGAACGTTTGCATCACCTTTTTGGCGGTCTCTGCGGCGTGGGCAAAGAGCTTCGCGGTGATGTTGCCTTCGAGGCGGTCTGCAATCGGGTTGGCCGAGAATCCGCGTTTAATCTTTTCTGCACGAACAACTTCATCGACGCGGAAGAAGTCCATCATGCCGGGGAGATAAACTTCCATGCCGTTGTCCATCAGGTAGTCTTCGACGTGGCCGTTTGCGCTCGGATGGTAGTTCATGAGAATTTCGCCGAGCACGGCGACGCGCGGCTTGCGGATACCCTTTTGGCGAGCTTCCGTGATTTCGACCTTGTTGAATTCTTCGATGCACTGGCGCAGCATGTCGACAAGACGCTTGGCAGAGCCGAGTTCTGTCTTCTTGAGCGTGGCGGCGGTCTTCATCAGTTCCGGCATCCACTTGGTGTAAATCTTCTTGGTTTCACCCTTGTTGATTTCGTAGGGGCGGAGTGCACGGTACGCCGTTTCGATGGCGTCCATGAATGCAAGGCCCCAAAGCGTATGAATGCGGAAGTCGAGTCCGAGCTGGAATCCCGGGTGCATGCCTTTGTAGTCGATACCGGTCGTGATGATGGAAACGTCCTTGTAGCCCGCTTCGTCAAGCGCCTTGCGGCCGAGCACGGAATACTGCACGGCGCGGCAGTTTTCGCAGTTCTTGGCGAGGCACATCGATACTTCGTTCTGCGGAACGTTCGGATGTTCTTCGAGCCACTTGAGGCATTCGCCGATGTTGATCTGGCAGGGGAAGCAGATGTCGTTGTGCACGTACTTCTTGCCAAGTTCGATAGCGCGCTTGTCTGCAACCGGGAGGTAATCCGAGAGATAGCCCTTGCCCTGGATGTAGGAACTTGCGAGAATGGCGAAAGCAGGCGAGAGGTTCGGCGTCAAGATGATGCGCTTTGTCTTGTCGCTTGCCACGTACGGCGTGTGGAACTGCGGTTCGTTTGAAGGCGGCTTGTCCGGGAGGTTCGCCGCACGGCGGGCCTTCACGGTTTCGATAAAGCTCTTGATACGAATGCCGACCGGGCCGCGGGCGTCACCTTCGTCGAGCTTGAGCATGAGCATTTCCTTGTTGGAATCGCGGTGCATCATGCGCATCATTTCGTCGGTCAACACGGAATCGTGTCCGCAACCGAAGCTCACGATCTGGGCGAGTTCTACGTTCGGGTCTCTTGACGCGATCATCGTCGCTCCAAGCATACGCAAGTGGAACGTGTTCTTGATTTCTACGCGGGTGTGGCTTGGAACGTCCTGGTCGTAAACGCCCGGGAGCGATTCGGTGGTGAGTACCGGAATGCCCATCGCGGTAAAGTGGCTTGCGATGTTGTGGTTGATGAGCAAGTCGGCGTGGTAGGGGCGGCCTGCGATGACCACGGCAAAGCTGTCATTCGCCTTCACGTCGTCGAGAATTTTCTGGCCTTCTTCGAGGAGCGTGGTGCGGTAGTTGTTGAGCGCCTTTTCTCCTTCCGTGACGGCCTTGTCCAAAATCTTCCTGTCGATGTTCCAGTTGTCGTGGAACCAGTCGATCGTCTGGCTTCTGCGGAGCTTGCTGTTTGCCCAGTGGAAAATCGGCTGGTCCATCGGGATGCCGTAATTCTTTTCGGGTTCGTCCGTGTTCTGGCAGATGTTCGGGTAGCCCTGCACGACCGGGCAGACCGTCGTGGCGTTAAACTTGGTGTGGTCGCTTGGGAGCGAAATCATCATCGGGAAGAAGATGCGGTCGACCTTCTTTTCGATGAGGCTGAGCACGTGACCGTGCACGAGCTTGGCCGGGAAGCAGACTGTATCCGAAGGCACGCTGTGGAGACCTTCTTCAAACATCTTGTAGTCGCTCTGGCGGCTTATGACAACGGTGTAGCCGAGTGCCGTGAAGAACGCTTTCCAGTAGGGGAGGCTGTTCCAGAATTCGAGCACGCGCGGGATGCCGATCGTCTTTCCGTTCTGCGGCAAGAGAATCTGCGGGGCATAGTCCTTGACCAGGAGCTGGTTCGTGCGTTTGATCATGTCCGGCACGGCCTGCATCTTCTTGTTGATTTCGGCAATGAGCTTCTTCGTTGCCGGATCGTTCGGGTCGGCGGTGACTTCGCCGCGTTCGCAGCGGTTGCCCGTCACAAAACTCTGACCATCGCTGAATGTAACGATGGTGCGGGAACAGTGGTTGGTGCAGTATTGGCAAAGCTGGCCCGGCTGGTTGTGCCAGCTGAAGGTGCGCATCGCTTCGAGACCGATGAACTTGCTTTGCAAATTCGGATCCTGGACGCGCTTTTCTTCCATGAACTTCTTTGTGAGGAGCGCGATACCGATAGCGCCCATTTCGCCCGGACGTTCTGGACGGATGGCCTTGAGGCCCGTGTACTGTTCGAAGGCGCGGAGAACGGCGTTGTTCTTGAACGTACCGCCCTGCACCACGACCTTCTTGCCGAGCGTATTCAGGTTGCGGATTCGGATGACCTTCGTAAAGACGTTGTTGATGATGGAGCGGCAGATGCCTGCGATGATGTCTTCGGGCTGCTTGCCGTCGCGCTGTTCCGTGATGATGGAACTGTTCATGAACACCGTGCAGCGGCTGCCGAGCTGGGAGGGACTCTTGGAGTTGAACGCCATGTCCGCAATTTTTTCCATCGGGATGCCGAGGCTGCGGGCGTACGTTTCGATGAACGAACCGCAACCCGAGGAACAGGCTTCGTTGAGGATAATGCCCGTGACGACACCGTCTTGCACGGAAATGGCTTTCATGTCCTGACCGCCAATGTCCAAAATGAACGAGACGTCGGGGCAGAGACGCTGGGCTGCGTTCGCATGGGCGACTGTTTCCACCGTATGGTAGTCCGCGTGGACGGCTTTCGCGAAAAGTTGTTCGCCGTAACCGGTTGTACCCACACCCAAGATGTTGAGCTTCACGCCGTATTCTTCGTAGCGGTCGGCGAGGTCCACCATGGCGCGCTTCAAGACTGCGAGCGGTTCACCATCGTTACTGGCATAGAACCCGTCGATGACCTTTTCGTTTTCGTCAAGGAGCACGAATTTCGTGGTGGTAGAACCGGCGTCGATACCCAAGTAGGCATTGATGGTCGAACCGGAAGGCGGTTGCGGATAATGGTTGTCCGCCATCTTGTGTTCTTCGAGGAACAGCTTGTATTCGGCATCGTTCTTGAAGAAAAGGTCGGATGCGGCCTTGGCCTTATTTTCGGCCTGGCGCGTTTCGCTAAAGTGGACGAGCGCGTCGAGCGAACCTTCTTCGCGGTACATGCATTCCTGGTTCGCGAACATGGAGCCGAGCGAAAGAGCCGCACCCATGGCGACGAGCACTTCGGAATGTTCCGGCACGATGGCCTGTTCGTCGGTGATGCCGAGACGTTCCTTGAATGCACGGACGAGCGTCGGGTTGAACGTCAGGGGACCGCCTTCAAAAATGACGGGCGGCTTGATTTCCATGCCTTGGGCGAGACCGCCGATGGTCTGCTTTGCGATGGCGTGGAAACTTGAAAGGGCGATATCTTCTTTGGCGATGCCGTTGTTGAGCATCGGCTGGATGTCCGTCTTAGCGAACACGCCGCAACGACCTGAAATTTCATAGACCTTTTGGCCACGCTTGGCATAACTTTCGAATACTTCGGTCTTGATGCGGAGAAGTTCCGCGACCTGGTCGATAAATGCACCCGTACCACCGGCGCAGACACCGTTCATGCGCATGTCGGAGGCGATGAGTTTACCGGTGGTCTTGTCCTTTTCGAAAAAGACAACTTTGGCATCTTGGCCGCCCAATTCTACGGCGACTCTGGATTCAGGGTAAGTGGCACGCACGGCAAGTGCGTTTGCGACTACTTCTTGTACAAAAAAAGCGTGGGTGGCTTCGGCAAACGGCTGTCCGCCGCTACCGCAAAATGCAACTCTGAAATTCTTGCCGGGGAAAAGGGCATGCGCCTCGCGCAGGACCTCATAGACTTTCTGGGCCTGCATGGCGTTGTGGCGCTGATACGTATAGTGCAAAAGTTTAGATGTCTCGGGATCGACTACAGCAATTTTCACAGTGGTGGAGCCAACATCGACTCCAACCCATAAATCGTTCAAAGAAGTATTCATAGTGTGCCAAATTTAGTTTTTTTTCATTTTTTGAAAATGATTTTTTGTGTTTATGGCGATAAAACGCGCAATTTGGCTGATTTGAGGTAATTGTTCGCATGTGCAGTGGTGAGTAGGATGTAGGAAGTGACGCAAAAATGCTATTTTGACGGCCTGTCATGACGACCGTAGGGAGGAGGGTTCCAGTTACGATTATTGATCCTGAGTCATCCTCGACCGTCAGGGAGGGCGGACTGCACTTGGCAACTCGTTGCCTTAGTGCGCATGGTCACCTTTAGGTGGGAATCTAGTTACATCCTGTGTCATCCTGAGCGAAGTCCGTAAGGACGAAGTCGAAGGATCTTTATAATAGTAGAATTTTGTATATTCGGTTGTATGAAATATCGTGTCGGAATGAAAATAGCTTTTCTTGCTGCAGTAATCCTCTGCATTGCTTGCTCTCTATTTTGCACAGGCTGTTCAGATAAGGAAAAATATATCGCTTTAGATCGCACTTCGTTAAAAGCCGAAACTTGGCTCGAAGTCGAAAAGAATGAATCCGTCAGAATTTGCATGGATTCAAAAGTCCGCATGTGGGAAACCTCGCTAAATTCGAAGGTCCAAAACGATTATTGCTTAAAATTTCAAGCACCAACGCTTATCGGAGTCAATTCAATTAATGTGCAATTTTACGATACCGACAGTGCCTATAAAATTAATCTAGCTGTCGGGATGAAGTACCTGAATTTCGAGAATGAAGAAGTTCTTTTGGGGTATAACAATGCGGATCCCCAAAGGTTCGCGTCTATTACAGGGGCATATTTAGTCGATAAATATCCTGTAACAAACTGTGAAATCGTTCAATTGATGTGGGATAGCATTCCAACAACAACCGCATTTATAACTCCAGAACAAAGAGAATGGGTTAATAGAAAAAAAGCCTCTAAACGCAATGAAATATGCGATGCCCACGACTCAGCCGCTAAAATGATATTCCTATTTCAGGCCATGATGTATGCTAATAATCGAAGTGTCAAAGAGGGTTTAAAACCATATTATCTATTTTCAGATTTACAGGCAAATTACGATATATTTGAAAAAAAGAACAACGAGAACCATAGAAAAAACAAAAAAGAGAAAAATCAGTCTTTGGAATCGATATTGGCAAAGAGTTTGTCTCGACCTCCCATATATCATCAGGAATCTAGATCCACATCAAGAATTTTATCAAAAGGAAAATACGTCATTGCAAATCATGATTTCATAGGTCATGGTAATAACGTATCCCTTGTTACAGTTGATTATTCTTCTGATGGCTATCGACTTCCTTTTTATGACGAATGGATGATGCTTGCTCGCGGAGGAGATAAGAAAAATTATGCCCTTTGGGATGATTCGACAAAAAATATTGAAGATGTATTAAAATACGCAAAATTTG
>Ga0310696_10005979_pt1 | contig 14556 bp, 9 predicted proteins | sample AusTroGonzalo_MG_4_FD_203885 | JGI IMG/M metagenome (GOLD analysis project Ga0310696, IMG submission 203885) | Bovine rumen microbial communities from tropical cattle in Woodstock, Queensland, Australia - Gonzalo_02 (v2) (version 2) | ecosystem: Host-associated > Mammals > Digestive system >...
AAGGCCGGGCTAACCAACGTAACTTTCAATTGCTCTGATGAAGATTGATTTTTCGCGCTACGGCAGCCTTATTGTAAGCGTAGGGATCCATCTGGCTCTTTTTCTGATTGCCGGCGGCGTGGTGGTTTACCGGGCGGTAAGGCCGCCCAAACCGCTCTTCACGGCAAGCGCGGCCGGACCGAAGCTGAAGGCGAGAGAATTAAAGCACGCTCTGCAGTGCAGACAAGCGGCCTCGTACGGGCAGAGCGTGGCGAAGAATCTGAAGCTGACCGCCAAGTGCGACACGGGAAGCCTCGCGCTTCCAGAGCCTGAGCTGGCCAAGCCGAACGTCAAAAGGGAAAGCGAAGGCTTGAGCCTTAGCGACAGCTTCTCCTTTTCCCTGGGGAACAGCGGCTTGGGAAAGGCTCCGAAAGGCGGCGACGGCTGGGGCGAGATAGAGTTTCTGGGGCAGCGGATCGCGGCCCGGTCGATCGTCATCCTGGTGGATTCCTCTTCCAGCATCGTCCAGAAAGGCGTTTTTGAGGCAGTTAGGAAAGAAGCCGAAAAGACCGTGGAACTCTTCCACCCGGACACGCTCTTCAATGTTGTGCTTTTCACCGACGGCAAATTTCCTTTCAAAACCAACCTCTGCTTCGCCACCAAAAGCGCCAAAAGGGAACTCTCCGCCTGGCTTGCGAAAGAGATGAAAGTCAACCGCGGCAACGACCCCGACACCAGCGGATCAACTCCCATAAAAGCGCTGGAGTTTGCCCTGGATCTCAAGCCTGACGCGGTGGTTTTGATCAGCGATGATCCGCCGTATCTGCAAGGGGAAGACGAGGTAGTCCATGAAAGGAGGATAATGGCCCTGATCGACGCAAGCAGAAGGGAAAAAGCCACGCAGATAAACGCTATCGCCTACAGACCGGCGAGGGACGGAAGCGTAAAGAGAAGGGAAAAAGCGGAGAGAGGCTGCGCTTTTTTAAAAAGAGTCGCCTCCCACGGGAAAGGGGAATTCAGGGAAGTGGAGTAAGGATCAGTATTTTTTGACGAGCGTCAGGATGTTCATGTCGTCGCGGCGCTCGTAATGCACTTCGTCGCACATTTCTTTGACGAGGAAAACGCCCAGGCCGCCGATCGGGCGGTCTTCCGCGGCCTGCTCGATGTTGGGGTCCTCTTTTTGCAGAGGGTCGTAGGGGAAGCCGCTGTCAGCAAAGGAAATGGTCGCCTTGTGGGCGTCGGCTTTGATGTTTATTGTGGCGGAGCCTTGCTTTCCTTCGTAGGCATAGTTGGCGATATTGACGAAGATCTCCTCGACAGCCACGGCTAATTGCATCCTGGCGTCCTCCGGACAGCCGGCGGAGAGGAGATTGGTGTCCAGTTTTTCCAGAACTTCGGGAAGCTTTTGCGTTTCAGCCGGGAATTGCAGAGTAACAGCGACGTTCATAGATATTTCCTTTTTTATCCTAGGTAACGCAGGAAGAGCATGGTTATGTCATCGGACTGAGGGGCGCCGTCGGCGAAAGCCAGAACGTCGCCCTTGAGTTCGTCAAGGATGCAGTCAGAGGGCGCGGAGTGCATGATCGGGCCGTCCATTAAGGTTATCAGCCTGTCATCCCCGTAAAGGGCTAGCTGCGGGTTCATAGCCTCCGTTACGCCGTCGGTGTAGAGGAGGATGCCGTCATCGGGCGACAGCTGGAATGTCTCCTGGACATAGCTTACGCTGTCCATGCCGCCTATTACGAAGCCGTTCTCCACAGGCAGCCAGGAAGCTTCGCCGTTCGCGCGTCTGACTACGGGGGCGTTGTGGCCGGCGTTGACGTAAGTCAAAAGCCCGCTTCTCAGATCAAGCACGCCGACGAAGACGGTCACGAACATGCAGGCGTCGTTGCCTTCGCAGATGCTGTTGTTGACGTCATAGATCACTTCGTCTAAGGGCTTCCTGGGATTGTTCAGAATGTTGGATTTCAGCTGCGCCTTGGCGTTCATCATGAACATGGCGGCCGGGATGCCTTTGCCGGAAACGTCGGCGATAAGGAAGGCCAGGTGCGATTCGTCAACGATGAAGAAGTCGTAGAAGTCGCCGCCCACTTCCTTGGCGGCTTCCATGGAGGCGTAGATCTCGAACCGCGGATCGTCATGGATCTGCGGGAGCGCGGAGATCTGAACGGCCCTGGCGAACTCCAGTTCGCTGTTCAGCCTCGTCTTCTCCGCGGCGATGGCGCCCTTCAGGGCTTCCACCGTAGTATTGATGCCGCCGGAAAGCTTGCGGAATTCTTCGGAATTGTCCTCCTCGACTTTTTCATCAAGGTGTCCGGCCGTGATTCTTCCCAAGGAGACGTTGATGCGGTCGATGCCGTCTATAACGATCGTCTGGACAAGCTTAGAAACGGACAAGAAGACGACCAGCATCAAAACGAGGCCGGCTATGATGAGCTGGATGGCGACGCCGTTGCGTTTGCTCGTCACTTCGTAATTCGGCATCACGCCGACCAGGGTGAGATCGCCGCTCTGAACGTACAGGCCGAAGAATTTTACGCCGTCTATCTCGGCAGAGAAGGAGCCCTCGCCCTGACGGATGTCGTCTATGAGTTTTTGGTCTATGCCGATGGAGGTGAGCGTGCGGCCTTCAAGGTCCACTCTGGCGGCGCCCACGATCTTTTCGCCGCGCAATATCAGGATCTCTCCGCCGACGCCGATGCGAAGGCCGGGGGACAAGGTCGCCAGGCTGTTGTTCTCCATGGCTCTTTCCAGGAAGCTGACGGATATTCCCAGCTGAACGATGCCCTCATCGTCAAGCCTGGAGGCCCCGCCGTATTGGAACAGCCGGCGGTCCATGCCCCTGGGCAGGGGCGGCTGGACCAAAACAAAATCTTTTTTTCCGATACCGTGGACGAAAGGTTCGGATTGGGCGTGCAGCTTAAGGTTGAAGCCGATGTAATGTTCGGCGTTGCCGATGACAGGGTCGATGGCGCAGTTTTCAATAAGCCCGTGCTTGTTCACGACGTGGATCTCGTCGTAGCCCATGACCTGGCGCAGCTCTTCCAATTTGTGAGCGTCGGTGGCGAAAGCCGGCACGCATTCTAAGATGTAGGCCACGGTCTTGACGTCGTTGGCCATGGACGCGTTGCAAATGTCGAGCACGGCTTTGAGGTTGTTCTCGTTGATGGAGATCTGCTTCTTGGCGTCCTCCGTCCTCAATTCGATAAGGCTTTCAGCGGCGCTGAAGGCCTCTTTTGTCTGAAGGTAGTAAGTCAGATAAAAGAGGGCGGCGAAAGCGAGCGCCACGGAGACGAAAAGCCACAGTTGGAAAGTCCTGCGCATAAGAAAAGCTTATTCCACGGATAGGATCTTCAGAAAACCCGTCATGCGGAGGATCTCCATTACGCCCGGCTGGATGCCGCGGAGCTTGAAGCTGCCGCCTTCCTTTTTGAAGCGCTTCTGCAGAGTCAGCAGAAGGCGCAGTCCGGCGCTTGAAAGGTAATCCACGCCGGTCAGATCGAGAACGAGGGATTTGGATTTGGCTATGCTCGGTTCCAGATCGCTTTCAAGTTTTGGGGAGGTAAGCGTGTCGAGGCGGCCTTTTACCGCGACCGTTAGTTCCGGGGGAGGAGAGGTTATTTCGTAAGTCATAAAGCTCCTTGGTAAAAACTCAACTAAATTATACCAAAAGCGCAGAGCCTTTTCCCGCGTCAAAGACCTTCCCTAAAGAAACAGGTCAAGTTGCAAAAAAGATAACGTTATGATAAAATGAATCTCCCAATTCAAAATCGGAGAAAGTCCTTTAATCACAACCCCTTGAAAAGGGAAGGGAATAACCATAATGAAAAAACTGATACTCTTAACTCTCGCTGTCTTCGTTTGCGCGTTGATGGCTCAGGCTGAACCCACCACGATCGTCGAGGATAACTTCGAAGGCTATGCGGTCGGCGAAAACGTTATCGGCCAGAACGGCTGGACCACCGCCTACGGCACCCCCGGCAATGACGGCAACGCCCTCGTGGAAGAAGGCGGCTATGAAGGCGGAAAATGCCTGCATGTCACCGCCAGCGGCCTGTTCGGCATTCACTGGGACATCGACAATGTGGGCGGACAGTCCGCCAAATTTGACTACAAGGTGTCCATGATGGTCAAACGCCCGACGCAGAAAGCCGATGAATCCGGCGAATACACCGGCGACATCATCTTCGGCAGCAACGACGGCCTGGGCGAGAACCACTTCATCAAAAAAGACGGCCAGTTCGGCATTAAGTTCTCGGCCTGCTCTCCGCAGTACACCGTTGCCAATTCCGAGCCCCGCGACGAATGGGTCTATTTCAGCTACACCCTCAACACCACCGCCAACGGCGCCTTCCTCCGCGAATGCACTTTCGGCGACGAGACCTACGAAAAGCTGAATATCCCCATCGGCAATCAGACGTCTCCCGACAAATTCCGTCGTCTGCGCTTCTTCGTCTGGGGCGGCCAGGGCCACTTCTACGTCGATAATCTGAAATGCGAATTCGTCGATGTTCCTCCCACCGCCAACGTGACCGCCACAAGCCCCGGCGTCGTTAAGCTCGGCGAAGCCGAAGGCCTTCAGACCGTGATCTCCGCCACCGGCAACTCCGCCACCGTGACCGTTGACGTCGATTCCGACGACGACTGGCTCTCCATGGACGGCGTGTTCTCCAAGCAGGTCGAAGTCGCTCCCGGCGAGCCCGTGACCGTTGATTTCACCGCCACGCTCCCCGAGAACGTCCGCAACATGCCTGCGGCCACCATCACCTATTCCTACTACAACGGCGAAGAAGACAAGACCTTCACGAACTCCATCGTTGCTCAGAACGGCAACAAGGGTTTGGGCTGGGCGCTCTACGCCACCGACTTCGACAGAATGCCCCTGGGCGGCGACGTCAAGCTGCAGCCCGGCTGGGGTGAGACAGGCGCCGCCAACTCGATCGCCGCTGACCCCGAAGACGCCAGCAACCAGTGCCTGAAGATCACGGGCGGCGGCCAGATCCACACCGCGGTCAATATGCCGGATGTGATCTATCCGACCTATGACGTCCGCGTTTCTATGGATATGTATTATCCCGAAGGCGTCACGCCGTACCTGGTCTTCGGCACCGACCTCGGTCACAGAATGGGCGAAGTCAGCATGAGCCATACCGGCGGCGGCATCAAGATGGGCGGCGAACCCTTCAAGAACGTCGACGTTCCCAACCTGGCTCCCTACGGCCAGTGGTTCAACGTTGCCTACACCTTCACGATTGGTCTCGCCAGCGACGACACCCGCCCCTGGGTGCTGCATTACGCTGAATTCGACGGCGAAACTTACCATTTCGACAACGAATACGTCCCCGGCGCGGCCGGCGACAACGAGAACTTCCTGCAGTTCCGCAACTATACCTTCAGCGCCTCTGAAGGCTACTACATCGACAATTTCAAGGTCGAGCTGATCAAGTCCGGCACGCTGCCCGAGCCCGCTTTCCTCGGCATCCTGGCTCTCCTGGGCCTCTTCTTTGCCCGCAAGCAGCGCTAACTCAAGCCGAAACAACGGTTAAGAAAGGCCGCCCAAACGGGCGGCCTTTCTTTTTGCAAAAAAAAGACCTTTTTGCTAACATTACCTTCCCTAAATTGGATACATATCACCTTTTTTGAGCAAAAATAATGAAAGGAAGCAAAAAGGATCTTAAGTTTCGCCTCGGCCTTCTGGCCGCCGCGACGCTGTTCGGCGCTTTAGCCTACGCTGAAGTGACCATGCAGACAGTTTCGTCCGGGCAGGTCTCCACCCAGACCATGACCGTGGCGCGCTACGTGACGAACGTCGTCATGAACTCCAGTTCCAACTGGGAAAGAGTGGACGCCACCCTTCCCGACCAGGTCTATTACAAGCTGGCCATAGAGAGCGTGACGGTCACAGGCGGCGTCAGGCGCTTTGAAACGAAAGACTATTACATCAACGTCAGCGTTACGAACTATACGACCAACGTGGTCTTCTACACGCCCTACAAGGAGCTCGACCACAAAGTCTACATGAAGGTCAACCCTCCGAAGCTGGACACTCCGGACATGGTCGAGCTTATAGAAGCTCTGCCGAAAGTGACGCTCCGCGAGCTGGACCCTCCCAAGCCGCCCAAGCAGGAAACTGTTGAGCTTCCTCCGCAGAATGTTGTGGGCGGCGATTACGTAGACTACATTGATTACAGCCACATCTCCCACGACTACGCCGCTGACGACGCGGCTCCGCTTCTTTCCGACGAGCTTTTCGTCAACGACCCCATTGAGCGCTTCAACCGCGCGATGTTCGTTGTCAACGACTATGCTTACACTTACTTCATCGGCCCTGTTTGCAAAGGCTACCGTTTCATAGTGCCCACCCCCGCCAGGGTTTGCATTTCCCAGATGGACCACAATATCGTCTGGCCCAAAAGACTCATAAACAATCTTGCCCAGGCTAAGTTCAAGGGCGCCGGCGTCGAGACCGCCCGCTTCCTTATCAACACTTCCGTTGGCATAGGCGGCCTTTTCGATCCCGCCAAAGCCTGGTTCGACCTGGAAAAATCCGATGAAGACACCGGGCAGACCTTCGGTTATTACGGCATCGGTCCCGGCTGCTATGTCTTCCTGCCTATTGCCGGACCGCTTACCGCCAGAGACACAGTTGGTCTGATCTTCGACGAGGCCATGGATCCGAGAACGTACCTGCCCTTCGGCGGCATGGTCAAGACTTTCATGGTCATGAACAACATCAGCCTTCAGGTCGATTCCATCGACAGCATGCTGATAGACAACGGCGATCCTTATGCTTTCGCCAGAGACATGTGGTACCTTAAGCGAAGCGTGGAGGTCGACGAATGAAAAAATTATTTGCAATACTTTCCTTACTCATCTCCCTGGGAACGCTCGCTGCTAACGGCGAGATCTACATAGCCCTTACCAACTTCCCGGCCCAGGGGCCCGTCGTCGACTCCTTCCGTTATAAGCTCGCGAACTTCAAGGACGACGATTTCTATTTCGACGTTGAGAAAGGCAAGGTCAAGTTCACCAACAAGATCGGCGACAAGGAAGAAAAAGTCGATTCCCGCTACAGCGTCTGGATGCAGAAACAGCCCGCGGACCTCGTCTTCATCGTTCCGGGATTAGGCGACCACTACCGCAACTCCCAAGCCGCGCTTTTGGCGGAAGCCATCTACAACGCCGGCTACTCTGTTGCCATCATATCTAACCCCTTCTGCTGGGAATTCACGCAGTCCGCGCTGACCAGCATGGCCCCCGGCTACACCAGAAGCGACGCCAAGGACCTCTACCACCACATCGCCCGCGTTTTGGACGACATCAACGAGGAGCATCCCGGGAAAGTCAAAGACATCTCCATCGTCGGCTACTCTCTCGGCGCTTTGCAGGCGGCCTTCCTTACGCGCAACGACGTCATAGAGCACCGTTTGAACATCAAGCGCTACGTCCTTCTCAGCCCGCCTGTAAACCTTATCTACGGCCTTACGACCTTAGACAAATATTACAGCATTTGGAAAAACTGGGACGCCGTGACCTTGACCAACAACCGCAATATGGCGGTCGGTTTCTACAAGGGATACTCTTACGGCGCTCTTCAGACTGACACCTACCTTCCCGTTACGGAAGAGCAGGCCTCGTTTGTCATCGGTTTCAATTTCAGGATGTCCTTGGGCGACGTTATGAAGAAGATCATCGAGCGTCATCCTATGGAAGTCTTCGGCGAAGTCTCCAGCTGGAAGCAGCAGGAATTCGAAAAGCAGCTGGAACGTTACGGCTTCCAGCGCTACGTCGACACCTTCCTCAGGGAAGCGCATCCCACGATCTTTACGACCAGCGAGCCTTTCAAGCACGTTAACGGCATCTGCAGCCTTCCGGCCATGGCCAACGAGCTCAGGCAGAACCAGAACATCGTCTGCCTGCACACCGCCGACGACTTCCTTCTTACTGACTACGACCGCAACTGGCTCAAGCGCCAGATGGGCGACCGCCTCGTCATGCTCGACCACGGCTCGCACCTCGGCTACTTCTGCATGCCACAGGCCCTCGACATCATTGTCAAGCTCGTAAAAGGCGAGGCCGTTTCCGGCCCGCGCCCCGCGACCGCCAAGCCGACCTACAATTACTTCGACGCTTATCTCAGGCAGATGGCCGCCGCCAGGCAAGGCCAGGCTCAGCAGCCTAAGCAGACCGCACCGGCGCAAACGGCCCAGCCGGCCGCGCAGACCGCTGTACAGCCTGCCAAACCTGTCCAGCCCGCAGTTACGCAGCAGCCCAAGCAGAACGAAATGACCATGACGGTCGTTAAGAAGGACACCAGTGGCACGCCTGTAATAGTCTCCAACCCCACAACTCCTCCGCCTGCTCCGCAAACGGATGTTATAGACGGCCGCAAAGTCGAATGGCGCCTCATGCCCGACCCCGCGGACAAAGCGACCCTCAAAATGCAGCAGGTCGACGTCGAGAGCGGACTTCTCTGGGAAGAATACCAGGCCAAAACCAAGGCTGAAGCCGAGGCCAAAGCGAAAAAGATCGCTGAAAAGGCCCTAGCCGACGCCGAAAGGGAAAGGGAAGCCAAAGAAAGGGAAGAGAAGGCCGAAAGAGACATGATCCGCAACGCTGAAAAAGCCAAAGCGGAAACCTTGGAAGCTACAAAGAAATCCGAAAAGGCTAAGCCCAAAAAGACGGTGGAAGAAGTAAAGAAGACCGTCTCCAAAAATGTAAAGAAAGGCGGCTCAACCCGCGGCGATGTTAAAGTTGAAAGCATCGTTCCGGAAGAGGAAAAGGGAGAATAAGGGCTAAAAATGGCCCTTCTCCGCGTCAACGGCCTCAGGAAGGAATACGGACTGCAAGTCCTCTTGGACGGCGTCTCCTTCGAAATAAACCCATGCGACAAATGGGGGCTGGTAGGCGCTAACGGCTGCGGCAAGACCACGCTTTTAAAGATCCTCGTGGGGGAAGAGAAATCCTCCGGAGGATCTTTTATTTTTGACGAGGAAGCGAGGATCGGCTACGTTCCGCAAACCGTTACCTGTCCCGCCGACGTCACGATCTTAGATTATCTCTTAAAAGAGCACAACAAGGTCGAAAAACGCCTCAGGGAAGCGGAAAAGCAGCTTGCGGAGTGCGCTCCGGAAGATCTCGACAAAAAGCTCAACGCCTTCCAGCGGGCAAGGGACCTCTTCGAAGAGCAGGGCGGCGACAACTACGCCGTGCAAGCCGAGCGCATGCTGGCGGCTTTCGGCCTCGCCAACAGGACCAAGCAGACCGTCATGTCGCTTTCGGGCGGCGAACGCAACCTCGTCTCCTTAACCGGCGCTCTCCTAAACCGCCCGGACCTTCTTATCCTCGACGAGCCCGCCAACCACCTCGATTACGTCGGCATTGCCTGGCTGGAAGATTTCCTTAAGAAATACAAAGGCGCCATTCTGCTCGTCTCCCACAACCGCTATCTCCTCGACCAGACGACCAACGGCATACTCGAACTGAAGAACGGCAAGATCTCCTATTTCCCTGGCAACTACTCCGACTACCGGGCCCAGAAGCTCGAGCAGCAGATCCGCCAGGAAAAAGAGCACGCCGCCTATGAAAAGCGCCTGGCCAGCCTGGAAGCCATGATCCTAAGGATCAGAAATTTCGCCCAAGTTTATGATGACAAACGCTGGGGCAAAATGATCCGCTCTCGGGAATCTAAGATAGAGCAGCTTAAGCAAAACGCCGTCCAGGCTCCGGAAAAAGAGGACAAGAAAGCCAGTATACGCTTCCAGGGAGAATCCAGCCACGCCAACATCGCCATCCAGGTAAGAGGGTTCTCCGCCTCTTTCGACGGAAGACTAGTCCTCGACAATGTCGACCTCGACATCTCTTCCGGCGAACGCATCGCCTTAGTCGGCCCCAACGGCAGCGGCAAGAGCACTTTGATAAAAGCCATCATAGAGGACGGCCACTGGGAAAACCCAGCCTTAAGAGTCGGTCCTTCCATCACGATAGGCTACTGCTCCCAGCAGCAGGAGACCTTAAATCCCGACAATACGGTCTTCGAGGAGATCGCCATTTCCGGCATCACCAACGAAAAACAAGCCTACGACCTCCTGGCAAGATTCCTCTTCTTCAAGGAAGACCTTAAAAAGAAGATCAAAGACCTTTCCGGCGGCGAAAAGAACCGCCTCCAGCTCGCCAAGCTGATGCTCATCAATCCCAACACCCTCATCCTTGACGAGCCCACCAATCACCTCGACATCCAGACCTGCGAAGCCGTAGAAGAAGCCCTAAGCGATTACAAAGGCACGCTCATCGTCGTTTCCCACGACCGCTACTTCTTAGACAAACTCGCCACAAGAATAATAGAAGTCGACAACAAAAAACTCTACTCCTACCCCGGCTCCTACTCCGAATTCTGGTACCACAAAAAAGAAAGGGAACAGAAAGAAGCGAAAGAAAACAAGCAGAACAAAAAAGAGCAGCCCAAACAGCAGCCAAGCCAGCAAAACACTTCCGCCAAGCCCCTATCCAACAACGCCAGACAAAAACTTGCCAAACAGGAAGCCGATCTCACCAACAAAATAGAGACCTTGGAAGCCAAACTAGAAGACCTCGACAAACAAATAGCCGAAGCCTTCGCCAACGCCGACCACGAACTCGGCCGTTCTCTCTCCGAACAAAAAGAGCAATCCCAGCAAGAACTCAACTCCCTCTACACCGCCTGGGAATCCTTCCTGAATTCCTAGTTTGTTGTTGCTTTTTGTAAGCTTTTGAGATAAAATCACTTCCGAAGACAACATAAAGGAAGAAAACTATGAAGAAGATTCTTTTGTTTTTGGCGGTTGCGCTGGTTTGCGGTGCGGCGGTAGGCACGGAGTGCTGGTCTGACAACGCGACGTTCAACGGAGCTCCGATCACGGACGAGCCTATGCTGCTTTTGCATACGGACGAGATCTATTACTGCAGCGCTTTGGCGAAGGGCAATATGCAGTCCCTAACCATAAAGGCGGAAGTTTCAACTGACCCGGAGCAGTCGGGAGAGATTTTTTCTGACGCCACATCCGACGAAGTGGAAGGAACGGTCTGTTGGAACTATTACGATTCCGAATACTCCGGCCTTCCCAAGAACGCGACATACGCTCTGAAGGAGATCATTAAGACTGACGTGGAAACAAAAACGCTCAGCCGTTACGTGACGATCCTGCCGGAGCCGGCGGGATTGCTTCTCATCGGGATTGCGGGCGCGCTGCTTCTGCGTCGCCGCACGAGGCGTATTGCCGCGGTTTTGGCTGTTGCCGGTCTTGGCTCGCTTGGCGCGTATGCGGACAATAATCACGTAACTTCCGTCAGCATTCATCAGAACTGGCCCTTCGACAGGAGCGTCACTATTGATTACACGATCAGCGACTCCACCAAAGGCTCCGCTTTGTACGACGTGCGCTTTTATGGGACGCTGGACGGAGTCTCGGTTTTCAGGTTGTCCTCGAAAGGAACACTGAAAGGCGAAGGCACGGAATTCTTGGGCTTCTATCAGGATGCGCCGGACGGAACGGAAGGCCAGGTTTTCGGCATCGGAACGCACAAGGCGATCTGGACGCCGACTGACAGCAGATTGGAATCCGTGAATATCGATACTTTCAAAATCAGAGTTGACGCTATCGAGAGAGACAAGGATGATGTCAGATACATGGTCATAGATCTTTCCGAAGGCCCCGAGGCAACGAACTATCCTGTGGAATTTATTTCTGCCAATGAAGCGCCCTACGAATGGTCCAGCACCTACAAGACCACCAAGCTTGTATTGCGCCTTATAGAGCCGGGAACTTTTATGATGGGCAGCCCTGAGAGCGACCCCGACCGTTTATCCAACGAGACGCAGCATCAGGTCACTTTGACGAAGAGCTTCTATATCGGCGTTTTTGAAGTGACGCAGAAACAGTATGAGCTTATTACCGGCAACAATCCTTCGGAATTCACGGGAGACAAACGACCGGTGGAGAGAGTTTCTTACGAGAGGATCCGCGGGACGGAGGAAGGCTTGTCTTTCCCGAAGAACAAGCACGTCGATCCCGACTCTGTTCTGGGCATCCTGCGCTCCAAGATAGCCCTGCCATTGGATCTGCCAACCGAGGCTCAGTGGGAATACGCCTGCCGCGCCACTACGACGACCGGCTTGAACAGCGGGAAGGACATATCCAACTATATACAATGCCCCGAAGCGAACGAAGTCGGAAGATATAAATACGACTGGAACGACGGACACGGCGAATCCAACACCGAGCACACTACCGTAGGCAGCTACAAAGTAAACAATTGGGGACTTTTCGATATGCACGGCAATGTGGCGGAATTTTGCCTGGACAAATACATTGATGATCTTGGCACTGATCCCCAGGTCGATCCTATCGGAGCGGATTCCGGAAACAATATTCTAAAAGGCGGAAACTGCGACCTCATGGCTTGCGATCTCCGTTCGGGCCAGCGCGTGTACTGCAACCCGCTGTTCCACGGCAGAAGAACAGGCTTCCGTCTGGCGGTAATTCAGTAAGCGATCTCGCTTTTAACGCCCAAGGGCCCCATATACCCTCCGCTCACGGACTTCGCTCGCATTGAGAGTGAAAGCGTTCTCCATGAGTTCGCTAAAGGGTATATGGGGCCCTTGGGCTTTTTAACCTGCAATCGCAGATGAGTTTGCTCGGAATAAAAAAATCGCTTGAATTTTAAATATCGTTTTGGTAGACTCTTGGCCTCTTCGTAAAATTTTACCCTAAAAAAACATGAAAAATTTATTATTCTTACTTTTGGGCGCGCTCTTTTGCACGTCTGTTTTGGCGAGTGAGCTTTGGTCTGACGCTGTTACTTTTGACGGAAGCGATACTTCTTCAACGATAACGCTCCTTACCACTGACAAGATCTTTTACAGCAGCGCTCTGGCGGGCGGGGACCCCAGATCCCTTACGCTTACTGCGACTGACACTGTGGATTCGACGAAGGTTGCATCACTTTTTTCCGACAATTCCAAAACCGCGGTGGAAGGCACAGCTTCCTGGAACTACGAAGATTCCGAGTATAATGATTTTTCCAAGAGCGATATTTACCAGCTCAAAGAAACGATCGTGACCTCTGAGGGAACGCTCAATCTGACCCGCAACGTCAGGATATTGCCGGAGCCGGCTTGCTTTGTGTTGTTCGCCATTTTAGGCGGGCTTTTGCTGGCGCGCAGAAAAGGCGCTCTGATGCTGCTGGTTTTGACAGTCGCTTCCGTAGGAGCTTTTGCCGATGTGACGGTGACGTCCGTGACCGCCAAACAGGCCTGGCCTTTTAAGAGAAGCGTCGTTATCAACTATACGCTCACGTCCGACAACCAGAGCGCCATGCCTGTTTTCGCCGTTGATTTCTACGGCACTTTCGACGACGGCGCAACTATCTTCAAGCTTAACGAACGTGGAACGCTGGAGAAAGACGGCGCCAACGGCGTGCTCTTTGAAGCCGGCACTCACAAAGTCATTTGGAATCCGGCTAGCGACCTGACGCTCAAATCCAGCAATCTTAAGATCAAAGTCAGCGCGACGGATGTTACAAGCACGGCCACATATCTTGTCTTCGATCTTACGACTTTCAGTGTGCGCGCTTCTTCTACTGGTCCGAATATAACCAGCGATGATTGCCGCACGAGTGAGCTTTGGATGAGAAGGATCGAGCCTGGCAATTTCCAGATGGGCTCTCCTTCTGGCGAGCTGGGCAGAGACACCGACGAGACGCAGCATTCCGTCACAATTACCGAGCCTTATTACATCGGCGTTTTCGAGACCACCCAGAAGCAGTTCGAATATGTCACAGGAAGGAAAAATCTTCCTGTCGTCCACAGCGGCGACACGCTTCCGGCCGAATACCTTTGCTACAATGACCTGAGAGGCGATACGAAGGGAGCGCAATGGCCCAAGAATCACGAGGTCGACGTGACCTATCTTACCAAGACCAACTTCTTCTTTGCCATCAGAAATAAATTCTCCAACAACTTCCTCTTCGACCTGCCTACGGAAGCCCAGTGGGAATACGCTTGTAGAGCCGGTACGACCAAGGCCTGGAACAACGGAAAAGATATAACCAATGCCGAGGTTGATCCCGAGTTGGATAACTTGGCTTGGTATCGCCACACCGACGGCGTTTGGACACATACAGTTGGAACAAAGACCGTGAACGATTGGGGGCTTTACGATATGCACGGCAATGTTTGGGAATGGTGTCTGGACTGGTATGCTGACTATGACGGCAACGCGGTTACGGATCCCAAAGGCCCGACGACTGGTATAGAGCGCGTTCTGAGAAGCGGCAGCTATTATCAACCGGCTGAGGAATGTCGTTCTGCCAATCGCGAAGGGCATTTTGCGCCTGATTATTCGGGGAATGACAATTTCGGCTTCCGTATCGCCCTGCTTCCTCCGGTCAAGAAATACATGGTTGTGGATCTGTCCGGCGGAACCGGCGCTTCCAGCTATCCTGTGAGCTATCTGTCCAGCGTTCCCGAAGGCGGCTGGGGCAATGAATACAAGACCACGAAACTTGTCTTGCGCCTTGTGCAGCCCGGCACCTTCACCA
>Ga0310696_10005980_pt1 | contig 14551 bp, 27 predicted proteins | sample AusTroGonzalo_MG_4_FD_203885 | JGI IMG/M metagenome (GOLD analysis project Ga0310696, IMG submission 203885) | Bovine rumen microbial communities from tropical cattle in Woodstock, Queensland, Australia - Gonzalo_02 (v2) (version 2) | ecosystem: Host-associated > Mammals > Digestive system >...
ACTACATACAATGGTGTGGAGTCCATCACACTCCCGACAAGTCCGAGCGGCACGGCGACTTTTTATGAGGTTTCAGACACAACGGCTACGGCTTCGGATGTGCTCAATTCAAAGTATTTTTATACTGCCGCGGGCGTAAAGACTCAGGGGACGGGAACAGCACCGAGTCCGACGCTTATCACGAAGAACATCACGCAGAACGGCACATATGACGCTGAAGATGATGATGCGGACGGATATTCGAGCGTTACGGTCAATGTCAGCGGCGGGAGCGGATTAGTGTATGAGACAGGGACGTGGACACCAAGCGAGAACATAGCAAGAGGCGAGATACTTTTTAGCAATACGCACACCGTTCCACCAATGTATGCGGCAATAAGCGATTCAACTGGAACGGCTATCACTGACATAAATATCAACGTTGCTTGCGCCTACGTTGATTTCTATAGGCTTACTGGTTCCGCGACAGATATGGGGGCGAGTACCCCAAGGTATGGGCTTGCGGCTTATACATATAGGAGTAGCGGAACAAACACTTCTCAGGCAGTGAGTGCTTTAACTACGACATCAGATGACTCATCCGCATCATCTGCAAGTCGTTCTCGTTATTGGGCAACTCCAACCGCATTTTACCCGTACACTGGTGCTACGAGTAGATACTGGATGTCCAACCGTAGCTACAAATGGATAGCTGTCTGGGCACCAACAACATAGGAGGTGAACTGATGGCAGACACACTAAACATATTCGGAACAGAATACAGTAATGTCGCAGGTATTATTGCCACGACTCCGAACGAGACCGACCTGACGTATATCAGACCGCAAGGAACAAAGAACATCACGCAGAACGGAAGCGGTATTGATGTAACTGAGTACGCAAGTGTTGACGTGAGCGTAAGCGGAGCCACTCCTAATTTACAGATAAAAAGCGCGTCATATACACCATCTCTTACACAGCAAACCGATTCGATAACGGCAGATAGTGGATATGATGGACTTGAAACCGTAAATGTCACGGTCAATGCTGTCCCAACGGCGAATTGGGGTACGGCGAGTATCAGTGCAACGAAGGACAGTAGCCATTATAAGGTCGCGTGGTCGTATCCAAACTTTGTATCAGGATATGTTGGCACGGTTTCTCCTTTTAATTTTATGGCTGAACTTGAGGATAAAACGGTTACGCCAAACACATCAACGCAGACTGTCGCGCCTACCGATAACTACAGTTATCTTAATTCGGTTACAGTTAATGCTATGCCATCTGGCTCCGTCACCGCACCGAGCACCATCACAGGCTCGTCCGCAACAGTCTCGACAGGCACCAACACGCTGACACTCAGCAAGACAGTCAGCGTAACACCATCCGTGACCACAGCGGGATACGTATCAAGCGGTACGGCGGGAAACAGCTCCGTATCACTCACGGCATCGGTGACCACGCAAGCCGCACAGACCATCTATCCGAGCACGTCAGACCAGACCATAACGGGTAGTAAATACCTGACGGGAACGCAGACGATAAAGGGCGTGACCACAACCAATTTGACCGCAGACAACATCAAGAGCGGCGTTACCGTACAGATCGGTGACAGTGCCGACTCGGACAGGGTAGCAAGCGTTACGGGTACGTATACGGGTAGCGGCGGTACAAGCAAGAACGTACAGGTAAACCAAAGCACGACCAGAACCTCGCAGGGCTCGCTCACAAAGGTCAACGGCGATGTTACCGTATCAAAGACGGGCACGTATGACGTGTACTGGACGGCGATGCGGTCAGCAACGTCATCAGGCTACACTTGGGGCAGTCAGCTCTATGTCGGCGGCTCGGCATACGGCACCGAGAATACGACTTGGTCGAACCACGTACAGAACAACCATCTGTCGAATGTGTCACTCACGGCAGACCAGAAGATAGCCGTATACACAAGAGGAAGAACAGGTAGCTATTACACTTACGCACCGATGCTTGTAATAGTAGAAGCATAACGGTCGCTCAAGGGGTGGGCGACGGGTACACCTCCTTTCTATCAGATACACGTAAGAAGGCCGGCACGGGAGACTCCCAGCCGGTCTTTTTGCGTTGAGTAATAACAGGGGAGAGGGTGCTATTCCACTCTCGTACTGACTTTGATCGGGGCGACTCCCGGGTAGTGAACGAATAGGAACACCACGCCGTTCTCGACCTTTATGTGCGCCTTGTCAAATTCATATTCGGTAAGCATGGAGAAGCGGAGCTCGCTCGTCCCGTATACGACACCGATCTTCATATTATCCACATACACATTAATGAAGTGGGCAGGGCCGTCCTCGAAGATTTCCGGGCCTGTTAAGTGATCTATGCGTATAGTCCTACCTTTGAAATCATAGTTTAGGTCTTTGAAGTATGCGAGTGTTTCTTCTACACCCGGCTCCTTGTACGTGGTTAGCTGCACACGACGAAAGCCTTTGAACGAATTGGACTGCGTAAATGTCTTTGACCACAACAATTTCGTAGCAGGTTTCGATGCAGGAGCAGGTGCCTTCTTTTTGCTAAATCCAAACAATGCCATATCTATCACCTCCAAGTGGATTATACATAAATGTTAAGTTTAGCAAAAGTGGTTGACGGTATTTTCGAGACAGTGTATATTATAACCGAGGTGACGGGAGGTCGATGGACCTCCATATAAAATAAACATAACTATTCCTAAAATCATAACTCGCGGCAATTTTAAGCAAAACGTGCATTTTTCAACGTTTTGTCCAAAATTAGCAACATATAACGAAGTATAGTCACCTCAAATCTACAAGGAGGTGACTTTTTTTTATGAAGTGTTCAAGCTACGACCAATTCGCCATCGTCACAGCAGACTCGGCACCGTTATTCAATCAGCAGCTGAACGAAGAGATCTACAGACTCAGGAACAACTTTCCTGTTGTTGAAATTCTCCGCACCGAACCCCCATTTTTCGCACAGATCAAGTACAGAGTCCACGAATCCACACCTGAGACTGTTTCGGAAGCGTCCGCAGCAGAGGGTGTCAGCTTCGTGTGCTTCCAGTGCCCGTATTTCAAGCCGGTACTGAGAGCGGACGGGGAAGTGGATAAGCGCGTAAAGTGGGGAGACTGCGAACACGCAGAGCTCGGCCGCGTACTGAAGACGGCTCCGGCTTGCGACAGGTGCTACGAGACAGTTAAGGAAGGAGATGTGAGATTATGCTTTATGGAATAGGACTGATCCTGCTTCTTCTCTCCACTGCTTTCGTAGGTGGATCTGTCGCGATCCCGGCAACGATGGCGGTAGTGGGCATCACACTGATGGTGCTCGGAACGGAGGCCAGAAATGAGACAGAGTAAGAAGCATTTTTACATTCTGCTCGACGGTGAGTACGTTGGACAGACGTGGGCGGTATCGGAAGCGAAAGCCCGCAACAATTACTGGTGGAAGTTCGTGAAGGAAGAGGACCCGTTCACGGTCCGCGACTACGACCCGAGCGACTTCGAAGCTGTGTGTATCGGATAGGAGGAGAAATGGACAAACAGGTTATTGAGAAGATGTACGAAGACAAGAAGAAGTACGTAGAGGTCACGCTTGCGGATATGCTGAAGCCTATCAACGCTTTCGGAAGCATCAGATACGCGAGGGACGTAAGAAGCGGCGAGGAATACGTCAAGGTCACAGAGGCGAACGGCTATCCGTGGTTTATCTGTGTGACCGGGAACAGCCTGAGCGCAATCGGCCAGGAAGTATGCACGATGGTCGGACACGGTGTTCCGACGGGTCTCGTTAGAGGTAAGGCCGCACAGACGGCAATCAATAAGATGTTCGGAGGTATGTGATGTATAGAGTAAGACTTGAAGGCTCCCCGGAGGGACAGAGATTCGACTTCGTGAACTACGATGACGCGCTGAATTTCGCGTCGATGGCTATGGCGGGTGGTATGTATCAGGACTACCACTACATAACAACGGATGAGGGCAGTGCAAAGGTGTGGGACGACCCGCACCACCTCGAAGTAAGGCTTGTGGAGGTGGATGACTAATGGCAGAGCAGTTAGTAGGCGACTACAGAAAGTTCGTCGACAAGAACTATCTCGGCTCGTGGGATGTCCCTGATGGAGAGGACCTCGTACTGACCATCGCAAAGGTCACAAGGGAAGAGGTCAAGAACGAGCGTGGAGCTGAGAACAAGATCATTCTCCACTTCGCTGAGAAGGACTACAAACCGATGATACTGAACAAGCGCGAGAACCCTGAACGTATCAGCAAGGCTCTCGGAACGACACGCGCAGAAGAGTGGGTCGGTAAGCGGATCGCGATAACCACCGAGAAGGTGTCCGCGTTCGGCGGGACGACCGATGCGCTCCGTGTAAGGCCATATCCACCGAAAGTGACAGAGGTATTCTGCGAGGACTGCGGTCAGGCCGTAACCAAACATGGCGACTACTCCGTCAACAAGATCGTGACGATGTCCAGAGCAAAATACGGTGCGGATCTGTGCTGGGAGTGCGCTCTAAAGCGCAAGGAGGCTGCCGATGTGGATGGTTAGACAATCGAAGAAGATCGGTGTCGTGACCTTTTGGGAAGTGTACAAGACCACACCCGCTAACGAGACCATTTTCAAAGGCAAGTGGACTGACTACAAGGAAGCGGTCAAGGTGGCCGACAATCTGAACAGGAAGGAGGCCGAACGTGAGCGCATACAGTGAATGGAAATACGGCCTCATAACGGATGCCGAATACGAGACCATATGCAAGCGCGAATGGTATGAAGAGCGGATGCGTCTGTGGGCAGAAGGACACGACTGGAGTGACTGCGAGTTCGAGGAGGATGATATCGATGATTTTGACTGATAAGAACTACCACAGTACCGAAGCGAGTTCCTCCTATTGGTCTGTATCGCTCTATAAGGCTTTTGACAAGTGCGAGGCTGCGGGTCTCGCACAGGTCAGAGGCCAGTACAAGAGAGAGACGACAGACGCGCTCCTGATCGGGTCGTATGTGGACGCATACTTCGCGGGGGAGATGGACGAGTTCGTAGGCAGATACGCAGACGTGATGTTCACCAAGAAGGGCGAGCTTTACGCAAAGTATCAGCAAGCGAACCGGCTCATTAATACCATCGAGTGCCAGCCATTGATGATGGAGTATCTCGAAGGAGAGAAGCAAGTCATCAGGACCGGGAAGCTGTTCGGAGTAGACTGGAAGATAAAGATGGACGTGTTCAACGGCGATCGCATCGTTGACCTCAAGGTGGTCAAGGACTTTGAGCCACTGTACAAGGAGGGGTTCGGAAGAATGTCGTGGATAGAGTATTGGGGCTACGACATACAAGGCGCGGTATATCAGAAAATCGAGCAGATTTCGTCTCAGAGAGCCGAACCACTGCCGTTCTATATCGTAGCCGTTACTAAGGAAAAAGTCCCTGATATCGCCGTATATGAGCTCTCGCAGCCTATGCTGGATACGGCTCTGAATGTGGTGGAGAGCAAGATAGACCGATTCGATTTAGTGAAGACCGGAGAGATCCCGCCGCAGAGATGTGAGCGGTGTGATTACTGTAAGGGTTCCAAGATTTTGACGGAGCCGAAGGTGTATCAGATAGAGGAGGAGCGCTTATGATGATATGTAAAGATATTGATGAGTATAGGGATGCTATACGCGCCGCTATCGACAGCAAGTGGGGTGGCAACGTGTCATCTTATTGTGATGCAAGCAAATTCCCGAACAGTACTCTTGGGAAGTTTTTAAGAGGGGATGCTGCCGACCTGTCACCCATACAGAAGAGAATCATCGAAATCGATATGGATATAAAGATGGAAGATGGTGCAAGAGCAATATACCCGATTGAAAACGGGGGCTTTGGCTTAAAGCTATACACAAACTCAAAGCCGAATCACTTGGTCGCTGTTTTTGACTGGAAAGAGCTTTACAGAATGGCGAGGAAGAACAGTGACGCTGGAACAGGCGTTGCGATACTCAAGATCAACACAGCAATAGAATGTGAGGAGTTCGGTTGCGCCGCATCTTTATACATGAACGCTAAAAGGGAAGAGGAGGCAAAGTGAGAACGATACGACTTAAATGGCTCATATTCAAGACCAGGCTTACGCAGAGACTGGCTATCAAACTGGAAGACATGGGTTTGATGGAGCCTAATGAAACTGAAGAGAGGCTTTACAGAGAAGCCATGCTCGAGACATACGGAGGTACTAAATGAACAACCACACAATACACGGCAGACTAACCCGCGATCCTGAGCTGACCCCGCGCAAGAACAGCGACAGCTCCGACCGCGTCAACTTCACTGTAGCAGTGGACAGACGCTTCGGAGACGAGACCGACTTCTTCGACTGCGTGGCGTTCGGTAAGACAGCGGAAGTCATCCACAAGTTCTTCAGCAAGGGCAAAGAGATCGTGCTCTGGGGCGAAGGACAGATCCACTCGTATGAGGGCAGAGACGGCGTCAAGCGCAAGTCTTATTCCATATTCGTGAACGGCTTCGACTTCTGCGGAAGCAAGGGCGACAGCAAAGCCAAGCCGACCGAGACCAGTAACGAGGCGTGGCAGAAGCAGCAGGAGGACATCCCGTTCTGATGCTGTTGGTGGATAGTAGAGAAAAATCGAAGGCTATTCGTCATGTACTTACCTTTCTTGACAAGGAGGGTGTGGAGTATTCCGTAACGAAGCTGTTCATCGGCGACTATATGGAATATTCCAACCCCTCTGTAGTCATAGACAGGAAGCAGAACATAGCCGAACTCGCAAAGAATTGTACCGCAGACCACGTCCGCTTCCGTAACGAACTGGAGCGAGCGAAGTCTGTCGGTGCGAAGCTGGTCATACTCGTGGAGCAGAATCGGTACTATGACCGGGATAAGTGGATCCATGTAAACGACCTCGAAGACATCATGCTCTGGAGCAGTCCGCACACCACCATCCGAGGCGAGAAGGTGTACAGAGTGCTGAGGGCGTGGATGGCCAAGTACGGCATCGAGGTCGTGTTCTGTGACAAGAGGAACACCGGCAGAAAGATATTAGAGATCATTTATGGCAAAAGTTAAGTGCAGCAATTGCGGAGAGATCGGCAACGAGAACTGGATGGTGAAGTATAACACGGGCAGAAGCGGTCAATGGCTCTGCTGGGCGTGTTATCTCAAAGGGCAGCACGAGGTGGGTATCAATGAGGCTCGACGCTCGTTGTCGATAAGTAAGGAGATGAAGGGCAAAAAGAAATGATTTACGAGGAGAGAAACTGCGTGATATGCGGGCTCCCGTTCGAACCACAGCGACGGAATCAGGTGACCTGTAACCGCGCTTCGTGTAAGAAGGAGCGCCATCGTCGTAAGGGCCTGGAGTGGAAGAACGACAACTACGACTACATCCTCGCCCTTAATCGTAAGCGTAGAGAAGAACAGATGACACGCAAACCGAAGCCTGACACGATCGTGGCTATCGGATACGCGGAGAGACAGGTGGAGAAGACACTGAAGTCAGTGCCGAAGATAGACACCAATTTGTAACGGCAATTACGGGGAGCGGAGCACATACGTAACACTCAAACACAGAAGGCTTTAAAAATTATCATCACTCCGCTTCCTGTGATGCATAAGGAGAGGCAACTATGACACTTGAAGAACTAAAGAAAGAGGCAAAGGCACAAGGCTATAAGCTGATACCGATCAAGGCGGAAGAGAAGTTCCTGCCTTGTACATGCGGCAGCAACAGACGAGAGCATTGGAGCAGATGGAATGGCAAGGAGATGATAATCACTCTTCAATGCATCAGGTGCGGTAAGAGAGTCAGCGGTAATTCAGAAGCCGATGCCAAACATAACTGGAATGAGATGATAAGGAGTGAGAGTGATGAGTGAGGTAATAGTAAGACTGACGAGTGACCACATCAAGGTCAAGGGCGGCGAGTATGTAAGGGATTTTGTACGTTGCCAAGATTGCAAGCATTGGGTCTATAACTTTAATGGCTGTAAAAGAAACCCGTGTACCGAGCCGTGGTATGCAACAGATGGGTGTACCTATGGAGAGAGGAGATAACGATGAGGCCGATAGATGCAGATGCGCTGAAAGAGTACATAGGTGGTGTTAGAGCAGAATATAACTTTTTCGATGATAATGAAAGACCAAGATATGAAGCGCATAGCAAAGCAATATATCTGCTTGACCTTTACCTTGATAATGCCCCTACCATAGATGCCGTGAGCGTGGTCAGATGCAAGGAGTGTAAATGGGAACAGCGATGCCAAAAGGCTGTGCAACACACAACACACGAACTGACATCTGTGACTATTGGCTACAAGGCAGTTGAATTTTGCAGTTACGGAGAAAGAGAGGGCGAGTGATGACAGATGAACGCAACGATTTAATCAGAGTCGGTGATGCGTTAGATGCAATAACGGATTGGCTATGCGATGAAGAATTTAGGCATCACATAGAGCCGAACAGAAAAATCAACCGATTCTTTGCGACAGTAATGCTTGAGAATGTGCCGAGATTGGCAGACCGCAAGACCGAGCCAATAATAGACCAAGCAATGGCTGACCGAGCAAAGTGGGCATCGTGGTCAAAGACATATGAGAATATGCGAACTGGTTACAATTTGTTACCAGTTCAAGACGAGCCAACTATTTCCAAAATGGAACAAGTTGAAACAATGTCGTGCCAAGAGTGTAAGCGGTGGATATTTGATGATAGGTGGGGGTGGTTTTGTCCATTGAAAAGTCAAGACGAGTGCAGATATGAGCCAAAGAATTTAGAGCAGTTTAAAGTAGATTTAGAGTATCACACAGACACTACGCATTTCGGCAAGGTAAAGGGCGAAAGCATTACAACGAATAAGGTTGAGGACGAGCCACAGACGGATTGTGGGCGGAGGTAGGAGATGCTGACACTTAAAGAACTTCTCCAACTTAATGAGACCGTCACGCTCCTGGAACTGTATGTTAGAGAACCAGACGGGAAACTGATAACGAGGAGTATCATCGGCCAGCCGTATAAGCTGTCAAGGCATCAGGAAGATGACATCGACAGAGGCAAGCTGGAATACATCGATACGAGCATCAACAAGCAAGGCAGGGCGAACAGATCCGGCGTGACAGAGATGGCTTTCGGAATGGATTGGAAACAGATACCGAAGAAGTATCTCGATGCAGAAGTGACCTCGATACACTGGCTTCACGAAAGATACAACAACGTAAGAGGCTCTGTACTGGATGCGACCATCGTACCGATACAGTTATCGCTTGATTGTGCGTGGAGGGAGCCATGACGAAAGAGGAAGCGAAAGCCAACCAAGATCGCATTGAGGCGAGTGGCTTCAAGCTCTCGTGGTGGTACGGAACGAACTGCGAGAAGTGTTGCGGAGTCTATCCGAAGTTCGACACGGAAGGCGATTCTGCTGGCGGTAAGTGCTACTACGAGTGCGAGGTCTGCGGTAAGCGGACAGACGGCTACTCTATGCCGTGGCTTGCAAGAGATGCGTGGAACCGACACGAATACAGATTGAACCAGATGAGGTGGTTCTGATAACAACGGCAACCCCAGAGGGCGGGCACTTATAAACATCATTGTCCTTTCTCGTGTAGTATGAAGTCCCACGCCCGTCCTCTGTGTTGCATCGGGGAGCAAGGTGCTTTATAAGGACGTTAATGCCTTGCTCCCTGGTTACATAAAGATAATGGTACAGACATGAGTAATATATTTTTAGACGCTGCAATTGAATACGCATCGAAGGGAATGGCCGTGTTTCCGCTCAAGGCTAAGGGGAAGGATCCGCTGACAGCTCACGGCGTAAAAGATGCGACCACCAACTTCAACACGATCAAGAAGTGGTGGACGAAATACCCTAACGCCAATGTCGGCATCGCTTGCGGTCTCGTGTCAGGTGGTCTACTCGTTGTGGACCTCGACGAGAAGGAGAACGGCATCAGCGGAAAAGACACGCTCCACAATTGGGAACGTGATAACGGCCGACTGCCCGAGCCGACTGTAAGGTCCATTACAGGTAAGGGTGGAGCGCATTTATTCTTTTATATAGACCACGAAGAGAAGAACAAGGTAAATCTACTCGACGGCGTGGATATTCGCTCTGATAACGGATATATCGTCGCTCCACCATCCATTCACCCTAATGGGCGCAGATACGAATGGGAATACGATCCCGAGGAATACGAGATCGCAGAGGCCAACGAGTCTGTGATGAAACTGTTATCGGTGGGGAAGAAACCCGAGCCGGACAAGTTCACGGTGCCTGATAAGATTCCAGACGGCAAACGGAACGTGACCATCCACAAGACCGCGTGTGCTCTTCAAGCGAAGGGCCTGTCGGACGCATCCATCCTCGCTGCGTGTATCGCCGAGAACAATGCCAAGTGCGATCCTCCGCTCGATGATGAAGAGGTCGCGAAGATCGTGGAGAGTGCTCTGAGGTACGACAAGGGCGTAACCATCAACAAGCCGACCAATCCTGTCCAGCTTCTGACTGTAACGGATAGCAAAGGCAACGAGAAGGTCCGGCAGTGCGCTGAGAACGTGGCAAGGGTAATACTGAACGATCCTAAACTGTTCGGTATCATCAAAGACGATACGTTCGCGCACAGGATCACGTACCTGGGGCAGCTCGAATGGCGAAAGAAGGGCGACACCTACGGCCAGTGGACAGACAAGGACGACTCCGCTCTCCGTGCGTATCTCGATATCAAGTACAACCTCAGGAATAAAGAAGACTATAAGGACGGATTCAACATGGCACTGATAGAGAACCAGTACAGCCCATTGGTCGGATTCCTCGACGCTCTCGAATGGGATGGCGTACCACGAATCAAGGACGCGCTGACACTGTATCTCGGAGCGGAACCGAACGAGTATAACACAACGGCTTTCCATATGTTCCTACAGGGCGCGGTCCGCAGAGCATACATTCCCGGATGCAAGTTCGATTATATGCTCGTGCTGATCGGCAAGCAGGGCGACGGCAAGTCCACGTTCTTTAAGATGCTTGCGTGTAATGACGAGTGGTACGACGAGAACTTCAACTTTAAGGATACCAACAGCAAGACCACCATCGAGAACATGGCGGGCAAGTGGATACTCGAGATGGGCGAGATGGATACGATGAAGAAGGATATCATCACGGCAGATGCACTCAAGGCTTTCGTATCCACTGTCGCTGATTCGTACCGCACACCATTCACAGTCAGGCCAGAGCGCAGAGCAAGACAGTGTGTATTCTGTGGAACGTCCAACGATATAAACTTCCTCAAGGACAGGACCGGTAACAGAAGATACTGGCCTATCGACTGCCACGCTACCGCAGCCACAAAGAGCCGTATCTTCGACTATGATACCGCACGGCCGTACTTCCGACAGGTGATCGCGGAGGCCGTCCATTATTATAAGCAGCATCAGAACGAACCGCTGACACTACCGCAGTGGTTAGAGGATACGGCGAGACTGATACAGGAAGGACATATGGAAGAGGATGTATGGGTATCCATCATTCAAGACTATCTCGACAACGAGCTGGTCGGAAGAGTGAACGCAGCGTATCTGTATGACAAAGCGTTCGGCCGTAACCCGGTCGATATGCGCAAGGGCGAGACATCACGGATCTTGACCATAATGCGGAACGATATCAAGGGATGGCACGAGATCGGCAAGGCGAGAATACACGGCTACGGGAACAGCGGCATCTGCTTCGAGCGTGATGCGGAAGGCGACACGGAGACACTTTCTCTGACCGAAGGCGACACCTCCAACGGGTTCGTGACGGTGCCGGACGACGAGATCATCCCGTTCTGAAGCCGAAAGCTGTCGCCTTAGGTGCTGAAAATGTCGCCTTAGACGGCACTTTTCGCGAAAGGCGACACCCATAGGCGACACCTCAACCCATTGGAATTTCAACGTTTATTATATAATGTCTTCCTTGTCGTCTTAAATATATATATATTAATAAATTATTTTATATATTTTAGTAAATATATATATAAGTTGAACGAAGGGCGACAGGGCGACATAGGCGACACCAGCAGTGGATTATGACAAATAGGCAACTACAAGCACAGGAATATCTGAATCAATACGCGGAAGCAGTACGGTGTATCAAACGGCGCACGGACGAGTATGAACGCGAGTCTCTGCTCATCGACGCGATTCGCTCCACATCCGATAACGATGGTATGCCACACGGCACCAATATTGGAAGGCCGACGGAAGCGAAAGCGATACGGCTTGCGGACAAGAGTCTGCGGATAGTCGAGGCCAGACTGGAGGCGGTACGGGTCCGTCAGGAGATCTATGACACGATTGATAGAGTGGGTGGTGTGGACGCTGATGTGCTCTATCAAAGGTACATCAAACTACATGGGTGGGAAGACATCTATCCGATCGTGAATTACTCCAAGAGTCAGACTCGGGTCTATCATCTATCAGGGCTGAACAAGGTCGCGGACATTCTCGGAATCGAATAGAGATGAATAGAGATTCGTATGTGTGTATTATGATATTAGCAAAAGTCTGTTAAGACCGATGCTGTCACCTCAGCCGGGGCGACAAACCTCGGCGTTATGATCGCGATAGCTTTTCGGCCGGTGCAAGTCCGGCGGCGATCCTCTTCATTGTTTCTCATACTTTCATATGATTGCTCCTTTCTGCATAAGCCTCGGTCTGCATCACCGGGGCTTTTGTGGTGCATCAGATACGGAGGCCAAATGGTATCGGTGATAGTTCCGTTCTGGAATAGCGAGAAGTGGATAGGCAGATGCTGCGAGAGCCTGACCATGCAGCAGGGCGATCTCGAGTTCATACTCGTGGACGACCACAGCACGGATCACGGCAGCGACATAGTCAGCGACTACTGTCACAAGGACGACCGCTTCCGCCTGATGCTGAACACGAGGACGAAGGGAGTGAGCGGCGCAAGGAACACGGGACTCGACTACGCTCAGGGCGAGTGGATAACATTCCTCGATGCGGATGACGAGATGCTCCCGGGTGCGTCAAAGGAACTGGAGAAGCTCACGAGGATAGGCGCTAACATTTATCAGACAGGTCATGTCAGATACCTTGCCTCGAAGAACAGGTCGGTCAACCACCGCACATCCGAAGGGTGGCGCGGTCTTGACGATCTTCCGATGCTGTGGGTGGGCGTATGGAACAAACTGTTCCGCGCTGAGTTCCTGAGGGACATACGCTTCGACGAGTCGCTCCAGTACGGAGAGGACGGCCTCTTCATGCTCGAGTGCCTCGCAAAGGACGGGCGCATATACTGCGCGGACAAGAGCGTCATGGCAGTCAGGCACCGCATAGAGAACAGCGGCAGCCTGTCGCACGTCAAGAGGGACACGGATGTCATCAGGTTCATCCATGCTTATGAGGAGTTCATGAGGGACAAGGACGACGCGGTCAAGGCTTTGGTGTGCTCGGAGCTTGTGAAGCTATGGGCAAGAGTGGAGAAGTTTTATAGATGAAGTACGACATCGTTTACATACTCAAGAATGATTACGACTCCGAGGAGCTGCGGTACTCACTGCGCTCCGTGTGCAGGAACTTTCCGTATCGGAAGATATGGTTCTACGGCGGAAAGCCTGATGGCATCGAGCCTGACGAGTATGTGGAAGTGATCCAGGAGGGACGCAATAATTGGGAACGGGTGCGTAATACCATCCGGCTCATATGCCGTAACGACGAGATCACGGAAGACTTTTGGCTGTTCAACGACGACTTCTTCATCATGAAGAAGGTGACGGACCTGGAGCCGATGACGCAGGGCACGCTCGAGGAACTGGCACAGTCTCTGCGTAAGAGCAGAGGCAGGGCGACAGCGTACACGAGTCAGATCAGGAGGACCGCAAGGACCCTGAGGGAAAGAGGCTACGACACCGTCGACTATGCGCTGCACGTTCCGATGCTGATAAACAGACGCAAGGCGCTGCAGACTTTGAGGGAGTTCGGTGATTGTCCGATGTTCCGTTCACTGTACGGCAACCATCACCGCATCGGCGGAACACGGGTCAAGGACTCGAAGATCTCCGGGCTGCACAGAGAACCGACGGGCAAGGAGATGATACTGTCGACTTCAGACGAGTCGTTCAGGGACGGAGCCGTCGGCAGATACATCCGCGACAAGTTCAAGCGTAAGTGCAAGTACGAGGCGATCGATGGCACAGAATAGACCCGACCGAAACGCAGGGACAAGGGGGGCTTTTGAAAAGGCCCGGGCACAGATACTCCGTACTCAAACACACTGCGGGATATGCGGGAAGCCGGTGGACTTCAGTTACACCTACCCCCATCCCCTCAGCCCGACAGTCGACCACATCATTCCTGTAAGCAAAGGCGGACACCCGACCGACCTCGACAATCTTCAGCTCGCGCACAGGTGTTGCAACAGGGCTAAGGGCGACCGCCTGGCCACTGCACCTTCACCTGCAAACGAAGAAGAAAGTGTAATCAGTAATAGAGTGCTGCCTTTATCAATGGATTGGAAAAAATATAAATCATGATGTAAAAATTTTTTCTGAACGGGGGGTGTGCACCCTCGGGGACCCCCGGCGCCA
>Ga0310696_10005981_pt1 | contig 14550 bp, 11 predicted proteins | sample AusTroGonzalo_MG_4_FD_203885 | JGI IMG/M metagenome (GOLD analysis project Ga0310696, IMG submission 203885) | Bovine rumen microbial communities from tropical cattle in Woodstock, Queensland, Australia - Gonzalo_02 (v2) (version 2) | ecosystem: Host-associated > Mammals > Digestive system >...
TCGCTTTCTATAGATCTCTTGTAAACATTTTCGCGTACGCTGTTGACTCCGTTCGAAGACATGATGTAGTAATAACCTTTCTTGTTTTCGACATCTTCCGCACCAATGCACGCCACGGCCTCATCCCTGACATTGACCAGATCGTAACCGCTATTGTCGTTGTAACAGGTGTTCGGGATAACGCCCAGGCCGTATTTATCGGTTCCCTGGTTATATGCGGGCCACCAGAACGTGTATCTTAAATCGAAGGCGTACGTCGCCGAATCGTTTGCGCGGGTATAAGCGAGCAAGCTATCCCAATCTGCGGTAGTCGAGATATGCCAGCCATCGGGGCAAAGAGGGGGCAAGACAAGGGAAGTGAACGGGAACGAATAGTGCAGCCCGTAAATGTCACAGGAATCACGCTTGCAGGTGCTGTTGTCCGATTCGTACTTGAGGTTTTCCGCCATCCATGTCGTGCCGTTAATTTCGACTGTCTTGTATTCATGGCCATCGCGTTCATCGACTAGTGTACCATAAGTTCCCTTGTACCCGTACACCACCTTCTCTTCGCTCACGCAGCGAACATTAAACTTAGAGAGTCCTTTGTTGTACGCTTTAGCAACATACGCAGTATCTCTATAACCTTTATAGGCGACCAAGGTATATATGGTAGTATCAGTGGCCTTCGTACTTGACCACAGGTAGGTGGCAGTATCACCATAATCATCCCTGCCATTCCAAACATACCCCATCATTATAAGCGAGAATCCAGAACTATTGCTTCCCTTGTAAGTTTCGTTCTCCGCGGACACCAATGAACTGGCTCTCTTATAGGGAGCCCCTATATATACCAACGTATCAAACTCTTCCTTCGTAGGCAAGCGCCATCCCGCAGGGCACGCAGTCTTGGCATCTTCATACAAATAAAACTTTCCATAGCGCATGCATGAGAATGTGCTGGTTCCATGGTATCCCCAAAGACAGACGCTGCTATCCGTCTCGAAATTGAGGTTTTCCGCCATCCACTTGGTGTGTCCGATATTTATGGTCTTGTACGTCCTGCCGTCGCGGGGGTCGGTAAACTCCCCGTACTCAAGATTCGGGTTCGTAAAACTCAGCGTATCTTCCTTAAGGCGTCCCTTCATGCAAAGTAATCCGGACACATTCGCGGTATCGTCCTTGATTGTCGCGATATTCGAGCCCTTCGCAAACACGACGCTTCCCGTTATTTCACCCTTCTTGGCACTACCTATTAGGAACCTAGCCTCATCGCCATCCGTGGGCTTTATACCTAGCGAGAACGCGTCCAAGGCATAGTCGTCGCCCCAGCCCTCCTGAGCCTTGAGCGTGTACCCGGCATAGCATTTGCCACCGACATAAGTAAGAAGGCTATCCCATTCGCTAGCACTCGGGATATGCCATTCAAAGGGGCACGCCTTCTTGCCGTTAGTCTCAAGATACATGAATTTACCATTGATTTTCACACTGCCATCTTCATTTTTGGAGCACTTGTCTGCGCCGTTCTTGTTGCAAGCACGGCTAGAAAGGAAACTTGTCGGCGAAACACCATTGCACACCTTCCGGTCATCGCCACGGACACCGAACGTGTTATCGGGGTCACTTATATCAGGCATCAAATCACCTTTTATGCACCGCAACGAGGCAGGCATCGTATCTTTCGCGGGGCCATAGTCATCGACATCCCAATAAGAGAAGCTAATCATTTCAGGTTCTCCTGACGACCATTGCGTTTTCGTAAAGAAAGTAAGGGCAGCCTGATCGCCACGCTCCGGGACAGCTATTGACAAGCCATACAAATCTATCCCCTCATAATACCCGTTATCCTTGGAAAACAGATACGGAGCCAGGCTATCCCAATCATTAAATGTAGGTGATGACCCATACAGCTTGTCGAGCAATTTTTCCCATTCCCATTCAGCCGGGATTCTCCATCCATCCGGGCAGATTCCCTGCAGAGGAGGGCTGCACATCTTCTTGATTCCACAGAACGATTTAGTGGAATCGACAATTTCTCGCCAGGTATATTTTCTTCCATACTTGGTGCAGTCCTCGTTATCGCCCTTATGGCAACCGAGGCTAGATGCCGGCGCATAGTTCAGGTTCTGCGCCATCCAAGTTTGCCCCTCAATGGTAACGGTCCTGTATTCCTGCCCATCGCGCTTGTCGACAAACGATCCCTTCACGATCTTAGAAACATCGTAAAGGGAACTTGACGACAATGGGCCCCTGTGAGAAGAACTGGACCCCGTATTGCTGGAACTCGAGCCTTTCTTGGAACTACTGGAACTCGAACCTTTCTTGGAACTGCTAGAGCCGTCATCGCCATCAGAATCGCTCGAGTCATCTTCCCAGGAAGAATCGTCACCGCGGGCGATAAAGTCGGAATCATCGTCGCCACAGGCAAAAAACACCTGCGTCAAAAACACAATCAAGCCCAAAGAAAGAAGATGTTTCACGTTTTCCCTCTTTTTAGTCATTCTTCACGCAACGGACAGAGCTATGCCTATCCCGGCTACTGTTATCATAGCTTCCAATGCCAGTAAAACTAGCGCTCATGGTAACCTCTGTGTGTAAACGGTATCGGGGAGTGGCGGCAAAATACGCCCTGGAGCCCCAGTTATCAAAAGCCCACCCCATATTCGAGGAATTAAAGTATATGCCACAGGGCAATGCCGAAAAACCTACAGGGTCCTTGTCCGGGACCGACTTACCCCACCCCTGCCTAGACCTCAGCATTTCTGCCGTGTTGTCCGTGCCGCTGTTATAGTATTCCGTAACGATATGCTCAAATTCATCCATACTGGGGATATGCCAACCATCGGGACAAATGCCCTGGTGCGGGTCCACAATCATCGCTCTCGCCGTAGCGGAATCCAAAGATTCGTTCAGATTCATGACGGCAGCCCAGTCGTACAGCCTTCCGCACACATCGCAATGCGCTTCCTTCTTGCTATTGCAAATGTGGCCTCCGCTCAGGTTCGCGACAAGCGTACTGTCCTCGTCGGCCTTGTTCTTGTAGCCCTTGAAGTTCAGGTTCTGGGCCATCCATACCTTGTTCCCGATTTTCACAGTCGCGTACGTCTGCCCGTCGCGCGGGTCGATCATTGTCCCATAGTCGATATCCGGATTGAGCCGGAACTTTACCGGGACGTCAATTGACCAACTATGAGCATCAATCCACGTTCCCTTTCCATTGCAATAGTATTCGAACTTAGAAGCTCCTATAACCGTTTTTTCCGTAGTTTCGCAGGCAGGAAAATCTAATTTGTACATATCCCTATCCATAACAGAAGAGCGGTCCCATTCCATTCCATCACACGTATAAAATCCGGACGCGGAGGTATCGGACGCGACCCTAAAGACATCTCCCGCGCGTTCAGAAGTACAGGCACCACGCCCGCTAACCGTATCGAAGAACTTGATCAGGTTTTTCCTTATGGGGTCACGGTTAACATGATTGGAATAGACGTCCCCTAGGCAACCGTAACCGGTACAGTTGTAGAACGCAAGGGCCAACTCGTCGGCAAGGTCATCACCCAAGTTGAGCACACCATTTGTCGTAAAAGAATCCGACAAGAATTTCATTCGCAACGAACTACCAAGTGCGTAGATAGATTCCATCGTCGCAACTGTCGCCGCCCAGTATCCACTTTCCGTCACATCATTATGTACATCAATCGTTTCCAGGTCATGGAACGCCACGTCAATATAGAGTTCCCTCTGAAGTTCGCTTTCCGCCTGGGCCTTGGCTTCGGCAAAAGACAAGCCCTTTTCGCCTGCCAGGTACTTTATCCTCTTGTAGATAAAGTTCATCGCTGAATTCACATACAGCGAATCCACCCCCTTCAGGTTGACAACCGCATACTCGTCTACATAATACCTTATCGTACTGTTCGTACCATCATTTATTTTAATGTGAATTTCGGCATATTCAATATCTTCAGGGAGGCCGCGGACTTTGAACCGATAATACGAAGAGTCCATCATTCCCTCATACGAAACCGTAGAATCCACATATTCCAGTTTATCTGTCAACTCACGCACCTCAATAGTCGGCATCACCACATGTCCAACGAATCCCTGATACACGCCTGCAATGACTTTCCCGGGAATGTCCTCGTCAACAATGGAAGAGGAACTGCTTGCGCTTGAAGAACTTGACGAACGACCGGACGAATAACTAGACGACGAAACATTGTCGCTGGAACTTGAGCCGGCACGGCTAGAACTCGAACCGCTGCTGGAGCTGGACCCTGTATTGCTGGAACTCGAGCCTTTCTTGGAACTGCTGGAACCGTCATCGCCATCAGAATCGCTGGAGTCCTCTTCCAGGGAAGAGCCGTCACCACGGGCGATAAAGTCGGAATCGTCGTCGCCACAGGAAGCCATGACGAACAGGAACGCCAATACGAGAACTTGCAGGAATAATCGCTTTTTCATAACTCCAAACTTTCTCCTACTTATTATAACGCAATAATAAATAATTTATCCGCGGCGCGCAAAGAACTGCGCGACAATCGTCCCGCTTATGGAATGGTAGGCGCAGCTGATGGCGCAGGGAACCACGCAAATCGCAGCCTCCGGGTGTGCCGCCACGTTTTCCGGGTTCGCAAAGAAGGCCGCCGCAAGCACGGTCGCCATGCCCGCGTTCTGCACGCCCACCTCGATAGCGATGGTGCGCTTCTTGGCCGTATTGAACTTGAAAATCCGCCCGACGGTATAGCCCAGCACGTAGCCGAGGCCGTTGTGGAAGAACACCACCGCAAGCACCAGGAAGAGCAGCGAAAGCCCGTTGGCAAACAGGTGCGGGCGCACCGTCACGATGACGCCGCCCACAATCAGGGCAAGGCCGATCACGCTAACCGCAGGCATGTTCGCACGGATTTCCTGGAACACGGCATTCTTGCTGAGGAAATGGTTGCAGACGAACCCGACGGTAATCGGCGCCACCGTCACGTAGAGAATGTTGAGGAACATCCCGGCGGCGTTCACGTTGATGCTCGTATCCGCAAGCCAGAGCACGAGAAGCGGAGTCATGATAGGCGCAAGAAGCGTCGAGACCATCGTCATGCTCACCGAGTACGTCACGTCGCCCTTGGCGAGGAAGCTCATTACGTTGCTCGAAACGCCACCCGGGCAGCAACCCACGAGAATGATACCCACGGCAAGATACGGGTCCAGCCCGAAAATCTTGGTAAGCGTGAACGCCACGAGCGGCATGATGGTGTACTGCGCGCAGGCCCCGAGCAAAATGTGGAGCGGTTGCTTCATCAGATTACGGACATCGTCCATCGTGATGGTAAGGCCCATGCTGAGCATGATCACGCCGAGGATTATGGAACTCGTGTTTCCGTGCACCCAGCCGAACGCGACCGGGACAAAGAAGGCGACAACGGCAGCGCCGATGACAAAGAGCGATGTGTATGAAGAAAGAAGACGGTTTATAGCCCTAATTATTTTCAACATGCCTAAAATATAGGTAGATAACGCATCTCTTGGCTAGTAGGGTTATAGCCTATGACAGACGAGCAAATTAGATTTCCACGAGGATGCCGGCGTGGAGATACACGTAGCCGAGCCCGTCGTGGTTATGGAACTGATAGCCGCCCATCAACAGGATGGAAGAATAATCCCCGTTCTTGATATCGAGACCGCCACCCGCACGCCAGAACATCTGGTGGCGAGAGCCTATCATGTAGCCGATATCGCCTGTCGCGACAGGAAGCACCTGCCGCCCGATGGGGAGGCGCACCCACAGGCTTCCGGAAAGCGGAACATAACCGATGTTGTCGAGTTCCTGGTACCCGCCGCCGACGCCCACGAACAGCATCTGGTCTATCGGGAACCAGAAGTGCCCATAGAAGCTCATATTGAACTTGGACATCTCGCTCACGTGATTCGTGATACCGCCCTGCACGTCCATGGTGAAGGCATCAGCCGGCACCGCACTGAAAGCGATTGCACCCGCAAGGGCAATCGGCAACAACTTCGCAACACCTGTAGCAGAAGCGTCACCAGACGGAGCATCCTCATCACTGCGGGCTTCGCGTGCCCACCCGCCGCTCTTTTCGCGGCAGAACGAGAGGAAGAATCCCTTGAGGAGCGCCAAGTTCATCGTCATGAAGTAATAACCGCTAGGCACGACCTTCGTCACGCACAAGAGCGAAATGAGGAGCATGAGCCCGAAACTTACGCAATACACCCTACCGCAGGGGAGCAGCAACGCATTCAGGATAAACAAAAGAATCAGCAGGTGCGGGGAGAACCAGCGCAAAAGCTTGTGGGAGAAGAACAGGTAGGCAAGCAGCGGGCGGAACGGGTTCAGCAGGGGCAGGTAAGACCATAGGTAATTGAAGTTCGCACGGCCAATACGTACCTTGCGGCGGAACTCGCCGATGCTTTCCTTCGAGGTCTGTTCCGTACCGATGGCGCTCGAGACGAACGTACAGAAACTTCCCTTCTGCAGAATCTTAGTGGTGATGAAGAAGTCGTCCATGACGCTCTTCTTTACCGGCAGCTCCGTGTAGAGTTCGCGACGGATGGCATAGAGCGCGCCGTTACCGCCAATGAGCCTGTCGAGAATGCCTTCGAATTTTTTGATTTCGGATTCCAGATCCCAGTAGGAACTTTCACCCTGGCCAAGAACACTCCCGCTCTTATCCGAAAGAATCAGGTGGCCGCAGGTACAGCCGATTTTCCGGTCTTCAAACGGAGCCACGAGCTTGCGCACCACATTGGGGAAGAACATCGTATTCGCATCGCAGAACACGAGGATGTCACCCTTCGCGATTTTCTGCAAGCGGTTGAGCATGGCCGCCTTGCCCGCATTCTTCGGGGCCTTTACCAGCGTAATTCCCTGGTCCGCATAACGAGCGATAATTTCTGCCGTGCGGTCAGCGGAACCGTCATCGCCAATCAGGACTTCAAGTTTTTCCTTGGGGTAGTCTATTTCGAGGATGTTCTTGATTTTTCTCTCGATGACCGCTTCTTCGTTAAATGCAGAAATCAAAAGCGATACGGACGGCAGTTCGAAGTTCTCGTCGATGTCACGGCGACGGCGCTTGAAGAGTTCGCTTACGAACGGGAGCGTCACCGGGAAAATCCCGTAACAGAGCGCAAACAAGAAAACGAGCGCCCAGAACGCCACCTGCAAATAGAAATAGACATCACCGCTCATCTTTTTATCCACTCCTCTTCCTTTATCAAGAACTGGTAAAGGAGAGACTGCATTTCTTGCGGACTCATGGAATCCGATACTGTCAATATAGTAAGACCTTTAGGCGCCACGAGGACGAACGCCGGCAAAACGCTCAATTCCCACACATCGAAGTAGCAGCGCTTTACCGTCTTCTTCTGACCGTCGCACACGATGGAATCCTGCGATTCGGTATTGAGCTTGACCGCATAAAACCTGTTGTTCAGGAGCGCGGCCACCGTCGGGTCGGAATAGACGGTCGCATCCATCGCACGGCACGGAACACACCAGTCCGCATACAGGTCCACGAATATGAGCTTCGGGTTCGTCTTCGCCTTCTCGAGCGCGGTCGTATAGTCCATCCAGTGGACAAGCGCCTGCCCCTTCATCGCGGCAAAGGAACTGCATGCCATCAAAAAGAGGGCGACAAGTGCGCGGCTCATTTCTTGCCCTCTTTTTTCTTCGGGTCCTTCACGGGTTTCGGGATTCCGAGCAGGGAGTCAATCCGGTCGACCACCGCCGTCTGGAACGGCACCCACAGGGCATCGTCATCAAGCACCTTGTCGCAGGCGGCCTCAAACGATTCGCGGGTATAGCCGTGCCGTTCGAGCACGCCCTTGCGGGCGAGCCGCCCTGCCGGGGAATCTGCGCCGTAGGTCTGTTCCGCCATGCGAATTTCCACAAACGCGCTCACGAGGTTCTCGTCAACTTTCGGTGCGTCGTTCCCGCAACCCGCAAGCAGCAGGGCGGCGAGCACGGCAAAAGCAAAACGAAACGCAGTCGCCTGCGTTCCGTTCACAATGTCCAACAACATTCCCGCCATCTTGAAGTTCGCCCCACGTCAGGGTTCCTGCTCTTCCAGCGCGTTCTCGAAAAGCCCTTCCACGTACTCGGACTTGCTGAAGGGGACAAGCTGGTCTATGCGCTCGCCCATGCCAATCCAGCGGATAGGAATCTGGAGCGAACTTGCAATGCTGAGGACAGCACCGCCACGCGCAGTCCCGTCGAGCTTGGTGACCACGAGCCCCGTCAGCGGGAAACTCTGGTTGAAAATCTTCGTCTGGTTGATGGTGTTCTGGCCGGTATTGCCGTCTATCACGAGCCACATGTCGTGCGGGAAATCCGGGTTCACCTTCTTCATCACGCGGACTATCTTCTTGAGTTCTTCCATCAGGTAGTCCTTGTTGTGCAGGCGGCCTGCGGTATCGACCAGCACCACGTCGCACCCGCGGGCGACCGCCGCGTTACACGCATCGAACGCAACAGCCGCAGGGTCTGAACCTTCCTGGTGCTTCACGAATTCGGCGCCGCTGCGTTCCGCCCACGTCTCAAGTTGCTCGATAGCAGCCGCGCGGAAAGTGTCGCAGGCGGCAATCATCACCTTCTTGCCTTCGCCGATAAAGCGGGCGGCGAGCTTGCCGATGGTCGTCGTCTTGCCGGCGCCGTTCACACCGATGACGAGCACCACATGCGGTTTGCCCTTGAGTTCGAACGGCGGCGGGTCCTTCAGCAGGCGTTCCGCTTCGCCACGCATGATGTCAAGCACCTGCTCGGTCGTAAGCGACTTGCCCAGGGCCTGCTCGCGGAGTGCGTCCGTCAGGAGGAACGCGGCTTCCACGCCGACATCTGCCTTAATCAGGTGTTCTTCAAGTTCCTCGAGAGTATCGTCGGTAATCTTGCCTGCACCGACAATGCCCTTGAGTTCGCCCATGAGGGCGTCCCTAGTCTTTGCAAGACCGCTCTTGATGGCGGAAAACAGTCCCATTACAAAACTTCCGTATTAAACCAGGCTTTCGACCTTGTCCACAAGACCGTAAGCCTTCGCCTCTTCGGCGCTCATAAAGTTATCGCGTTCGGTATCGCGGTCGATTTCCTCAATCGTGTGTCCGGACGTCTCGGCCAAAATCTTGCCCGTGATGCCACGGATGCGAAGCATCTCTTCGGCCTGAATCTGGATATCGCTTGCGGGCGCCACAATCTCGCCATGAATAAGCGGCTGGTGGATCATGATACGGGCATTCGGCCAGGCAACGCGCTTACCCTTCGCACCGGCAGTCAACAAGACCGCACCCATGGAGGCGGCCTGCCCGCAGCAAACGGTGACGACATCGCTTTCGATGGCGTTCATGCAGTCGTAAATGGCAAGGCCGCTCGAAATGACTCCGCCCGGGCTGTTGATGAAGAACACGATGTCTTCGTGGGAGAGCGAATCGAGGTACAGGAGCTGCTTCACGATACGTTCGGCGCTTTCGTCATCGACTCCGCCCCACAGGAAAATGCGGCGCTTCGAGGCGAGGAATTCCTCGGCCTTCTTCATCATCTCGGGAACCTGGTTCTCTTTCTTTTCGTTGCAATCTGCCATAAAAGCATCCTTTATTATTTACGTGTAAAATTTAGAAATCTTGGGCCCGTCGCGCGACAACCCACAAGCCAAACGCCGCCATTTCTCATCCTTATTATCGCATTTCACGCACAAAAAGTAAAGTTCCCGCATACACAAATGCTATCTTTTAGGACATGGCGAAAACAGGCACGAAATACCTGGTAGGGCTCATAAGCCCGGAAGTGCTCTCCGCAATCGAAGCGGACGGCATGCACCCCGTATTTCTCGACATTTCGGCCTGCAACGCGCTCGAAATTCGCTACGACTTTTTCAAGGAAAAGGAATGGCCCGGACTTTCGGCCCGCGTAAGGAAAATCGCCCCGCACGCCATGCAGATAGGCACTATCCGCCTGGAACGCGACGGAGGAAAATTCCCCGACAGGCTTGCGCACTCTAGACTCCCCCTCTGGTCCGAAATCCTCAAGGCAAACGAAGTGCCCGAATGGCTCGACCTCGAGCACGACTGCCTACAGTGCCTTCACGACCTGAAAAACATCGCCGACCTACGCAAGACAAAAATCCTCGTCTCGCAGCACAATTTCTTGCGCATCCCGAACCAACCGGAACTGGCGGACTTTGCCCGCGACTGCCTGCGCCTGCATGCCGACGGACTCAAGATTGCCGCCATGAGCAACAGCGAAACCGACTGCGAGCGGCTGTACAAGTTCGCAAAGGACTTCGCCCGAGACTTCGAACTGTTCGCCGCCTTCGGGATGGGCGAAACCGGAATTGCCAGCAGGATATGGTCGCTCAAGGTAGGCGCAAACCTTACCTACGCCGCCATCGGGAAAGCTCAGGCTCCGGGACAGGTAGAAGTCGCAAGGATGGAAAGGGCCATCAGGGAACTCGAAAACCTGAATTCCGCCCAAAACGCCCTTGAAATCATTCAAAAAATGTAATTTCAGCCGTCTTTTTCGCGCATTTTTCGTCCAAAATATTATTTAATCGCTACAATCCCCCAAAAAAAGCGTTTATTTTTCTAAAATATTACACGGAATAGAAACAAGGAAAAGGAACATGCGTCTTTCTGAAAGATTCGTCGACAACTGTATCTTGATCAATTCCGCGAGCGAAACCAAGGAAGCTATCCTGAACGAACTCGTGGACACCTTGTGCAACGCCTACAAGCTCGAGCACAGGGACGAGATATTCGAAGCCGTCTGGAACCGCGAACAGAGCCGTTCCACAGGCATCGGGTGCGGCCTCGCCGTCCCCCACACGAAGATCGACTACGTCGACCGTATGTGCATGGTCGCCGCCACCGTCGAGAAGGGTCTCGACTTCCAGTCCTTCGACGGCGAACCCGTGTATCTGCTCATCCTCATCGTGAGCCCGGGCAACACCGTGGGCCCGCACCTCAAGGCGCTCTCTTCCGTGAGCCGCCTCCTGGCCGACGGCAACGTGCGCAAGGACCTCATCGCCTCGAAGACTCCGGCCGAGTTCCTCGCCATCCTCCGCGCCGCCGAGGACAAGTACCTTTAACCGCCCCTTGACAAGAGTCGGGCGCTTTTATATATTTGCGCTACTCTTTTGGACGGTTAGCTCAGTTGGTTTAGAGCGCTGCTTTCACACGGCAGAGGTCACTGGTTCAAATCCAGTACCGTCCACTCGAAAAGGTCCGGCAAAACGGGCCTTTTTCGTTTTTTTATTATCTTATACGTCCCGGGGCAACGTTTTTGCTTCCCCGCGCATCTAAAGAGCATGAATAACACTAAGGCAATCATTCTCGGGATTATCGCAGCGACGGTACTGGTGCACGCAGACACCTGGACACTCGACGCATGCCTCAAGCAGGCCAAGGAAAAGAGCCTCTCGCTCGAATCCGCGAAGCTCCGCGAGCAGCAGTCCGAGATCAACGTCAAGCAGGCAAGCACCGGCCGCTACCCGACCGTTTCCGCCAGCATCCAGAATACCCTGTACGACCATCCCTTTGTCGACAACGAAGACCACTACCGCCTGAACCTGGGCATTTCGGGTTCGTACACGCTATGGGACGGCGGCACCCGCAGCCTGAACGTGGAAGCCAGCCAGCTCACCCGCGAGGCCACCAAGTTCGAGACGAAGCAGACCGAAAGGAACATCCAGGAAAGCGTGCTGAACGCCTACATGAGCCTGCTCGCCGCACAGGAGAACCTGCGTACCGCACACGCGTCCGTCGAACTTGCCACCGCTGAATTCGAGCACTACGGCAAGCTCTACGAGGCAGGCTCCATCACCAAGAAGGATTTGACCCAGAGCCAGTCCAACGTGCTGCAGAAGCAGGTCGCCGAGCTTTCGGCGCAACTGAACGTGAACACCACGAAGACGACGCTCCGCCAGCTCCTGGAACTGCCGGATGGCGAGGAATTCGAAGTCACAGCGCCCGAGATGGCGATTTCAAGCCCCGACAGCATCGAGGCCCTGCCCACGCTTGCCGAACTGCAGGGGGCAGTCAAGGACACGCACCCCGGCCTCAAGTCCGACAGCATTTCTATCCGCGCGGCAAAGAAGAATACCGAAGTCGCGGGTACGGGCAGCTCCATCACGGTGACCCTCGGGGCCAACTCCAGCACCGGGCTGCAGGCCTGGAGAAGCGACGCCTACGCCGACCAGCTCAAGTACGGCTGGCAGAATTCCGTCTCGCTCGCGATAAACATCCCCATCATCGACGGCGGGACCACGGAAAACAAGGTCCTGCTCGCTCAGGTAAACGAGACGCAATCGCAGCTCTCCCTGCAGGAGACGCTCAAGAGCCTCGAGAACAACATCGAGAAGCTATACCTCAACGCCGTGAGCGCCGACCTCCAGTGGAAGGCCGCCATGCTCCAGGTGGAAGCCGAAACCGAGGCCCTGCAGGTCGCCGAGGAACAGAGGAACGCCGGCGCCCTCACCTACACCGACTACCTGACCCAGAAGAACAACCTCGAGAAGGCCCAGGTGACCCTCACGAACGCCAAGTACACGAGCCTGCTCGCCCGAAAGCTCCTCGACCTCTACCAGGGCAAATTGGACTAAAAAAGGCATTCTGTATACAAAGATTTTACAACGCGTGGACAATTTATCCATGCGTTTTTTCTTTAAAAACGGCATTTTTCCCCATTTTTTGATTATTTTCACTACTGTGTTTGGTTAACACAGTGTTATGGGTAAACACAAAAAAGGAGAGTGTGAAGATGAAGCATCTTCCGTTATTTATTTCGGCATTCGCAGCTTCTGCATTTGCCTACACAGTCACAGGCACCGTCACTGACGAAAGCGGAGCCGCCATCAAGGGCGCATCCGTAACGCTCGTCAAGGAAAACAAGAACGCCACGACGGACGATGCCGGCAAGTACACCATTCATGAAGACGAACAACCGCCTATCGGTTTGAACCAGGCGGCCGTCAATCCGGGCTACATCAACATCCGTTCGGGCATCCTTTCGTACAGCCAGAGCGGCAGCAGCCCCGTCCAGGTGAGAATTTTTGATGCCATGGGCAACCAGGTGCTGAACCAGACGCTCTACGGCGCAGGCGAAGTCGATCTCCGCACGGGCACGACCGCCATGGGCACCTACTACGCACAGGTCACCATGGGCAGTGCAAAGCAGAGCATCCGCTTTACCGCCAACGGCAACTACGCGACAGCCTTCGACGCGAAGGGTCACGCCCTCCTGAAGGAAATCCAGCAGGGCGAAGCACTCAAGTTCATCGCCGAAGGTTTCGACACGCTTTCCGTGCCGCTCGGCACCCTCGACACGACTGTCGACGTGAAGCTCAAGAAGACCGCCCCGGCAGAAGAATCCTTCAGCTTCGGTTACGCACTGGGCAACGCCCCGCGCCCGAGTAAGGGCTGCGGCACCACTTCCAAGCTGCAGAAGACCAAGAGCGTCGAGAACGGCGACCGCTTCGAACTGAGAGTGGGCAGCGAAAACCGCGAATACTTCCTCACCTTGCCGAAGAACTACGACAACAACAAGCCCTACAAGGTGCTGTTCGCCATGCACTGCATGGGTTCCAACGCCGAAGACTTCGTGCACCATTCTCCGGACCAGGACCATCCGTCTCCGTACTATGGCCAGCAGAAGTTGGACACCGAAGGCAACTACATCTTCGTCTCCCCGCGTGGCGATACCGACGGTATGCCGTGGAGCGTCTCTAGCGACAAGGACCACAAGTTCTTCGACCAGTTGCTCACGACCCTCGAAGAAAACTACTGCATCGACACCACACGCGTGTTCATGACGGGATTTAGCTTTGGCGCTATGGTCACGAACTCCATGGCCCAGGATATGCAGCACCGCCTCCGTGCCGTGGCTGTGTACGCCACCGCCGACTACAACATTTACCTGCCGACCAACAAGGGCAAGCCCATCGCCTGGATGGCCGTGCACGGCAAGAACGATGGCACCTGCGACTACAACCGCGCCAAGAACAGCGCCCTCAAGCGCATCCTCAAGAACAACGGCCCGGACGGCACCGACGTGAGCGATGAAACTCCGCAGGAAGTCGGCGGCAGCGGCCATCTCTGCTACGACTTCAAGAAGGTCGACCCGCGCTTCCCGGTCAAGTTCTGCAGCTGGAATGGTCAGCACCAGTGGACCGCATACGACAGCGGCAACTGGCAGAACACCTGGGTTCCTCAGGAAGTCCACAAGTTCTTCGAACAGTTCTAGATAGTACTCTCCATAACCAAACCCAGAGCGGCTCCCTTCACCGGGAGCCGTTCACTTTTTTGCGTTGCTCAAAATGAAAACTGCAGGTGTTTCGCATGTGAAACAGGCGCGTCCCTTTTTGAAAAACGCATTCGCCGTTTTGGCACGGTGCGACGGCAAAATCGTCGATTTTCGCGTAAAAACGGCATTTTTCTCTTTTGGGCATCCCGGAGTGCACTTTTGGCACGGAGTTCGCTTATAGTAGCGTGAAGACAAAAAACAATGGGCACCGCTTAAAACCGGGCCCGCAACAAAAAGAGGTAAAATTATGATCAACGCACAGATACTCCCCACCG
>Ga0310696_10005983_pt1 | contig 14547 bp, 12 predicted proteins | sample AusTroGonzalo_MG_4_FD_203885 | JGI IMG/M metagenome (GOLD analysis project Ga0310696, IMG submission 203885) | Bovine rumen microbial communities from tropical cattle in Woodstock, Queensland, Australia - Gonzalo_02 (v2) (version 2) | ecosystem: Host-associated > Mammals > Digestive system >...
AGCGATGATGGCGAGTTCAACAAACAATGCGACGAAACCGTTCATCGCGAGACCCTTGAATTCAAATTCTTTTGTTTCCATAATGATATTATTTTGATATTATTTTGATGCTGCAAAGATACAATAATTTTGAAACATGCAAGAAAAAAATGCACTTTTTTTGAAAAAAATTTGCTCGAATGCACTATTTTTGCGGAGACATTCAACTGAATCATTCAAAACTCAATCAATATGAAGAAGTTAGCATTAATTTGTGCAGTGGTCATTTCCATGGCGAGCTGCACCTCCTTGAAAGTAGTCGACCAAAACGCAGCCGCCAATGCAGGTGCCGCAGCCTTGCAAGCCTTAACCATCAGCGATGCTCAGGTGGCCCAATTGTGCAGCCAATACATGGTGGAATCTGACGGACAAAACACCATCCTGCCCGCCGACAATGCCTATACCCAACGTCTCAACCGCATTATGGCCAAGTTCCACAACATCAGCAACTTGAACCTCAACTACAAGGTCTATCAGTCTACCACGGTGAACGCTTTCGCCAGCGGTGATGGCAGCGTGCGTGTCTACACAGGCTTGATGGATGCGATGAATGACGACCAGGTGTTTGCGGTCATCGGACACGAATTGGGACACCTTATTAATAAAGACGTCCGCGATGCCTACCGCGCCGCCTATCTCGTGGTGGCTGCCCGCTATGGCATCGCCGCCGTCAACACCACCGCCGGAGCCATCTCGACCGGCTTCCTCGGTGACCTGGGTCAGGAGTTGGCTAGCAACGCCTACTCGCGCCGTCAGGAAACCCAGGCCGACGAGACCGCTTTCCAGTTCTGCGTTCAAAATGGTGTAGACCCCTACGCCATGTATCACGCCCTCAACGTGTTGATGCAACTGAGCGGCCAAACCTCACAACAAAGTAAATTAGCCGTGCTACTCTCCACCCACCCCGACACCTACAAACGTGCGGCCCACATCAAAGAGCTGTGCGAGGCGGCGGGCTACAAGATGAACACGAGCGGAACGACAGGAGGCACGGCAAAACCGAATTCGACCAAACCCAAGACCGTCAAACCTGTCAACACCAACAACAATGGTTCAACAGGTAATGGTGGAACCAAGACCATCAATGTTGGAGGAAAGAATTAAATCTTTGGAAATCAACAAAAAAAGCTCCGAATAATCGGAGCTTTTTTTGTTGTCATTCTTTCTTATTTCGTTTGAAAATCTTCGTTCGTAGCATAAACACCGTCAAGGCAGCCCAGAAAACAATCAGAATGCCCAAAGTAATCCAAGAGGCTTTCAAACTTTGCGGAGCATAACCCACCAAAAGTAATACAGGGAAGCCCAACACAATGGCCGAAAGGGTTTGCAAAACGAGGTTGTTGGCGGCAGGGGTCTCAAACTTCGGGTCAATCTCACGGAGCAGAATCATGCCGTTGGAAGCCGTGCCTGTCAACATGCCGAACATCGAGAAGAAACCTTCGTATTTGTAGTTGGGATACAGGTGTTTGGAGATAATCAAGACATAGATAAAGGTGACGAGGGCACCCAAAGTGACGATGATGATGAAGGGTAACACAAACTTGCCGAACTCATTGAAGTTGATGGCCGCTGTGCCCGCCACAATCATAATGTCGAAGCAGAAACCGCTGATACGGTTCAGCATATAGTTGTTGATGTACTCGCGGCTCATCAGTTTGGCCTTCTTGAAACGACCCAAAATCCACTTGAAGAGGATGCCGAACAACGTACCTATCAGGAAATTGAAGCCCCAAAGCATAGGTTTCAACGTGTTGGTGCCGAAATTGCCCAACTCCATGTTTTGAATCCAGTTGGTGAACAGATACACAAGGAAATAGACGAACAGCACCATGCAAATCTGCACCGAGAGCTTGTCGATGGACTCGGCATCGGGGATTTCGCCCTTGCTCTCATAGTCTTCCAAGGTATTCATCTGAGCCTGAGCGATTTTCTTTCTTGAAAGGATGCCTTTCCGACGCAGGATATTCATGTAAATCACGCCCACCACACTACCCACGATGAAGCCTGTGGCGGCGATGGAGAGGCCAAAGTCGGCACCTGGGAAGTCGATGCCCTGCTCCGTGGCCCAGCCAGTGAAAATCTTGCCGAAATTCAAGGCCTGTCCTGGCCCTTGGCCGTAGCCCATAGGCAACAACAAACCTGCTGCATAAAACAGTTTTTTGCCGAAATAAAAGAACAAAATGGAAACAATCAGACCCACAATGCCTTGGATGACGTAGGTGGAAGCCGTCAAGGCACCCGTCTCAATCACCTTCATCGGCGTTGACTTTGATTCTATCTTGTTGTTTTTCAGTGCCAAGGCGACAAAACCCAAACCCAAGGCATGATAGGTCACGATTTCCATCATCGGTTTGTTGATGATACCGCCGCAGCTGGGGAAGGCCTTGAAGATAAGGAGCAGCAAGCCGCCCAACAAGGCCGAAGGCAGCAGGCTTTTGTTCAAAAATGGAATCTTGGTTCTCAGCACGTTACCTAATAGTAGGGCCGTCGCCAAGATGCAGAATTGCACCAACCATTGCCAGGCTTGAGGCTGGTCAAAGGTCATTACGGAAGCATCTAAAAGCATACTATCTAATTATTTAATTATCGATTCATTGCAGTTTTACAGCAGTACCCGAAGCCGAGACCATCAACATCGAGCCGCCTTGTCCTAACACTTCGTAATCCAAATCTATGCCTACCACGGCATCGGCATTCATTTGTCGAGCCCGTTCTTCCAATTCTCTCAAGGCTTGGGTACGAGCATTGATTAGCTCTCCCTCGTATGAGCTGGAACGTCCGCCAACAATATCGCGAAGACTGGCCTTAATATCCTTAATAAAATTCACTCCAGAAATCACTTCTCCGAATACAACACCCTTGTATTCTGTGATGGTGTGACCTTCAACGGTCGGTGTAGTTGTTAGTATCATAATGTCACATATTTTATTAAACTGCCCGCAAAGATAAGGTATTTTTCAATCAATGAACGAAAAACCCGTATTTTTGCGCCATGAAAAAACCACTGCAACTGTTCCTGACCTTCTTCAAAATCGGGGCTTTCACCCTTGGTGGCGGCTATGCCATGCTCTCGATGGTGGAGAAGGCCGTCGTCGACCAGAAGAAGTGGATTCCCAACGACGAGTTTTGGGACATGATTGCTGTGGTGCAGTCGCTTCCTGGCGTGTTTGCGGTCAATACAGCCTTGTATGTCGGGCATCGCGTGGCCGGCACAAAAGGTGCTTTTGCTGCCATGCTCGGTGCCATCATCCCTTCCATCACCATCATTTTGCTGTTGGCCACGGTCTTCCACGAATACCGCGAGCAGTCTGTGGTAGAACGCATCTTCAAGGGCATCCGTCCCTGTGTGGTGGCCCTCATCCTCGCCCCTTCCCTGCGCATGATCAAATCCGCCAAGGTGACTTGGAAGACCGCCATCATCCCCATCGCCACGGTGTTTTTGATTTGGTGGTGCAAGATTTCGCCCGCCTACATCATCCTTGCCGCCATTGCAGGTAGCCTCATCTATGCGCTGATTATCAACAAGAAGGCTAAAGAAAAGGAGGTTAAGTCATGATTTATCTGCAATTGCTTTGGGTCTTCATTAAAATCGGTGTGTTGGGCTTCGGCGGCGGCTATGCCATGCTCTCGCTCATCCAACATGAAGTCGTGGAGCATTACGCATGGATGACGACCACCGAGTTTGCCGACATGGTGGCCATCTCGCAGATGACTCCTGGTCCCATTTCCATCAACTTGGCGACCTACGTGGGCTACACTACAGCAGGTCTTGGCGGTTCGTTGTTGGCCTCGTTTGCCCTCTGTCTGCCTTCCATCATCATGGTGTATCTCATCTTGAAACTCTTTATGAGCAAGAAAAACAACGCACTGATGGACAACACCTTGAAAGGCTTGAAACCCGCCATCGCCGGACTCATCTTCGCCGCCGGTCTCTCCATGATGAACCTTCAAAACTTCCCCGACTTCGGTCGCGGACAATACAACATCAGCGTGATTATCTGCGTGCTGGCTTTTGTGGCTTCGTATTTCTTCAAGGCCAACCCCATTTTGCTCATCGTATTATCAGGAATTATAGGATTTATTGCATATTAGTATGAAACGGTCTCTTATTTACTTAGTCTTTTTGCTGTGGGCAGGAACGGCATATAGCCAACACATCCTTACCTATCAAAGTTATGCCAAAGGCGTCGCGGAACAAGACACGACCACCATTCAAGTCATTGAAAACGCGAAATGCCTGAAAATCCACACCGAAGAGAAAAAACTCTCCGACCCTATCCCTGGCTATGCTCAAAGCAGCACCTACGTCGACTATGTCCATGACTCCGTCTACTCCATTTTGGATTATAGCGACGGTAAGTATTACAGTTCCTATTCGTTGACCAATAACGATGTGGTTTTCAACGAGGAAGGCAAGGAAAAACTGTTGGGCTACGACTGCACGAAATACACGACCAGCATCAACTCCAACACCATCGAGGTATGGATGACGGAAAGCCTTGGCTTTGAGGCCACACCCATGCCTGGCTTAGGCCGACTGAAAGGCGTGATGGTGCGTTGCATGAGAAACGGCTCTTATATCACCGATTTAGAGGAAGTGAAAGACCAAAAATACGCGCTCCTCGACCTGATTCCCGACTATAAAGGCCAGCATAAATCCTCTCGTGAGCTGAGCCAACTGCGCAAGGACAAACTCGTTATGCGCATCCCTGTCTTCGAGGACGAGCAGATTCACTTTGCAGATTATGAGCCTTTTACAAGCGAAATCCTCTATGACACCACCATCCATTTCAGTCACGGCACCCTAATTGTCAAGCGGATGAAACTACCTAAACTTCCTGAGCATTACCAACTCTTCGCCGAAATCCGCCAACACAGCAACGGTGATGCCTACGACCGCACGGCCTCCGTCTTCGTCATCCCGACTGAAAAGGCCAAGAGTTTCCGCGACGGTTTGACGCAAGGCTTGGAGACCTTACCCTTGTTTGTCGGCAAAGACGGCAAGGAATACCAAGGCATCAAGATGGAAAAGGATTATCTGCCGCCTGTTGAATTGGTGAGGTTCTTCACCTCATTTGGCGCGGGTCATTTCAACGACCGTGTGCAGATTGACGGTTTAGAATGGGCGGATGAGAACTATTACAAGATGGAAGTCAGCGAGTTGCGTGATAGGTTACGTGGCGATGTGCTCATTGGAGCCTTCATCGGCAACTATGATAAGGGCGGGCACAAGATTTCTTTAGACCTTCTCGCCTATCCCGGAGAAAACAAATGGAGCAACAAGCCATTGAAAGAACATTCCGTGCCGCTGTTCAACACTTGCAACGTCATGGAGATGTCGGGGCAAAACTATGGTCGGCTCTTCGCCACCGATGTTTTGGAAGTGGAATTTGAAATCCCCGACAGCACCAAAAACGTAAGGCTGCGTTACATCAGCACAGGCCACGGTGGCTGGGACAACGGCGACGAATTCAACCTCAAGGAAAACACCATTTTCATTGACGGTGTGAAAATGTTTACCCACACGCCCTGGCGTTGTGATTGTGCCACCTTCCGCGACCAGAACCCTGTTTCGGGCAACTTCTGGAATGGCCTCTCTTCATCCGATTACTCCCGCTCAGGCTGGTGCCCAGGCACCGCTACCAACCCCGTTTATTTCGACCTCAACGGTTTGAAGCCAGGTAAGCACACCTTACGCATCGCCATCCCACAAGGTAAGGACGAAGGCGAATCCTTTAGCCATTGGATGGTATCGGGGGTGTTGTTGTATGAACAATGATGATTTCGAGACTTTTGAGCAAGAAAATCAATTTCTTATGCGTAAATGGCTTGTGCCTAATAAGATGCCGTTGGACACAGTTTCCACCACACGACGGACGATACCCTCCGCATCAAGGCCGAACTTGTGCATCAACGCCGCAGCCTGCCCCGACTCGCCGAAACGGTCGTCCATGCCGATGCGGCATACTCTAATGGGATGGTTTTCAGCTAAATATTCCGCCACCGCACCTCCCAAGCCACCCGCAATCTGATGCTCTTCGATGGTGAAAATCATACGTGTTTCCTCAGCGGCCTTAGCAAGGATTTCCCCATCCAAGGGCTTGATGGTGTGCATGTTGATGACGCGTGCCGAAATGTTTTTATGCTCAAGCATGTGAGCCGCTTGAAGTGCCTCCCACACCTCATGACCTGTGGCGACAAGAGTAATATCGCTACCTTCGCGCATCAGTTGGGCCTTCCCTATCTCAAAGTCCTGGTTTTCATCAGTGAAATCAGGCACGGCCTCACGGCCAAAACGCACATATACAGGACCTTTGCACTCCAAAATAGCTTTCTCCGTGGCAATCTTGGCTTGTGTGGCATCACAGGGCGAAATGACGGTCATGTTGGGCAACACACGCATGGTGGCAATGTCCTCCAACGCCTGATGCGTAGCTCCGTCGGGACCGACCGAGACACCCGCATGGGCACCTCCAATGACAACATGCACATTGTTGTAACACACCGAGATACGGATTTGGTCGTTGGCGCGATGCGCCGCAAACACGCCGTAGGTGCTGAACACAGGTATCTTTCCGCTCAAAGCCAATCCCGCAGCGGTCGCCACGGCATCCTGTTCGGCGATGCCCATGGAGAAGAACCTATCGGGGAAGGCCTCCGCAAAAAGGTTCATCCCTACTGAATTGGTGATGTCGGCACCCAGTCCGACCACCCTGTTATCCTTTTGCGCCGCAGCGAGAACACCCTCGCCGAAGCCTGTTTTTGTGGGTTTATTTCCTTTGTTGATGTAATCCATATCTTGTAGCTTCGGGCCCTTCGACAGGCTCAGGGACCCTTACGGTCGTTGAGCCTGTCGAAACGCCGTTATTTCAATTCATTTAAAAACGCTGGCAATTGTTCTTTCGTCGGCACTTTGCCGTGCCATTGGTTGTTGTTTTCTATCGACGGAACACCTTTGCCCATCACGGTATCAGCGATGATGACAGTCGGCCTACCTTGCTCTTGGTCAGCCAATTCCAAGGCCATTTTGATTTGGCTCATGTCGTGACCATCAATCTCAATCGTATGCCAGCCGAAGGCAGTCCATTTGTCGCGCAAGGGGTCAATGGCCATCACTTTTTCGGTGCCGCCATCGATTTGCAAACGGTTGCGGTCGATGATGGCGCAGAGGTTGTCCGCCTTGTGATGCGCTGCCGCCATGGCCGCTTCCCACACGCTTCCCTCCTGTTGCTCACCGTCACCCATGATGCAAAACACGCGGTTTGGCTTGTTGTCCATTTTGGCCGCCAAAGCCATGCCCAAAGCCACACCAAGACCTTGTCCGAGACTACCAGAGCAAGTCTCCAACCCTGGCAAGCGAAACTCATAGCTTGGATGACCTTGCAGTCGGCTTCCCAATTTGCGCAACGTAAGCATCTCTTCTTCAGGAAAATAGCCCGCTACCGCCAAAGTCGCATATAGTACAGGTGCCGTATGCCCGATGGAGAGCACCACTTTATCGCGGCCTTCCCAATCAGGGTGTTTCGGGTCGTGACGCAAATGATTGAAATACAATACGGTAAAAATATCCACCAAGTCGAGGGAGCCGCCTGTATGTCCAGAGCCAGCCTCCGCCAAAGCGGTCAGTATCAATTCGCGGATATGCCGCGCCTTTTCTTCTAATTGATTCATATTAACATAATTAAATCCCTAACAATGAAATAGATACATACACAAGCATAAACTATCTTGATTCCAGTTCCCAACAAAAAGCCGATGAATGAACCAAAGGCCGATTTCCATGCCTTGTGGTCGTCGGTGCCCGCCGATTTTTCGCCAAGATAAGCCCCGATGAACGGCCCGAGCAAGACCGCTATAAACCCGATGGGGAACACAAAAGTGATGAAAAGGCCGAGGAAAAGGCCTATCGTGCTGCCACGGACACCCGCTTTTGTACCACCGAATCTCTTTGTGCCCCAAATCGGAACCACATAATCTACCGCAAAGACAACGACACCTATGACACCCATAAGCACCAGAAATTCAATGGAATAATCTATGCCTTCGACAAACGACAACGCCAAAAGCCCTAAAAAACTGAACGGCGTACCCGCAATCCCAGGCACGACCGCCCCAACCAATCCAACAAGCACCAAAATAATGGCGACGATAATCAAAACGACGTTCATATTTAACTACGTTGAATCTTACGATTTCGACAAATTCAATAACCTAAATCTCCTTTTAGCTTGCGAAAATAAAGAATTTTAGCACCTATCGCGACAAAAGTTTTGAATTTTTACAAAACACCGTTACATTTGCACCATCAAAACGCTGCCTATGAAGAGAATTCTACTCCTTGTCCTCATAACTTTCACCGTTTCGACCGCTTTCGCCTACGACTTCATCCATCCCATCGGAGGTCGTGCCGCTGCCATGGGCGGTTCCTCGGTGGCTTCACAAGGGCTGTGGGCCATGCAGAACAACCCTGCCGGCATGGCCAATTTGGACAAAATCAGCCTTGGACTATACTACGAAAACCGCTGGCTACAGCCTGAGACCGCTTACAAATGCGGTGCTTTTGCCCTACCGACCAAATTCGGAACTTTGGGACTGAGTTTCAACCAATTCGGCTCGTGGAAATACAACGAGAACAAGTTGGGCTTGGCCTATGCAAAAGACTTCGGTCGCTACCTGCAAATCGGCTTGCAACTCGATTACCTCCTGCTGAAAATCGGCAATGACTACGGCACATTCAACGCCGTCACTTTTGAACTTGGCCTGCAATCGCAAGTCACTGACAAACTGACTCTTGGCACCTACATTTTCAACCCTGTCAATTTCAGTTTCGAGCAAACCTTGAACCATGAGAAGTTACCCATTGTGTTTCGTTTCGGCATGGCCTATCAGTTCACCAAGGATTTCATCGGACAATGCGAAATCGAGAAAAACACAGAACGCGAGGGCGTTAGCCTGCGTGGCGGTCTGGAATACGAAGCAGCAAAGAATTTTTACATCCGCGCTGGCGTGCAAACCAACCCTGGCATTTTGAGTTTCGGCGTAGGTTATGCTATTCGTTTCGCGCAAATCAACGTGGCGGCACAAATGCACAACGAATTGAGGGCTTCCATTCAAATCGGGATGATATTCAGCATTGGAAAGTGACATGAAACGGCTGGTTTTCATCATATTATCCCTCTCATTCACCTTGCTTGCGAAAGCGCAGATTGCCATTGACACGCTCAGCACCGAGGCCTTGAACAACCTGCTCATCGAACAGGTGGAACGTTTGGCCGAAGACAGCGATGATGATATTGATTTTGAAGACCTTTTGGAGAATTACATCTTCCTCAGCGAGAATCCCGTCAACCTCAACAGCGAGGAGGTCATGCAGTTGGTCGAACTGCGACTGCTCACCGTGTTCCAGTATGAAGCATTGCAACAATACCGCCGTTATTATGGTGATTTCCTCTTCCTTGACGAATTAGAGATGGTGGAAGGCTTCGACGAGCAGACTTTGGCCATCATCCGCCCAGTGGTTTGCATCGGACAGGACCAAAGCAAGGACAAGCTGACACTCAACAAGATGGGGCGTTACGGCAAACATCAGCTTGTGGGACGTTACGAGCAAATCCTTGAACATCAGCAAGGTTATTTACCTATCGACGACTCTGCCCTATTGGCCAAACCCAACTCGCGCTATCTCGGCAGCCCTCAGAAATACCAGCTGAAATACACCTATAATTATAGGAACAAGCTCCGTGCGGGATTCGTGTTAGAGAAAGATGCGGGCGAGATGTTCTTCACCGACAAGGTCAGCGACACAATTCAAAAACTGTTGGGCAACCAATACCAACGCGGCTTTGATTTCGTGGGTTTCCACCTCTATGCCAAGGACTTGGGTATCGTGAAAGCTGCCGTTTTGGGCGACTATCAACTCTCTTTCGGTCAAGGGCTTACGATGTGGTCGGGCATGAGTTTCGGTAAGGCAGGCGCAGGTAGTAGCGTGATGAAGCAAGGTCGCGGCATCACACCTAAAGCCTCCGCCAGTGAGTATGCCTTCATGCGCGGTGCGGCAGTCACACTCGGATACGGTCCATTCAGTGGCACTGTGTTCTATTCCAACTGCATGATTGATGCCAACGTCAGCTTGGCCGACACCATAGACAATGAGGCCGAACTCGTCAGCAGCCTGCAAGAGACTGGTTATCACCGCACTATAGGTGAACTACAAGACCGCCATGCCATTCGGCAACAGGTCATCGGTGGACATCTTGCCTATGCCATCGCCCATTTCGAGGTCGGATACACGGCTCACCACACTTGGCTCAGCGCACCCTTGCAACTCAGGCCAAGTCACTACAACCAGTTCTATTTCCAAGGGCAAAAACTGACCAACCAAGGGATTGATTTCAAGTATGTTAAAGGGAAATACGCTGTTTTTGGTGAAATGGCAATGAGTTACAATCATGAAGTTAAGGTCCCTGAGCCTGTCGAAGGGCCGACTCAAACACAATCGGGCGTTTCGACAATCTCAACGACCCTTACACCGTTAGCTTTTGCAGGCATAATCGGCCTAACCATCAAACCCGCTGGTTATCTGAACTTTACCCTCACGTACCGCGACTACGGCAAGGCCTACCAAAACCTGTTCTCCAACGCCTTCTGCGAGGGTAGCCGCAACCAAGGCCAACGCGGCATCTATTTAGGCGTGGAAGCAGCCCCCGCACCCTATTGGAACATCCTCGCCTACGCCGACCAGTTCCAATTCACCTGGCTGACCTCACAAGTCAACGCGCCGAGCCGTGGCCACGACTACTACCTGCGCATCAGCCACAGTTTCAATCGTCGAACCCATGCCTATCTGCAATTCCGCTCCAAGACCAAGATGAAAAACTCGACGGACGGATTTGTTTTCACTCACTACCCCATCCTTTACACCAAAAACGCTGTCCGTTTCAACATCAACTATCAGATTGGCAAGGACTTCCATTGCAGCAACAAAGCCGAATACGCCCATTACCTCAATGACGACGGAAGTAACGAACAGGGTTATTTCCTTTGCCAGGACATCGCCTACAAGCCTGAAAGCAAGCCTTATAGCCTCAGTTTCCGTTACGCCATCTTCGACGCCAAGGACTACAATGCCCGCATCTATGCCTACGAAAGTGACGTGCTCTATTCCTTCAGCGTACCTGCCCTCTACGGCAAAGGTATGAGGGTTTATCTCCTGGGTAAAGTAAAGCTATTCAACGCCTTAACGCTCTATGCTCGCATTGGACGGACCATCTATAGCGACCGTGACGAAATCGGCAGCGGCCTGACGCTCATTGAAGGAAATCATAAGACGGATTTGAAGGTGGAGGCGGTTTGGAAACTATAGGATCACTCCACCACTACCCTATCCACCTGTTGCTTACCATCCACATTGGTCACCAAAGTGTAGATGCCTTGACTCAAACCAAGTGTGGAAATGACAAGGGTTTGCGTGTTTGAAGCATTGGAATACACTAACCGCCCCGTCATGTCATACAGTCTGGCAAAGGCTTCAGAAGTCTCGGCAAAACGGACATTGATACGGTCTTTGGCTGGATTGGGGAATACTTCAACAATTTGACTCGGCCCTTCGACTGGCTCAGGGACCTCGATGCCCCAAGTACCGCAACCCGCATTGATTTCGCTATCCAAATAGTGGAAACGGTTGTCCAACCAATTGCGCATATACTCAAGTTGGCTTTCATCAACGGTAAAAGCAGGCCACGCCTCGTGTTCGCGCTCGTATGCACCGCTTTCTACCAACACATTGTATTGGTTTTGAACCAATTCCATGATATATTCAGTGGTCAGGATGTCACTACGCAAGTTGTTGTATCGGGTTTTGGCTAAGGCCACAAAGCCATTCTCGTTACAGTCTTGCGTCAAGCGGTCGAAGAAGCCGTTGCTCATCAAGCCTGCCGTGTTGTAAGTCTTGTGACCGTCGGTGTCCAAGCCCCAGATGGCATCCAAGTCCCAGGGCAGGTACATGTAGGTGCTTGATTTCTTGTAACGCGCCAAGAACAAGTTGCGCCCCATGTTATCCATGGCCATCAAACTATTGATAAACAGGTAATAATCAATGGCATTGCTCTTGTCGAACTGGGCGGCATACTGCGAGTAGAATACGTTATCGGAGGCGTTTATCACAAAGTTGGTGAAGCTATAGAGGTGGTTCCAATTGATGGCCGTGTCGCTCTCGTTAGGATAGATCCATTCATAATTGTCCCAAGTGTCCAGAGTGTTGTCGTAGTCGGGCAAAGTTTCGAAAGTCGGTGCGCCAGGGCCATTGCCTTTGTATAGCACGCCACGAATGTCACCGTTGTATTTGCGCAGGCCGAGTTGTTTGCGGTCCATGCGTTCGGTCAAGGCATAAACGCCTAAATATTCGTTATTTATGAACAAATCAGCATACACCATACGAATGCCCGGCAAGGCATTGGGTTCGCTTTCAGCGTAAGGCAGCTGGTACATCTCCATCCAAAGCTCGTTGGCCACCTTGTCACGGAGACGGAGCGGCTGCGCCCACATGGCTTCAAGGTTCCAGTCGTCGTCGCTGCGCATCCCTAAAAAGGTGGTATCGGCCATCAAAGTGCCTGTCTCATCTGCCCACAACTCAACACGATAGGATTTCTTGTCGTACTGCTGCGAGGAGGTTCCCCTAATCTTAAACCCCGCGTGCATCGTAATGACATTGCCGTCAGCATCGGCCACATTGATGATACCATGCACAGCCGGCGAGTTGACAATCGGGCCATCGGTGGTAATGGTAATCAACGGCATTTCACTACGATAACAGGTATAAGTCTCGCCCAAAACAGTCAATGACTCCTTGCATGGCTTCATACCCTCCAAAAACCGACCTGTGGCCACGACCATCTTCTTTTCATGGTCGATACCATACATCTTATCTAATTCCTGCGCCCTCATCGTGACCGACGCAAAAACCAATATTGCTATTAACGCTATCTTTTTCATTTATCGTAATTTTATGTATATCAATCTATTCTAACCACTTCCATAATACCATCAATGGCTTTAATCTTGAGAATCAGTTGCTCCAAAGCCTCCACATCGGAGATTTGCAGCACAATCTTGCCTTCAAAATAGCCTTCCTTGTCGGAATTGAAGACGATGTTTTTCATGTTCACCTCCAAATCCTCGGAAATGACCTTGGTAATCTTGCCCAAAAGTCCAATCACGTCGCGGCCATAGATGCGGATGGTGGCTTGCGACCCGGTCTCAATGCCGTTCCACTTCACGTTGATGATGCGATAGCCGTAACGTTGCTGCAAACTCTTGGCATTCGGGCAGGTGATGCGGTGTATGCTGATGGTGCCGTCGCTGGTGACAAAGCCAAACACATGGTCGCCTGGGATAGGATTGCAACACTTGGCCAGTTTGTAAGTCACATTGTCGATGTCCTCACCGATGCAAAGTGACTCCTCAGCTTCAGGCTGTTGGTCTTTCTTTGAGGATTCAATCTGCTCAGGCACAACTTTTTCCGTTTTCTCAGCACCCTCCCCGAACTTGGAAACCAAGAAACGCTTCACGTCGGCAATGTCGATTTTCTCCGTCGAAATCTGATGGTAAAGTTGCAGGGAGTTTTCCAACTTGAACTCTTTCACCAGCATATCGACCACCGTTTCCGAGAAGGGTAACTTCCAGTTTTTCAGTCTCCTCTGCAACATGCCTTTGCCCAACTCCGACTCCTTCAGCTCTTCTTCCTTCAGGTAACGGCGAATCTTGTTTTTAGCCTTCTCCGTAACCACCACATTAAGCCAGTCAGCACGCGGCGACTGTTTCTTGCTTGTGATGATTTCCACCTTGTCGCCATTGGTCAACTCGTGGCGGATAGGCACCATGCGCCCATTGACGCGGGCACCGTTACAGGTCTCACCCACATGGGTATGTATCTCGTAAGCGAAATCAAGCACCGTGGAGCCGACAGGTAATTGTTTCAAGTCGCCTTCGGGCGTGAAAATGAATATCTTATCGGACTTGTAAATCTTCTTGTACGAATTTTCAAACGACACCATGCTGGGGTTTTCCAACACCTGTCGCACATTGAGCAGCCATTCTTCGGAGGTCTCCTTCTCACCTTTATATAAATAGTGCGCCGCCTGACCTGTCTCGGCAATCTCGTCCATGCGGGTGGTACGGATTTGCACCTCAAACCAAAGTTTGTCATCATATTTCACCGTGGTGTGCAGCGATTCATACCCCGAGGCTTTCGGTTTCGTAATCCAGTCGCGGAGACGTTCAGGCATGGGGTCATAGAGATTGGTAATGGCCGAATAGACAATCCAGCAGCATTCCTGCTCGTCCTTCAGGGCACAATGGATGATGACCCTTGCCGCCATCAAGTCGTAGACCTCCTCAAACGGCACGTTCTGCGCCTTCATCTTGGCATAAATCGAAGGGATGGACTTCAGCCTCCATTTGATGGAATAGGTAAACTTGTGCTTTCCGTTCTTTTTGGTGCGTTCCAACTCA
>Ga0310696_10005984_pt1 | contig 14547 bp, 8 predicted proteins | sample AusTroGonzalo_MG_4_FD_203885 | JGI IMG/M metagenome (GOLD analysis project Ga0310696, IMG submission 203885) | Bovine rumen microbial communities from tropical cattle in Woodstock, Queensland, Australia - Gonzalo_02 (v2) (version 2) | ecosystem: Host-associated > Mammals > Digestive system >...
ATTTTAATGAATGATTGCAGTGTCAATTATTGCATTTATGGTAGTTTGGTTAGAATTTTCCTATGCTTGGAGTGAGTTCCGAATGCCGTTTATGAGTATAAAACTATCAAGAGTGTAACAAAAATCCTCAGCTTGTGGCTGAGGACTTTTGATGTGTCTGTTAGGAAAAATTAGAAGTTGAATACGGTTTCTACGCCCAGTGAGAAGAACGTGTCATCCCCGTAGTCCGTAGATGTGCTTACCCAGTTGCTGCGGTTCGCTTTTTCCCAGTCGTCGCCTACGGGGACGATGGCTTTGGCAAATCCAGTTACCTTGAGGTCCTTGACGGGCTTAAAGTAGAGTCGGGTTCCGAATTCCACCGTGCCGAGTTCTCGGGTGTCGTCGAGGGTGTTGGTGTGCCATTCGCCTATAAGGCCTGCAGTGAAAACGTCGTTGACCTTGTAGTCGGCTTCGGCGAAGGCGAACTTGTATTCCGGAATTTCGTCTCCGTGAATGGTTGCGCTATTCAGGTCGTCGTCGAAGATGGCGAAGAATGCGCCTGTCTTGATGGTCACTCTGTCAAGACTGAGAGTGGGTTCGGCCAAGAAGGCGTGCGTGGCGTTGGGTTTGTCCTTTTTTAAGCGGTTGGCATGCAGCCCGTAAACGGCGTGGAGTGCGAGGGGGCCGAAGTTTAGATTTGCGTCCAAACCGGTGTGGAGTTCATTTGCGTTCTTGTTTTGCCAGCTCTTGTAGTGGATGAACGGGCGCAGTGTGTGTCCGTTAAGGTCCAGCTGGTAGGCGGCGTGGACGTCGTAGCTTCTGTTGCCTTCGCTGGGGCAAGACATGGGATCGTGGCATGAATAGTCGTTGTTGCCACGGCCAAAGCCTACTCCGAGTTGCAATCCATATAGCTGCATGTCTAGACCGCGAATGTCGTGCTCCCTCATGCCTGCGGCGTTGATTCCCGCGTCGTCGAACCTGTAGAACGTGAATGCGCCCTCTGAGAATGTCAAATCACCAAAACGGAGCGAGAAGTTGTCGCCTCTGTCGTATTTGACGAAAGCCTTTTTGTAGATGACGCTTGGAGCTTCGTTATCGCCGTCGCCTTCGATTTGTGCGAAGGCTGACCAGTTCTCATTGAATTTGACATTGAAGTCTACGTCGATGGTGGATGCGTAGCTGTGGTAAATAGTTTGATCGTGGCCGCTTGTTGCTTGTGCGTAGGCGTCAAATTCCGCTTTTCCGGAAACCTTGAATTCCGGCCCCTTCTTTTCTGCGGGTGTGTCGTTTGCTTGAGCGAATGCGCTCGCTGCTGCGAGTCCAAATGCCATTACAGAAAGTGTAATTGTTTTCATGGTTATTTTCTCCTTGTCTTGTAATAAGAAAATAACTTAAAATGTGCTAAATAAATAGCAAATGTTTATTCCAATTTGGAACATTTGGCTGGAGGATTGTTTTTCGTTACTTCATCTTGAACGCGAGCATAGTGATGTCGTCAAACTGTGGCGCGTTTCCGGCGAATTCCTTGACTGCCATGCGGACTTTTCTGCACATGAGGCGTATGGAGTCGTCCTTGGACTCGTTCAGGACTTTTTGCAGGCGCTCCATGCCGAATTCCTCGTCGTTCTCGTTTGTTGCTTCGGGAATCCCGTCGGTGTAGGTGAAAATCGTATCGCCTGGCTTAAGCTGGAGTTCAAAATTCTGGTACTTGTAGCCAGGCATCCCGGCTAGGACAAATCCGCTTTTGAGTGTGGCGATTTCGAAGTCCTTGTCTGCGTGCTTGATGAGCGGCTTTTCGTGGCCCGCGTTTGCGTAAATGAGGTGCCCAGTTCTGATGTTCAATACGCCGCAAAGGCATGTGACGAACATGTCGTGGACGTTGTGCTCGGCGAGTTCGTCGTTTGCGCGGTTTAGCGCTTCGGCGGGCGAGAGACCGTGTTGCAAATTGTGCCTCAGCACGATTTTCGAGACCATCATGAATAGCGCTGCGGGTACGCCCTTGCCCGAGACGTCTGCAATCACAAGCGCGAGATGGTCTTCGTCGATCATGAGGTTGTCGTAAAAGTCTCCGCCGACTTCGAGCGCGGGGCGCATCATGGCGTAGTTGTCGAAACCTTCGACTTCGACCGGCTTGGAAAGGGAGGCGCGTTGGATTGTCGTTGCGATGGATAGCTCCGTATGGACTTTCTGCTGCTTTGCGGTCGCCTCGGTCAGGTTTTTCACGTAGTCGTCCAGTTCCGTAGCCATCTCCTCGTAAGAGCGGGCAAGTTTCCCGACTTCGGAAGTGAAATAGATGTATTTGTGGCACTTTTGTATGGTGTTGTGGATCCTTTCGTAAATGTCCGTATTTTGTCCGAAAGTCTTTGCGATTTCGCTCAGGCTTTCGATTGGCTTTGTAACGGTGCGTTCCATGTAGTAGAGGAATCCGAGCGAAACCCAAATGCCGATGTTGAGCAGTGCGCCGATGTAAAAGTAAACGTAGTTCCAGAGGTAAAGGTTGTTCTCGCCGTATTTGAGCGCGATGCTCGGGTAGCTTGCAATCCCGATCGTGATTGAAATGACGATGCTTGTGACAAGAAAGAACAAAATGAATTTTTCGTTGAGCGAGAAAGAAAAGACGAAATTTGCGGATTTGTTCTGTTTTTTGCGGATGTTGCGCTGACAAATCAGCGAGGCGCAAATCAGGTACGGGATGCCGATGATCACCATCGTAATGAACTGATTGAAAAATATGTTTGCCGAAAGCATCGAAAAGTAATGCTCGTCGTACTTGAGCTTGATGACGCTTACGACCATGAATGCCGCGGCAAGCGAATCTAGAATGACGATGAGCATGTACTGTACGTTCTTGTAAATCTTGTCGAGCTTGAACTTGTTCTTGTCGTTTTTGCGGAGCTTGTTCCAGATGATGGCTGGCACGTAGCCGTAAATGATCTGGACAAAGAATCCTGGGATGAAAATGATGGCGTCGTAACCCGAAACGATGTCTGCGACGAGGTTTGCGATTGCGCAGCCAAGAACTCCGGCAAACCCAAAGGAAATGCCGAACAGCAGGGGGAGTGCTGCTACGATACGGACTTCGGTCGTGTCGGAAATCTTGAAGAATTCTCGGCACGGATATCCGAGAACAAAGAAAATCACCCCGCAAATAATGGCTATGAGTATATACTTATGAATGTTCTTCATAAAAACTCCTTCTCGTTTTTTAATATAAACATTTTTCGTAAGGAGTTGAACGCGTCTTTCCGATAGCGGCTTTGGTCTGAAATCGCCTGGGATAGGCGAATGACGGAAAAACGAAAAACCCTCTCTTTGAGAGAGGGCTTATTCGCGGGATAGACGAGGCTTGAACTCGCAACCTCCGGCGTGACAGGCCGGTGCTCTAACCAAAATTGAGCTACCACCCCAGGTGGTCTGATCGTTTTCGCAATCAGTGTGCCATATTTAAAAAGATGTTTGGAATCAGTCAAGTCCTTTTTGAAAAAAAATGAAATTTTTTTTAATTTTGTATCATTAAAATCTTGACGCATGATACAAAATGAGTTATATTAATGATGTGAACAAAATGTTTCGTATAGGGAGATCTTATGAAACCGGTGACTGAATATCGTGATTATCGCTGTTGCATGCAGGATTTTTACGATGAACGTAAGAGGACGAGCTCGTTTACGTGGCGCGAATTTGCTCGTCTGGCGGGCTTCACGTCGCCAACTTACCTGAAGTTGGTATGTGAAGGGAAGAGTAGCCTTAGTGAACTGGGCATTGAAAGGGTCGCGTCGGCCATGAACCTGGGCGGCTTCGAGTCCGCTTATTTCCGCAGCTTGGTGCGGTATAACCAGGCTAAAGACGACGAGACGAAAAAGAACGCTTTCGCGAGCATGAAGGATATTGCGGAAGCCAACAAGATCCGGGTGGTCAATGCCGATGCTTTCACGTATTTTGAATCTTGGAAAAATCCAGTTTTGCGTGAACTTGTGGCGATGATGCCTGGGGCGAATCCCGAAGATGTTGCCGAAATGTGCTGGCAGCCGATCACTGCGGATGAAGTTCGCAAATCTCTGGACTTTATGGTGAGTGTCGGGATTTTGCGGCGCAAGTCCAAAGATGTCTATGAGCAGACGGATAAGGCTTTGGTCGGTGATTCCGAAGTGATGCCTTTGGTCGTTCGCTCCATGCATCGTGAAATGGCTGGCTTTGCGCAAAAGGCTATTGACGAATTCGATATTGATGAGCGTAACGTTTCCGGTGTCACCATGGGGATTGATCGCGAAACCTATGAACAAATTGTACGGGAATTGGATTCCTGTCGCAGAAAGATTGTGGCGATTGCCAATATGAGTAAGGAACCGAGTCAAGTTTATCGCTTGAACTTGCAGATGTTCCCTTTGTCAAAAAATACACATAAAAATAATGAGGGCTGATATGAATAAATACATTAATACGAACGTTTGGTGCCTGGGTTTGTTAGGGATCCTTGCACTGACTGCGTGTTCGGATGAATCCTCGGTTTCCAAGAATTTTGGGACCACCGAAGAAAAAAACGCATTCTGGAATGAATCGGCCAATCTTAAGGATTGGAACGTCATGAAGGGTTCTGACATTAAGTTGGAAAATGACAAGAGCGGTTTGCTCGGTCGTGTTTCGCTGAAAAAATCCGGCTCCAAAGGCGTTGCCCGTGCCGGTATCGCCTATGACGTTTCCAATCCGGATGGCTCTCCTGTCGATCTTTCTCAAGGCGGCGATGGTTTGTGCGTTTCGTACAAGTCCGACTTTGATGTGGAAGTCCGCCTTGACACGGAAGACTACGCAAGTTCTTCTGTAGACAAGGATGTGCCTTTTGTCAGCTTGAATATGAAGAATTCCGGAGCCGAAAGCCATTGCGCATCTTGGGATGATTTCAAGATGAAGAAATCGGATGATGTGGATGGTTCTGACGTTGTCAAGAAGGTGCGTTCCGTGCAGTTGGTCTTTGTGGGTGAATCGGGTTCGTCGGGCGAATTTAGCATCCAGCGACTGACTCCTTACGTTCGCTCGGATCTGTGGATTGGCAAGGATGGAAAGGATCGCGTAGAAACCGGTTTTGAAAAAGGCGATAAGGGAACTTCTGGTGAGCTTGTGTTCTTTGAAAATTCATCCGAAGCTTACTTTGACTGGGGCGACCATTATGATTATTCGGACATGGCTGAAAGGATCTTTTATAGTGAAGGCCTTTATGGTAATGTTGTCTTCAATGGTTCTAGTTCAAATCCGGATGTTGGTTTTGAATTCCTTGTTGCGGGTAAAACCACTAAAAAAGGCGAGGATTTCATTTATACGGCAGACGTGTCTGGTCTGTGGAAGGGCTTGTGCCTGGAATATGAATCTCAAATGGATATCGTAATGGAACTTGTTCCTGGGGATTCCTCGACGGGTGCTCTTGAAAGCGATGTCAAGTCTATGACGTTTGCCAAAAACGAAGATATGGAAAAGAACTGCGTGGTGTTCGCCGAAGTCCTGGATGGTTCTGACAGCGATATTCTGAAGCATCTGGCAAAGGTCCGCGTGAAATATGCAAAGAAAAACAAGGCGGGAACGAGTTTCGGGATTAGAAGAATTAGCGCCTTGGTGCCGGAAAACCTTTCTGTTAAGGAATCTGGTGAATTCAAGGATGTGACGCCTACGCAGTCTTCTAGTTACAAGTCGGGTAAGAGCTTCTTGTGGAATGGCTCCACTGACGGTGACCATGTGAATCTCGGTATTTCCGGTGCGACGGCTGGTGGAGTTTGGACGAATTCTCCGGAAGAAATGAATACGTACACTTTCGGTTTCCCCGAAGATGTCGAAGCCGATGATGACGGAAATGTCATTGCGTCCTTGTTGAGCAAGTATCACAAGTTTACGGCTTACGTGAAGTCGGATGACCATATCTATGATTTGGATAGTGTTGCGACTATAGGTTTTAATACTGTCAGTTCAAATCTTGAACCGGCCGACATCAGTGCATGGGATGGCTTCTGCATTCATTACAGCACGGCCAACTTTGTTAGAATCGCTCTTGTCACCGATGCTTCCGCAAATAAATACTGGTATGCCGAGGTTGAATATTCGGACGACATGGCGTGGGGCAAGGTCTCTTGGGACGCATTCAAGAATGTTGACGAAGAATCTAGTGAAACGATTGAAGATGTCATTGGAAAAATTACTTCGGTGCGTCTTCAGTTCCCCGTGGATGGCGAATTTGCCGTAGATAAGTTCGGTTCCTACGATCAGTGTGGTAAGTAAAGAAGTCTGAGTGTTGTTTTGTTTTGGGTAAGAATAGCCACGAGTAATCGTGGCTATTTCTGTTCAAATGTTCACTAATTTTTAGACATTTGGAGTCTATTTTTCTATATTTGCGTTCATGACGAAATCTATTGAAATCCGCGATGCTCATGAACACAACCTCCGCCATGTCGATTTGACGATTCCCCGCGACTCGATTGTCGTGGTCACAGGCGTTTCGGGCTCGGGCAAGTCGAGTCTTGCTTTTGATACGGTGTTCCAGGAAGGGCAGCGCCGCTTTGTGGAGTCGCTTTCGGCGTATGCGCGCCAGTTCATTGGTCGTATGAAGCACCCGGATGTGGAAAGCGTTCGCGGAATTTCGCCGACGATTTCGATTGACCAGAAGACGGTGAACCGGAACCCGCGCAGTACGGTGGGTACGGTGGTCGAAATTTTGGACCATTACCGTTTGATGTTTGCACGCCTTGGCGTTCCGCATTGCCCCAAGTGCGGCAAGGTGATCCAGGCGCAGTCGGTCGACCAGATTGTCGATAACTTGTATGCTAGCGACGAGAATAAAAAGATTTTAGTGATGGCGCCGATTGTGCAGGAGCGCAAGGGCGAATACCGCAAGGAACTTGCGGAGCTCAAGGAAAATGGATTTGTCCGCGTGCGCGTGGATGGGACGATATACAGGCTCGAAGAAGTGCCGCTGTTGGTGCGTTACGAGAAGCACACGATCGAAGTGGTGATTGACCGCTTGACGCTTGAACGCAAGAACATGAGCCGTTTGCGCGAGGCGATTGAAGGGGCCTTGAAACTCACGGACGGAAAGCTCGTTTCGTTTTTGCTGACTTCTCCGGAGGAGGCTGGCTCAGAAGGTGCCGCGAAGGAAGAATACCGCTTGCAGGGTACACAGCTCGCTTGCCCGAAGTGCGGAATTTCTATCCCGGAACTCGAACCGCGATTCTTTAGCTTTAACGATCCGAAGGGCCAGTGCCCCGCTTGCAAGGGCCTTGGCGAAAGTTGCGAATTTGACATTAATTTGATTGTGCCGAATCCGAATTTGTCTTTGAAAGAGGGTTGCCTTGCCCCGCAAAAGAAGGATGACGGCTGCATTATCTTTAGCGATTTTGGCTGGCGCAATTTGCGCACGATTGCAAACGAAATGCACTTTTCGCTCGATACGCCATGGAATAAGCTCAAGAAGGCGCAACAGGATGCTGTGCTTTACGGGACTCCGAGCGGGAGCGAACGCGGCGTGGTGACAATCATGCAGGAACTTTGGGACATGTGGCATATTTACCATTTCCGAAAGTATATGCAGATTGGCGTTTGTCCGGAATGTCACGGTACGCGAATCAACCGCATTGCGGCGGCGGTCGATTTCCACGGTCATAACATTTGCGAGATGACGGAATGGTCTGTTGAAAAGTCCGTCGAGTTTTTTGACAAGCTCAAGTTGAGCCCCAAGGAACAGCGCATCGGTCACGAAGTGCTCAAGGAAATCCGCGGGCGCTTGGGATTTTTGAAGGCCGTGGGCCTTGGATATTTGGACATTAGTCGCAAGGCTTCAACGCTTTCGGGCGGCGAGGCGCAGCGTATCAGGCTCGCAAGTGCCGTGGGTGCGGGCTTGCAGGGCGTGCTTTATGTGCTTGATGAACCGAGCATTGGTTTGCACCCACGCGACAACGACAAGTTGCTCGAGATGCTCGAGCGCTTGCGTGCCCAAGGCAACAGCCTTCTCATCGTGGAACACGACGAGGATACGATGCGCCATGCGGACTGCGTGATTGACGTGGGCCCTGGCGCAGGTGTCGAGGGTGGTCGCATTTTGGCGGCTGGCACTGTCGAAGAGCTGGAAAAGAACAAGTCTTCGCTTACGGGCGCATATTTGAGCGGTCGCAAGGCGATTGAAATTCCGTCGCAGCGCATGAAGATTGACAAGAATACGCCGAAGCTTAAGATTTGCGGAGCTTGCGAAAATAACCTCAAGAATATTGATGTGGAAATCCCGCTCGGCGGAGCGTTTACTGTCGTTACGGGTGTTTCGGGTTCGGGCAAGAGTACGCTCATCAACCAAATTTTGCGTCGTGAACTCGCTCGCGTGTTCTACAATTCCGAAGAACCGGTCGGCAAGTTTGACCATTTGGAAGGTCTTGAAAACATCGACAAGGTCATTGAAATTGACCAGACGCCGATTGGACGCACCCCGCGCAGTAACCCTGCGACGTACACGAAAATTTGGGACGATATCCGCGACTTGTTTGCCGGCATGGAAGAAAGCAAGGTGCGCGGGTACACGAAGAGCCGCTTTAGTTTTAATGTGAAGGGTGGTCGTTGCGATGCTTGCGAAGGCGCTGGCGTGAAGGTCATCGACATGCACATTTTGCCGAGCGTGCAAGTCACTTGCGATGTTTGCGATGGCAAGCGCTTTAACGAAGCGACCCGTGAAGTTTATTTCAAGGGCAAGAACATTTCGGAAGTGCTTGACATGAGCATTAGCGAAGCCGCTGAATTTTTCAAGGACATCCCGAAAATTGCAGAACCGCTCAAACTCCTTTGCGAAGTGGGCCTTGGCTACCTTACGCTTGGTCAGCCTTCCACGACTTTGAGCGGAGGCGAAGCGCAACGCGTGAAGATTGCTTCGGAACTCCGCCGTCCGGGTACGGGCAAGACTCTTTACTTGCTTGACGAACCGACTACCGGCCTCCATTTTGAAGATATCCGCCGATTGCTCGAATGCTTGAACCGCTTGCGTAGTCTCGGCAATAGCGTCGTTGTGATTGAACACAACCTTGATGTGATCAAGTGCGCAGACTGGATTATCGACCTTGGCCCGGATGCTGGCGTGAACGGCGGTCGCATTATCGCGACAGGAACTCCTGAACAAATTGCCAAATGCAAAAAGTCGGAGACGGGGCGTTACTTGGCTCCTGTCTTGGCGAAAAAGCACGGCGAAAACAAGCATTTTGAACGCACGGACGAAAAGGGCGAAGATTACTCGCTCGATATCGAAGTTCATGGTGCTCGCAAGCACAACCTCAAGAACATTGATGTCACGATTCCACGCCACAAGCTCACCGTGATTACGGGTGTTTCGGGTTCGGGCAAGTCAAGCCTGGCGTTCCATACGCTCTTTAGCGAAGGGCAGCGTCGCTTTGTCGAAACGCTCAGTACGTACGCTCGCCGCTTCTTGGGCCGCCCTGACCGTGGTAGTATTGATTCTATTTCTGGCTTGGCACCTGCGATTGCCATTGACCAGAAGAGTGCGAGCAAGAGTCCGCGCAGTACGGTCGCGACACTCACCGAGATTTACGATTACTTCCGCATTTTGTGGGCTCGCGTGGGTACGGCCCACTGCCTCCATTGCGGAAAGCCCATAAGCTCATATGCGACGGGCGACTTGATGCAATTGGCGTTCGACCGTGACCTCAACAAGATGGTGACGGTACTTGCTCCGTTTGAAATCAAGGACGAAATTAAGCTTTCCAAGATTCTCACGGAAAAGGGTTACCGCAAGGCGTATCTCGGCAAAAAGCTCGTGGAACTCCCGCTGCCGAAAATGCCGACGCGCGAAAAGCAGTTGCTCGCTGTGGTTGATTCCGTGGTGGTCAAGGAAGAAAATCGTGCCCGCCTCGTCGAAGCGTTTGAACGCGGCTACCGTGACGGTAATGGAATTCTTTACGTGGATTGCGATGGCGAAGAGCGCCTTTCGGCTAGCGAAAAGCCGGGCTGCCCGGAATGTGGCTGGTACATGGATTCCGCTCTCAACCCGAAGCATTTCAGTTTCAACACGCATTGGGGCGCCTGCGAAACTTGCCTTGGCCTTGGCCACTTCAAGGATGGCGAAGAATGCCCGGATTGCCATGGCGAACGCCTGAAACCTGAATATCTTGCGGTGCGCATCTTGGGCAAGAACATCATGGATGTACATCACATGAGCATTGCCGAAGCTCGCGACTGGTTTGCAAAAGTCGATTTCGCGAACGAAGAAAATGCAACTTCTGCATCCGTCCAAAGTAAGACTACGATTGCATCTCCGCTCCTCCGCGAAATTATTGGCCGCTTGGACTTCTTGATTAGCGTGGGCCTTGGCTACATTGGCCTTGACCGTGCGGGCGATACTCTCTCGGGCGGCGAATCTCAGCGCATTCGCTTGGCAAGCCAGATTGGTAGCGGCCTTGAAGGCGTTTTGTATGTGCTTGACGAACCGACCGTTGGCCTCCATGAAAGCGATACCGCAAAACTCTTGGATACGCTTTACCGCTTGCGAGACTTGGGGAATACGCTCGTGGTCGTGGAACACGACCTCAAGATGATGCAGGCCGCAGACCACATTATCGATATGGGTCCGGGTGCGGGCGATTTCGGTGGCGAAGTTGTGGCTGAAGGAAGCCCGGCAGAACTTGCAAAGCCGTATGCGCTACAGCAATTCCCGCGCAGTGAAACCGTCAAGTTCCTCACGTATTCCACTCCGGTCGCAAACCAGCTGGAGCCTGTGCTTATTACGGATGATACTGAATTCTATGAATTCAAGAACCTCAAGGCGAATAACCTTAAAAACTTGTCTGTAAAATTCCCGAAGAAGGCGGTGAGCGTTGTCTGTGGCGTTTCGGGCTCGGGTAAGAGTTCTCTCGTTGTCGATGAAATTTTCCCGGCGCTCAAAAAGCAGTTCCAGGCGCGTGGGCGCAAAAAGCAGAGCGGCGAAGTCTTGTTGGTGGACCAGAGCCCGATTTCTGGTACGCCGCGCAGTACGCCGGCAAGCTTCACGGGCGTCTTTGACGATATCCGCAAGCTGTTTGCCAAGCTTGAACAGTCCAAGATGAAAGGTTTCGATTACGGTCGTTTTAGCTATAACCTTGCGCGAGGACGTTGCCCCGCTTGCGAGGGTCGTGGCGCCGTCGCTGTCGAAATGCACTTCCTCTCGGACATCTGGGAAACTTGCGAGGTTTGCGGTGGCAAACGTTACAACCAAGAGACGCTTACGGTCACGTTCAAGGGCAAGAACATTGCCGATGTGCTCGACATGCGCGTCGTAGAAGCTTGCGAGTTCTTCAAGGACCAACCGAAAATTTTGCCGAAGCTCGAATGCCTTCGCGATGTGGGCCTCCCGTATGTAAAACTCGGGCAGCCGGTCACAACGCTTTCGGGCGGTGAATCCCAGCGTTTGAAACTTGCCGCTGAACTTTGCCGCCGTCCGGCGACAGAAATGGTTTACTTGCTTGACGAACCGACAACGGGACTCCATTTGAAGGATATTCAGATTCTTTGGAACCTCTTGCGCAGGCTTTCGGCCCGTGGCGATACGGTTATTGTCATCGAACACCACCCCGATATTATCCGTTTGGCCGACTGGAAAGTGGAATTGGGGCCTGTGGGCGGTGCAAATGGTGGTTACTTGCTTGAAATGGGGGCAAATTCGTCAAAATAATGGAACTAATTTTCTAAGAAGAATTTATTTTTCTAGACAAGAAGGTTCCTAAAAGACAGGAGAGCTTATGACATTTTTCCGATTGCTTCCGCTTTTGATGCTGATTCCGGCACTCTCAATGGCTGACGAAGATCGTAACTTCAAATTGACTCCGGAGAATTTCAAAGCTGGAAGTCTTTTGGAAAACGCTTCCAAGAAAGCGATAGCTCTGGATAGCACTGTTGCTATTTCTGCGGAACCGGTTTTCCCGTTGCAGGCGAATCGTCTCTATCTCCGCCATAAAGTGTCCGCCAAGGAATACCAATGGTTTTCGGGCGAAGCAAAACCTGAAGATTATAAAAAACTCCATGCCTTTAGCCTCAAGGCGAACCATCTAGGCGCTCGCGAAGTTTTGGGCCTTCGTCTGTACGCTTCTCGCCAGTACAAGGCCTTCCAGGATGAAGCCGACATCTATTTCGATGCAGACCACATTTATTCTCCGCGTGTTCCAAAGCTCCTGTTCATGAAGAACGGCAAGTGGCAAGTCCTGAAAGAATGTGCCCGCCCGGGAATGGTGCAAATCCAGTCGGACGAAAAGGATTTGGAAATCTTTTCCTTGAATTCAGCGTTGAAGACGACAGAAAGATCTTTCTATCCGTTGGATAGTGGCGTTTATGTTTTCTCGTTCAATGCTCCGGATAGGCTGCCTTATGTGGATGCCGGGGTGCTTAAGTCGGGCGACTTGCTGACATTCGATGTGACGTTCCCTGTTCCGGATTCTACGACGGCCGCGCAGACGGAACTGTCAGTCAAGCTGGACCAGGTCATTGATCTCAAGACGTTGGAAGAAACCGAAGTCGCCTATGATACGTTCTCTTTAGAAGTGGACAAGAATGTGAAGGTTGTCGATACGACCGAATTCTCAAAGTTCTATCCGCCGATAAAGCTGGCCGATTCTCTTGGTCTCGTGGATTCGGGCAAAGTCTATCGCGGTTACGTTTCTCACTACAATCTCAAGCGTGCCGAAGCTCAAACGATGTGGCGCCAAAAGAAACTGGGCGTAGTAAGTGATTTGTACAAGGCGTTCCGCGCCAAGTTCGATAGTTTACAGGCTCTGCCGGTTCAATTGAACATGAAGCCTGTTGCCGTTGAAAAGATTATGAATGTGGCGGATTCCGCTAAGGTTGATTCTTTGCAGCTTCGCTTTGGTGCTGACCGCAATCGTGTCGATGTTTCCTGGAAGGGCGTTGTCGAGGGACTTTCTATGGATTCACTCACGGCAAAGCTTGTGTCTTACGATTCCGCTCTCGTCACGACATTGTTCCTTGTGAACAACAAGCCTGTATGGGTATTTAAGGAAGGGAAGCTGGTCGGCCGTTACCAGTACCGCTATGACAAGCTGGGTTTCCGTTTGGGCGATTCCCTCTATTGGGGCAAGGGTGAATTTGCACTGCCTAAGTACATTGCCATTGAACCGGAAGTGGTCGAATGGCTCAAGTCTAGGGTTCCAGAATCGTCGTCGTCCGTGGCGAGTTCTTCTTCTTCTGCGGACGTGAAGGATTCTGTGAAGGCTCTTCCGGGCATGAAAATTGTTGAACACGCGACTCGTGGAACCGTTGCCGTGATTGATTCTGGCTCGTTCCGTTATCGTGGCAAGGTCGTTTCTATGTCTCCGTTTGCAATTCATACAACCGAAGTCACGCAAGAATTTTTCCACAAGATTATGGGGCTTTTGGATTCTGCAAAGCGTCTTCCGGACAAGTCGACTTTCAAGGGCGCCAATAAGCCGGTTCAGGGAATCCCCTGGGAAAAGGCTCAGTACGCATGCAAGGTGCTTGGCGGTGACTTGCCGACGGAAGCCCAGTGGGAATTTGCAGGTCGTGCTGGTAGCAATGACGGTGTTCCTTGGACATCGGACGATGTCATGAGTGTGAACAAGTATGCCGTGTTTGCCGGGAATTCTTTGAAAATGGGCAAGACGGATGCCGCTTATGGCCCGCACGATGTGGCAACGAAAGCTCCGAATGCTTGGGGTATTTACGACATGTCGGGTAACGTATCCGAATGGACGCGCGACAATTACTTTGCAATCACGTTTAAAATTGAAAACTCGAACCCGACGGGTTCCTATTGGGGAACGAACAAGGTCTTGAAGGGAGGTTCTTGGAAGGACGATGTCAAAAAGCTGAATATGACGTATCGCGATGATGAAGATCCTCGTTACTGGGCTGATTACATTGGTTTCCGCTGTGTGTTCCCTCTGGAAAGAATCATTCAGGATTATAAAAAATGAGTAGTAAATCCAATAAGGAAAAGAGTCTATTTAAAAAGCTTACGGCGATTCCGTATTTGTTGGTATTCTTGGCTTTGTTGATGCCTTTGGCAAATGTCTCTTGTTCGGCTAAGGACGATAGCAAGCCCATTGCCGAGATGACGTTTTATCAGGTGGCTTCGGGCGTGGATTTGGATCATGCTCTCAAAGATCCTGCGTTGGGACAGTTGCACCGCATGGTCAAGGAAAATCCGAAGGTTCTTGACCGTTTCAAGATTCAGATGCCGAACTTCCCGAAGATGGAACCGGTGCATCATTTGTACGGCATTCTCGTAGCGGTGTTCTTGGCGGCGGCGTTTGCCTGGATTGTTCCGCTTGCGTCTACGGTGATGGGACTTTTGTCCATGGTCTCGCTGTGGTCGCTGTTGATGAAACTGTCGCAAATTGGCGATACGCTTGGAATTCCACTACTCAAAGTAGAAGGTGGCATTGGACTTTATGCCGCGAGCTTCCTCATTTTGATTGGGACGGCGATGAATATCGCGACGATTGTTCGTCCGGCGGTGATTGCTCGCCGCGAACGGAAAAAAGCGAAAAAGGCTAAGTCTTGATAAAAAGGAAGGTCGCGAGCGCTCGCGACCTT
>Ga0310696_10005985_pt1 | contig 14544 bp, 11 predicted proteins | sample AusTroGonzalo_MG_4_FD_203885 | JGI IMG/M metagenome (GOLD analysis project Ga0310696, IMG submission 203885) | Bovine rumen microbial communities from tropical cattle in Woodstock, Queensland, Australia - Gonzalo_02 (v2) (version 2) | ecosystem: Host-associated > Mammals > Digestive system >...
TAAAATGTCAATTGTGAAATAAAAAAAGACGGCCTTCCGGCCGTCCGGGTTCAGCGACGCATGCAGTTGATATCCACCAGTTCCGTATTCTCCAGGGAGAAACGGGATCCGAGAATGTCCGCCAGCGCGTTGGCTGTATCCAGAGAGGTCATGCAGGGGATGCCGAGGATCATGGCCTTCCGGTGCAGGACACGGTAATCGCCGACGGTATCGTCCTTGACCGCGCCGGTGTAGATGATGTAGTTGACGGCGCCATTTTCCATCAGGGTGATGATTTCATCGCTGATCTTCGGGTCGGCCACGGTGGTGACATGGATGCCAACGGCAGAAATTGCCCTCGCGGTATCCTTGGTGGCATAAACCTGGATACCCAGATCATAGCACCGCTTTGCCATGGCAATCGCATCCGGGAAATCCTCATCCTCAACAGAAAGAAGCACACCCATCCGGGAACGGTCACGGGCGGTGGGAAGGGAGAAACCGGCGGCAGAAAGACCTTTGAACAGGGCTTCTGCTTTCGTGATGCCGATTCCCAGCACTTCACCAGTGGATTTCATTTCAGGACCCAGGATGGAGTCCGCATCGTTCAGCTTCTCGAAGGAGAAGACCGGCACTTTGATTGCGCAGTAAGGCGGGGCGGGATAAAGGCCGATACCGTAACCCATTCCCTTCAGCGGCTCACCCAGCATTACCCGGGATGCCAGGTCAACCATGGGAACACCTGTGACCTTGGAAATATACGGGATTGTCCGGGAAGCGCGGGGATTAACCTCGATCACATACAGTTCATTGTCAAAAATCAGGTACTGGATATTCACCAGGCCTTTCGTTCCCAGCGCAAGGGCAAGTTTGGTGGAAATATCGCAGATCTTCTCCTGGAATTTCTCCGTCAGGTTGAAAGGCGGATAGACTGCGATGGAGTCCCCACTGTGGACGCCTGCCCGTTCGATATGCTCCATAATTCCGGGAATCAGAACATCCTGCCCGTCGGAAATGACGTCCACTTCCAGTTCGATACCGGGGAGATACTGGTCGACCAGGACCGGGTTCTCGATTCCGCCGGCCAGGATCCTGGTCATATAATCCACAGTCTTTTCCTTTGAACGGGAGATGGTCATGTTCTGGCCGCCGATGACATAGGAGGGACGGAGGAGGACCGGATATCCCAGCTCTTCCGCCGCAGCAACGGCTTCATCCAGGGTACGGACCGCCATGCCGCGGGGACGGCGGATGCCAAACTGCTCGAGCAGGGCATCAAAACGCTCCCGGTCTTCGGCAATATCAATGGATTCGGCGCTGGTACCCAGGATCGGGATGTTTTTGCCGGCCAGGAACTGGGTCAGCTTGATGGCGGTCTGCCCGCCAAAGGCAACCACGACGCCCACGGGTTTTTCCACCTGGATAATGTTCCACACATCTTCCGGTGTCAGCGGCTCAAAGTAGAGACGGTCCGCGGTGTCATAGTCCGTGGAGACAGTTTCCGGATTGTTGTTGATGATGACCACATCGTATCCGATCTTCCGAAGTGTCCATACACAGTGGACAGAGGAATAGTCGAATTCGATGCCCTGGCCGATACGGATCGGGCCGGAACCGAGCACGATCACGACCGGACGGCCGGAACGCTTCAGCATCCGGGATTCGCAGATCTTATCGGTGCAGGAATAGAAATAGGGTGTTTCCGCGGCAAATTCGGCACCGCAGGTATCAACCATCTTATAGCTGAAGGGCCAGCCGGGGAGATCCTGCACACCGGTAAGGCGGCGGATCGCTGAATCCGGATAACCCAGTTTTTTCAGGAGGGCATAGTCACCGGGCTGCAGGCCGGTTTTTTTGAGACGAATTTCCAGATCTGCCAGGTTTTTCAGGCGGAAAAGGAAGAACCGGTCAATTTTGGTGATGTTGAAAATCTCATCCACAGACAGTCCCTTTTTCAGCGCTTCAAACACGGTAAAGAGACGGTGGTCATCCTGCATGGAGAGGCGGATACGGATATCCTCGTCTGAAAGCGGCGGAGCATTCAGCGTGTCCAGTGAGATTTCAGCACCTCGGACGGCTTTCATCAGGGCTTCCTCAAACCGCTGACCAATGGACATGACTTCGCCGGTTGCCTTCATCTGCGTTCCGAGACGGCGTGAAGATCCGTAGAATTTGTCAAAGGGCCATTTCGGGAACTTTACAACGACATAGTCAACGGTCGGCTCAAAACAGGCACAGGTTTTTCCGGTGATATCATTGGCGATCTCATCCAGCGCGTAGCCAAGGGCCAGGCGGGTGGTGATTTTTGCAATGGGATAGCCAGTGGCCTTGCTGGCAAGGGCAGAGGAACGGCTGACACGGGGATTGACCTCGATGACCGCATATTCAAATGAATCAGGATTCAGGGCAAACTGGCAGTTACAGCCGCCGACAATACCAATTGCTGAAACGATATCCAGCGAAGCGGAACGCAGCATCTGGTATTCCTTGTCTGAAAGAGTCAGAGCCGGGGCAACGACTACGCTGTCGCCGGTGTGAATGCCGACCGGGTCTACATTCTCCATGGAGCAAACCGCAATGACGTTTCCCGAAGCGTCTCGCATGGTTTCGAACTCGATTTCCTTCCAACCGGCAATGCATTTTTCAACCAGGATCTGGGTAATGGGTGAAGCATCCAAGCCTACGCGGGCGATCTGGCGCATTTCTGCCTCGTCCGCCGCAATGCCGCCGCCGCTGCCGCCAAGGGTATACGCCGGGCGCACAATGACGGGATAACCGATTTCCTTTGCCACAGAAAGGGCCTCCTCCAGAGTTTCAGCAATGCCGGAGGGGACACAGGGCTGGCCAATGGCCAGCATCGTCTCACGGAACTTTTCCCGGTCTTCCGCTTTTTCGATCGCGCTGATCGGAGAACCGAGAAGGCGAACTCCGAATTCATCCAGGGTGCCGTCACGGCTGAGCTGCATTGCCAGCGTCAGGCCGGTCTGGCCGCCGAGGCCGGCGATCAGTCCGTCCGGACGTTCCTTTTCGATGATCCGACGGATCGTGGCGGCATTCAGCGGTTCCAGGTAGATTTCATCCGCCAGATGCTGGTCGGTCATAATGGTGGCCGGATTGGAGTTCACCAGAACGACATTGATGCCTTCCTGCTTCAGGACGCGGCATGCCTGGGCGCCGGCATAGTCAAACTCTGCTGCCTGGCCGATGATGATCGGGCCGGAACCGATGACCAGCACCTTCCGGATAGCTTGATCTTTAGGCATTTTTCATTTCCTCCATCTTCTGAACAAAACGGTCGAACAGAATCGCTGTATCCCGGGGACCGGATGCGGCTTCGGGATGGAACTGTACAGTGAAACAATGCTTTTCCGGATATTCCATGCCTTCGCAGCTGCCGTCATTGGCATTGCGGAAGGATTCGTGTCCGATGCCTTTCAGGGAATCCGCAACAACGGCATAGCCGTGGTTCTGAGAGGTGATATAGGTACGACCGGCGGCAAGGTCGCGGACGGGCTGATTGCCGCCGCGATGACCGTATTTCAGCTTGATGGTATCCCCGCCGAGGGCAAGGGCAGCCAGCTGGTGGCCAAGGCAGATGCCGAAAACCGGCTTGACGCCAATGATTTTTTTCAGCTGTTCAATACAGAAGGTGTTTTCCTTCGGGTCCCCGGGACCGTTGGAAAGCATAATGCCATCTGCATCGGAGGAAAGGATTTCCTCAGCGGTAGCGGTTGCGGGCCATTCCGTGACAGCACAGCCGCGCTTTTGCAGGCTGCGGATGATGTTATGTTTCGCACCGTAATCAATCAGGGCCACCCTGCAGCGCTCGGATCCTTCCGCAGGCCAGACGGAAAGTTTATCGCCGGAAACGGAAGCAACTGCATTCTCCACTTTATAGGAACGGATCGCGCTGAGGTCCGCGGGGATTTCATCACAGATCATGGCGTTCATAACGCCTTCCTCGCGGGTGATGCGGACGATTTCACGGGTGTCTACTCCGCACAGGCCGGGAATGCCACGGGAGACGAGATAGTCGTTCAGGGGATAGGCGGAACGGAAATTCGAAGGCGTATCACACAGCTCACGGACAATATAGCCAAAGAGCGTGCTTTTGCCTTCAAAATCCTCTTCAATCACACCGTAATTGCCGATGAGCGGAAAGGTCTGGGTGACGATCTGGCCATAATAGCTGGGATCAGTCAGGGTTTCCAGATATCCTTCCATGCCAGTGGTGAACACCAGCTCACCGATACGGTCTACAGGAGCGCCGATCCGGGTACCTTCAAAAACGCTTCCATTGCTCAGAACCAAATAAGCCATAACAAATCCTCCGGATTCTGAATAATCAGGGTTCAACGGGGAATGCACAAAGCCTTTCAGCCACAGACGCCGCGAATAATCCCTGCTGCTTTCCGCAGCAGATTATCCGGAATGTTCAGGGCGGGGAGAAGACGCACCTTGTCTTTCGCAGTAAGGCAAAGAACGCCGTTTTCCATGCAGGCCTGCACCACATCCGCAGCCGGCTTAACCGTTTTCAGGCCAAGCATCAGTCCCATGCCGGATACGGACTGGATTCCCGGGGCGCCTTCCAGCATACTGCGCAGAATATCGGCTTTTTCACTAACACTGTCCATAAAGGAATCTGTCAGCCGGTTCAAAATGGAAAGCGCACCGGCACAGGCAACCGGATTGCCGCCGAAGGTAGAACCGTGGTCCCCGTAGCTGAAAACATCCTTCACTTTTTCACCCATCAGGCAGGCACCGAGGGGAAGGCCTCCGGCCAGTCCCTTAGCGGTGGTGACCACATCGGGGTGCAGACCGTAATTCATATAGGCGTAGAGCTTGCCGGTACGGCCGTTTCCAGTCTGGACCTCGTCGACCATGAGCAGGATATCTTGCTCCTTCAGGAAGGACTCCAGCTCTGTTGCGAAGGTGGGATCCAGCGGGATAACGCCGCCTTCTCCCTGGATGCATTCAATGAGCACAGCCGCAACAGTACCGTCCGAACAAAGCTCTTTCAGGGTATCCAGATCCCCGGCCGGAACGTGAGCGAATCCGGGCGTCAGGGGCTGATAAAGCTGATGATAATGATCCTGGCCGGTAGCAGCCAGAGTGGTCAGGGTTCGGCCGTGGAAGCTGTTTTCCAGCGTTACGATGGTGGAGCAGGCGGCACTCTTTTTCTCTGCGGCATATTTGCGGGCAACTTTGATAGCACATTCATTGGCCTCTGCACCGGAATTCCCGAAGAAAACCTTTGACATGCCGGTACGCTGGCAGAGGGCTTCAGCCAGGCGGGCGCAGGGGGAAGTATAATACAGGTTGGACATATGCTGGACGGTGTGGAGCTGTTCCTCCACAGCAGCGATCCACTCATCATCCGCAACTCCAAAGGAGGTAACGGCGATGCCGGATCCCATATCAATATAGATCTTACCGTTGCTGTCTTTGACAAGGGATCCTTTGCCGGAAACGATTTCCACCGGGAAACGCTTATAGGTCGGTGCAATATAGGATTGATCAAGTTCAAAGGTATTCATGCGGAAAGCCTCCTGCCAGGATGATTTGAATGAGGGAAAAAAAGACTTACTCCCAGCCGGACTGGCGGTCGTCATATTTTGGCGCAGAACCGGAGAACCGGGTACCGGCGCCTTCGTCCGTCAGGAGTTCCATGAGAATAGAGTGGGGAACACGCCCGTCCATGATGACCACATTCTTTACCCCGCGGCTGATGGCGGTGGCACAGCATTCAGCTTTCGGGATCATACCGCCGGAGATGATGCCGTTCTCCCGCAGGGAGGCGAGTTCATCGAGGGAAATTTCCGGGATCAGCGTGGAAGGATCATCCTTGTCCCGCAGAACGCCGGCAATATCCGTCATCATGATCAGCGTTTTCGCGCCGAGGGCGCCGGCAATGTAAGCTGCAGCAGTATCACCATTGATATTGTAAGCGTTGCCGGATTTGTCGCAGCCGACGGTGGAAATGACGGGAATGTATCCGTTGTTCAGAAGGTCGGTGACCGGATTGATGTGCACCTTCTGGATTTCACCTACAAACCCCAGGCGTTCATCCTTTACGGTGCACTGCAGCAGGCGGCCGTCCATACCGGAAAGGCCGACAGCCTTTCCGCCTTTCATCTCCAGCAGGTTGACCAGGGTCTTGTTGATCTTGCCGGCAAGAACCATCTGGACGATGTCCATGGTTTCCTTATCCGTGACGCGAAGGCCGCCAACGAATTCAGGCTTTTTGCCGAGACGGTCCATCAGCTCGTTGATTTCAGGACCGCCGCCGTGCACGAGCACAACGCGGACGCCGATCAGCCAGAGCAGGACAATATCTTCCATGACCTGCTGTTTCAGCTGCTCGTTGATCATGGCATTGCCGCCGTATTTCACGACAACAATCTGGCCGGTGTATTTCCGGATGTAGGGAAGAGCAGCGGTGAGGACTTCCGCCCGCTCCATGTTTGTCAGATCGTACTGCATATTTCAACTCCTGTAGTCACCGTTGATAGTGACGTATTCATGCGTAAGGTCACAGCCCCAGGCGGTGGCTTCCGCGTTACCCATTTTCATATCGCAGGAGAAACGGACTGCTTTTTCTGCAAGGATTGCGGCTGCCTTTTCCTCACTGAAGGGCTGGACAAAACCATCCCTGTAGAAGCAGAGGGTTTCATTTTCCCCGTGCAGGAACAGTTCAATCACCGCGGGATCAAAGTCCGGGCCGGCATAGCCAAGGGCACAGAGAATACGGCCGCAATTGGCGTCGCGTCCAAAGATCATGGCCTTAACCAGGCTGGAACCCACAACGGATTTTGCAAAAATGCGGGCGTTTTCTTTCGTGTCGGCATGATAGACACGCATTTCAACGAGATGCGTAGCGCCTTCACCGTCGGATGCCATCAGCACAGCCAGATCGTGGCAGACACTCAGCAGTGCTTCGCAGAAGAGGGCGTAGCTTTCATCCTCCGCAACAATGGCTTTGTTTCCGGCCTGCCCGTTGGCCAGCAGAAGCAGCGTGTCGTTTGTGCTTGTATCCCCGTCGACGGTGATCATGTTGAAGGTGTCCGGCACGACGGAACGGAGTGCTTTTACGAGCAGTTCCTTTGAAACGGCACAATCAGTGGTAACATAGCCAAGCATGGTGCACATATCCGGATGGATCATTCCGGATCCTTTGCTCATGCCGCCAAGATGCACGGTGACTGTGCCGCTTCCGTCGGCAGCGGGAAGATCGAACGCAACCGCAAATTCCTTGTTCACGGTATCCGTTGTCATGATGGCCTTGCTGGCAGCTGTACCGGCTTCCTGCGTGGAGGAAAGCATCTCCTTCATCATGGAAACGCCGGAGGTAATCCGGTCCAGCGGAATGTTCGGTCCGATCACGCCGGTGGATCCCAGCAGCACGGAAGAAGCGGGAATCCCGAAGGCTTTACCGGTATATGTTGCAGTGGCTTCACACAGATCCATACCGGCTTTACCGGTGGCGGCGTTGGCAATGCCCGCATTCACAACGACTGCCTGCACAGTACATCCGGATTCCACGATTTGCCTGTCCCAAAGGACGGGAGCCGCCTTCACTTTGTTGGAAGTAAAGGTTCCGGCAACAGCGCAGGGTGAGTCACTGTAAATCATGGCCATATCGGTACGGCCCTGATATTTGATGCCTGCCGCGCAGCAGGCGGCCGAGAAACCCCTGGCAGCAGTCACGCCGCCTGAAATCTTACGGATCATTGCTGTCTTCTCCTATAAAATGTGTAATGTTTTCCTGGTTCAGGACAAACTCATAGTAATTGACATCCGTTTTGCGGGTCCAGCCGATCTGCTTCCAGAAGGCATTGCCGGCATCGTTGGAAGAAAAGGCAATCAGGGAAACCTTATTGATTCCCATCAGCTTGAGCTGCTGCATACAGTAACCGACCATTTTTGTGCCGATGCCCTGACGGCGGTATTCACTGGCCACGCAGACATGGTAGAGCGCTCCCTGACGCCCGTCGGAACCGCAGAGAATGGAACCGACAATCCGATCGCCGATCCGTGCGACCACGCTGGTGGTCGGATTCCTGAGAATGAAACGCCGGATATCGGCCCGGGAATCGTCCAGGGCACGGATCCCAAAACCACGGATGGTCATCCACAGGGCGCGGACGCCGTCATAATCCTCCATGGTCATTGGTTGAATTCGCAGTTCGTCCATGATTATCCTCGGATCAGGCCGAGCGCTTCATCCACGCCCAGCACAAGATTCATATTCTGGATGGCAGCACCGGAAGCACCTTTGCCGAGATTGTCAAAACGAGAGACAAGCAGCATCCGGTCCGGCGTGCCGAATACGTATATTTCCATATCATCCCGTCCGGCGAAAGCACCGGCGGAAAGGAAGCCATCCTCATCCGGGGAATCCGACAGGGAGACGAGGCCGGATGCGTAATAAGCCCGGTAAACTTCGTGGATTTCTTCCGGTGTAGCGGAAGTATCTGCACCGGTCAGTGGAACGGTGACTTCCATACCGGCGTAATACGGGGCGACAACCGGAGAAAAGACCGGGGCATAATCCAGGCCGCAAACAGCTGCCATTTCCGGCAGATGTTTGTGGGTCTGGCCCAGGCCGTATTGGCGGGGCGCGTCGAACAGCGCGGGGCGGTCTTCCGCTTCATAGGCTGCAATCATCTTTTTTCCGCCGCCGGAATAACCGGTGAGAGAAAAGCAGGAAAGCCGGACATCCGCTTTCAGCAGTCCGGCCTGTACCAGCGGTGCCACCAGCGAAACAAAACCGCTGGCGTGGCAGCCGGGGTTGGCAATACGGCGGGAGAAGACGATCTTCTCCCGCTGATTTTTCAGTTCGGGAAATCCATATGTCCAGCCTTCTGCCGTGCGGTGCGCAGTGCTTGTGTCGATGATAACCGCATCGGGACTGGATACGAGGGAAACCGCTTCCCGCGCTGCATCATCCGGCAGGCAGAGGAAGGAAACCTTTGCCGAATTCAGGGCGTCTGCCCGGGCAGAGGGATCCTTACGCAATTCCTCCGGAAGGGTAATGAGCTCCAGATCCTGACGGGATGCGAGTCGTTCACGGATCCGCAGGCCGGTTGTGCCGGCGCTGCCGTCGATAAATACTTTTGTTTTCATATACGCTTATTTCTTGTTCGCGGCATCCACCAGGGCCTGTACCTTGGTGGGCAGGCCGAAGAGGGTAATGAAGCCGGCAGAATCTTTCTGGTTATAGTCGCTGGCGCCGAAGGTGGCAATGTCTTCGGAATAGAGGGAGTATTTGCTCCAGGTACCGGCTTTGATGATGTTGCCCTTGTACAGCTTCAGTCGCACGGTACCGGTGACCTTTTCCTGCGTCTTGTCCACGAAGGCGGACAGCGCTTCCCGCAGGGGAGAGAACCACAGGCCGTTATATACCAGTTCGGCGAAGGTGATGGACAGCTTCTGCTTTTCGTGCATGGTCAGCTTGTCAAGGCAGATAGACTCGAGGGCTTCATGCGCCTTGTACAGGATGGTTCCGCCGGGGGTTTCATAAACGCCGCGGCACTTCATGCCGACCAGACGGTTTTCAACGATGTCGATCAGGCCGATGCCGTTCTTTCCACCGAGCTCATTCAGCTTCAGGATGATGTTCTTGGCGGACATTTTTTCGCCGTTCAGGCCGACGGGCTTGCCTTGTTCAAAATCCAGGGTAATATAGGTGGGCTCGTCCGGCGCATCGATGGGAGAAACGCCCATTTCAAGGAAGCCGGGCTTCTCATACTGCGGTTCGTTGCCGGTATCCTCCAGGTCCAGACCTTCATGGCTCAGGTGCCAGAGGTTCTTATCCTTGGAATAATTGGTTTCCCGGGTAATCTTCAACGGAATGTCGTGGGCTTCGGCATAGTCGATTTCCTCATCCCGGGACTGAATGTCCCACTCCCGCCAGGGGGCGATAATCGGCATATCAGGCGCAAAGTGCTTGACAGCGAGCTCAAAACGAACCTGGTCATTGCCTTTGCCGGTGCAGCCGTGGCAGATTGCGTCCGCTTTTTCCTTCAGCGCAATTTCCACAAGGCCTTTGGCAATGCAGGGACGCGCATGGCTGGTGCCCAGCAGGTAATCTTCATAAACGGCGCCGGCTTTCATGGTGGGAATAATATAATCGTCGACATATTCATCGGTCAGGTCCAGGATGTAGAGCTTGGAGGCACCGGTTTTGATCGCCTTCTCCTCCAGGCCGTCGAGTTCTGTGCCCTGGCCGACATCGCCGGAAACGGCGATAATTTCCGGATTGTTGTAATTCTCCTTCAGCCAGGGAATGATGATGGACGTATCCAGACCGCCGGAATAGGCGAGAACGACTTTTTTGATATCCTGTTTATTCATGGGAAATCCTCCTTCATGCATGATTATGCAATGGAATATACACCGTGAGGGTGCTGATGTCAAGTAGGAATTAAAACAAAAATATGAAAAAACATTCCGAAAACAAAAATGTATAGAGACTGCATAATATGCATACAAAATGCATATTCATTCGAAACACTGGTGGCGCAACGGGAGCGGATATGCTATAATCCAAAAAAAACATAAAAGGAGATCATCGCAAATGAAACTGGCGGAAGCGTTGCAGGAAAGAGCGGACCTGAAAAGAAACATCAGTGACCTGAGCGACAGGCTGGAGCGCGTGGCGCTTGTGCAGGAAGGCGAAAAGCCGGTGGAGGACCCGAAGACCCTGCTGAAGGCACTGGACGAGTCCGTGAACCGGATGGAATACCTGATGGCGGCAATCAACCATACAAACGACGTGACAATAGCCGACGGTATGACGCTGACGGCGTTGATCGCAAGGAAAGACGCGCTGATGCTGAGGCAATCCGTATACAAAAAACTGGCGCAGGAAGCAGGATACAATACGAGCCGCGCCAGGGGAACGGAAATCAAGGTTATGCCTGCTGTCAAAGTGACGGAAATCCAGAAAGAAGTGGACCGGATGGCAAAGGAAGTCCGGACGCTGGACAATCTGCTGCAGGAGACAAACTGGACAAAAGATTTGATTGAATAATTTAATTCTGACGGTAGTTCTGCCAGGCGCATATCAGGCGTCCACTGCCGAAGTGGAAAATGCATACGCATAACCAGGCACTGTGACCGGGCAAAGCGCACATATGCATTGTCAGCCGAAGTACGGCTTCATCGCGCAATACCGGATATGGATGACAGAACGAGGGCGGGTAAGGGGATTATTCAGAAAATCAGGAAACAGAATCCGGAACGGGACTTCCATAAACAATACAATTGGAGGTCCTGTTCTTTTTTACCTGGAGCAGAGCGGTATCCGCATCCTTCAGGATATCCGCCACAGGATCCGGCCGGTCCCAGAAAGCGGCTCCGACGCTGACGGAGATCGGCGGCAGATCTGCCTCGGGAACCGCAAGGGCTGCATTGATTTTTTCGACCGTACGGTAAATGTGCTCCGCCTGCTCCTGGCAGACATCCAGCAGGATGATACAAAACTCGTCCCCGCCGACCCGGCTGATATGATCTTCCTCCCGAAAATACCGTTTCAGGGTATTGGCAACCCGGACCAGCACGCGATCGCCTGTATCATGACCGTGATCATCATTGAACAGTTTAAAATGATCCACATCCACAACCAGCATACCGATCTGGCCTCCGCGGTAGAGGCGGTAGGCTTTGTCAAACGCGGCACGGTTCCAGACGCCGGTCAGTGCGTCATGGCTGGCAGTATAGGAAAGCGCTTCAGTTTTTTCCATATTGTCCTGCAGGACATCGTTGTAGACGCGCGCCAGATGACGCATTTCTGAACTGCCCCGGACGGGAATCCGCTCCCGGCGGTCCAGGCGCTCCACGCTGCGGCTGATAGGCCGAAGCACAAGGAAACGGTTCAGGAACAGCGCCAGGAACGCAATGACGATAAAGACGATGATCAGAATCCGCTGGCGCATAACGACTCCGCCGAGCTGGGCGGAGGCTTTCCCTGTGCGTTCAGAGGCACGCTCTGAAACATAACGGTGGCTGGCATCCACAGATCCGGCAAGCTGCGTTTTCAGGCCGTTATATTCCGGAGAGCTGAGCAGGGCGGAAGCAACAGCTTCTTTTTCCTCGCTGGTTAGCGCGGCGTATTCGTCGGGGAGGGCGACCTGCTGCAGAGGTTCAGGCAGGCTTGAAAGCGGCATTGGAAGCGTCTCCGCCTTCAGGCGCATCGCTGTCCATTCCGTGCTCCGGAGGGCATCAAAGGCACTGATAGCCTGGGCCAGATCGGGATCCTCCTTCTGCCAGGCGGGAGAAAGCATGCCGTTCTCGCTGAAGTCACTGTTCAGTTCGGTACGCTGGCCGATATAGGCAAAAACATGACTGGGATCGCCGGTCTGCACAAAAGCCAGGGCGCTGCTGGACATGGAAGAAGAAATAGATTCCATTTTGCCGGTTGATTCCTGGGAAAGAATGGAATCACGGATCGCGGCGTCCATCAGGTGGTAATTCTCATTTGTCTGATAATTGGCATGTACCATCAGCAGCGCAACAACAACGCCGATGCAGATCATGATGAAATTGGACAGACTGAGACTGATACCACGGGAACCTGAATCCCTGGGCGCTTTTTCCGAGCGGCTCATACTTTCTCCTTCCGGTAATATGAGGGATGCATATTCAAAGAGGCAAAGCCTGGAGTCAGATCATACCACAAATTGACAGATATTGGCAAATCTGCTCAGCGGACAGTAAAAACGGTTTTCAGGGGAACGTTATTCAGGTAATAGGCTTCCGGAATGTCACGGTTTTTGTTGAGCTCCAGGGTGACCGTATAGGTGCCGGGGGCCCATGCCTCAGTTTTTCCCTCCGCTTCATTCAGGCAGACAAGGAAGCCCACCTCCAGCCTGGACAGGAGCTCTCCCTTGCAGGGAGACTGGCCGGAAGCAACGGCCGCACCATCCGCATCCCGGAGGACAGTCCAGGATACGGACAGATCCTTTCCCTGACTGACGGATTCATCCAGATCAAATCCGGAACGGTTGACAACAAAGAAGTTCAGATTTACCGGGGCACCGGATACAAAGGTATCCTGTGCGACTTCGGTCAGTTCCACATTGAACATATCCCTGAAGGCTTCGGTGCTGTCGGTGGTAAACATGGACTCGAGGGTCAGATCCACCTGGGTGTGAACATTTCGGGAACCTTCCGTTTCGCGGAATGATTCGAGCAGCTCCGGACGGCGGACAGGAAGGCGGTTGAGCTTGTACAAAGCCCAGGGGTCAGAACTGTGGCCGTAGCCGACAATCTGCCAGAAAGGGGTATGGTTGCTGTCTTCCGCAATCTTCAGGGGGTAGACAGTAACGGCGTTCGGGCGCGCTTTTCGGGAGGCCAGCATCACGGAGTCATCCGGACGGTCCTTGCTGCCATCATCCTCCGGAACAGCATTGTCATCACTGTCCACAATCAGGATTGCCTTATACTGATCTTTCCAGGAAGAAGCGGAAGGGTCTGTAACCAGTCCGACCACCGTAACGGAGTGCTCTGATTCGGCCAGTTCTCCCATAAGGAGGGAACCGATGCTGGCCTGGAAAACGGAAGCATTTTCCTTTGACCAGTCACAGAGGGACAGACGCTCAATTTGCTGCGGATCGCGGATTGTGTCCAGTTTCTCCTGAACCAGGGAAGAAACAAAATCCCTGCAAAGCCCGTCCGCCGGATTGTTATCCTCAAATAAGGAAGCACCCTGGGAATAGGTGAGATTATAGAATTCACCCATAAAGAACCAGTCTATGGCGCTGGCAATATATTCAATGCCAAAGTTGGAGAAACTGGCAAAATAATAATCGAACACATCGTCTTCCGAGGTGAAGGTACGGCCATTTCTGGGATCCCGGAATTCCCCGGCCCAGCCGGACATCCACAGCATATTGGATACGCTGGCTGCCCAGCACAGGCCGTTATCAATATCCCGTTCCTCATCGTGGCTGAATTTTTCTGCGTCCGTGAAAGCGTTATCAATCAGTTTCAGCGGACGGGCAGCATTCGGATCAAAGAACTGGGACAGGGCAGACAAAACAGGTGTTTTCTGCTCTTCCGTAAGGCCGCACATCACCAGGTTCAAGCTGCCAGCCGGTGAGGTGAACCCGGTATTAAGCGATGTAAAGGCGGTGCCTTTGGCCGCACCGGTGTTCAGCGACAGCGATACAGGCTCAATGAAGCCGGAAGCTTCAGGGGTTTCAGCAAACGAAAAAGAAGAGAGCACTCCCATCATAACGGACAGCATCAGACAGGCTGCGGATTTCAGCAGTTTGCGGGATTTCACGGATATTCACTTCCAATCATTTATATTGACACTATATATGGATAAAGTTTAGCATGGCGCTTCTTTTTTCGCAATAGGCGAATACAGCTGACGCCATCTGCGGGCGGCAGACGGACGGTTGAAAGATTCCATTCAATAGGGTAAAATAATATATTGGGTTCTTGCAGGCAAAAGCAGGAAGGAGGGAGACGCGTGCTGGAACTGTGTACACTGGGAACAGGCGGAACGCTGCCGCTGGCAGACCGGGCGCTGAGCTCCCTTTATGTGCGTGAGAA